>Ga0105102_10000139_pt1 | contig 18263 bp, 11 predicted proteins | sample PPLLaktember2015_FD_87032 | JGI IMG/M metagenome (GOLD analysis project Ga0105102, IMG submission 87032) | Freshwater sediment microbial communities from Prairie Pothole Lake near Jamestown, North Dakota, USA - PPLs Lake P7 Core (6) Depth... | ecosystem: Environmental > Aquatic > Freshwater >...
CGGTATTGCTTGTGCGACATACATTGTGTATGTCTCCGCGCAATCCCTTGATTTCCTTGAGCTTGCCCAAAATTGCCTATTTCCGAATTGGAAACGCATTAGTGTCTATCATTGGTTTCCGGACGGACACTAATTGATTTGACAGGTTTAAAAATATTGCGGATTTCCTGCGAATCCGACGTTACTCCCCCTTATTATCAGTCAGTATCTTTTCGATTACAGACAGCAATTCCTCCGGATCAATGGGCTTTTCAATAAAGTGTGACACAGGCCATGATTCACCGAGTATGTGCTGAAACTTTTCAGGTCCCTGTTCCGCCATTGCCTGTGGGAATGAGGTTGCCATTACAATCGGAATATTCCGGTATTCAGGGGAATGCTTTAATTTATATGCCAGATCGAATCCTTCGGTATCTGTCGCCATCATCACATCAAGGATTACAAGATCGGGAGGCTTTGCCTCAATTTTGTCATATCCCTGTTTTCCATTATAGGCTACACGAACGCCGTAATTGCGCCTTTCAAGAATGATTCGTATTGACTGAACCAGATCTTTGTCATCATCAATTATCAGAATCTCTTTTACTCCATCCATGGTTTACTCCTTATGCAGGAAGACCCTGTATGAAAGTTGTTGTAAATAATCCGCAACGGATAACCCGGGCGATTTCCAGGGTTGCCCGGTTTGCGTTATCTGCCGCCGCCTCGCTCAGTCCCTCGCCAAAACCGAAATCACTTCCTTCAACTGAAACCATCCATGCCGGCGGACATCGCTTATAAATAAGTTGGGTCAGCCCCAGCAAAGCGCCTGCAGTCAGGCTGTGGACAATCTCACGCATATCTGAAACAGGCAGGACTTTGCGAAAGGAGCAGCCTCCCGTAAGCGGCTCTTGTGAAGCGTCTATAAAAATAACCCCGGTTGACTCCTTCAGATCCTCTGCCAGTTCCGGTTCAAGCTGATGAAGCGACACCATGTTGACCCCTCCGGCGCCGCCAAAGCGGAGCTTCAGTCTGTCGGCCACTTGAGGCCCGATACCGTCGTCGCGGCGATGACGGTTGCCGTAGCCGATGATCCATAAGTTACCCGTTTCAGCGTTCTGGAAGCCGTTCACTTGTCAGTCCCTTTGCAACTGAACCAGCAATTGCCCTTCCTTGCTGTAAACCTGAACATGGAGCGGCATCTGGCCCATGGCATGGGTCGAGCAGGATAGGCATGGATCGTAACATCGGATTGCGCCCTCGATGCGGTTTAATATGCCTTCCCTCACCCGCCCCTCGCGAATATATTCTTTAGCCACCATGCCGACGGATTGGTTCATGGCCTGATTATTATGCCCGGTAGCCACAATCAGATTAACGTCTTCAATAACTCCGTATTTATCCACCCGGTAATGGTGAATAAGTGTTCCACGGGGCGCCTCGATGACACCGACGCCTTCGTTGTTTGAGACAGACGCGCGGTTTTGGATATCCGTACCGCAGATGGCTTCACTTTGCAAGAGTTTTTCGGCTGCTTCCAGGCAGTTAAGCAGTTCGATAAGCCGCGTGTAATGAAACAGAAGAGTGGATCCTCTCAGTCCGTCACGTGTCTTTTCCCTGAAAGTCAGGAGCTCTGCCTGAGCTTTGGGCGTACTTAAGGCATCGGCCATATTGATCCTTGCCAGCGGCCCGACCCTGTAACAGCCTTGTGGAAATCCATGTTCCTTGAAATAGGGAAACTTCAGGTAGGACCACTCCTCAACATGCTCCGCAATAAAGTTCAGATAATCCTTAGGATCGAACTCCACACGGGTGTTTTCTGAGCTGTGCTGGATCCGCAGCTTCCCGTCGTACATATCCGGACAACCGGCATCATCCACCAGACCTGTCAGAAGAGACTCAAAATTTGCAAACCGTTTGATTTCAGATCGGTTTTTTTCCAGCCATTCCTTGATAAAATCCAGAGCGGTATAACAGGCATCATAAGATGGTGAGAATCCCGTCAACAAATCATCACGCTCCTTTTCTGCCAGACCGTTGATAACGCCACCCGGAATCGCATAGGCCGGATGTATGCTTTTACCGCCCAACGCTCTTATGATACCCTGACCGAATTTTCTCAGCCTTATGCCCTTTTTGGCAATTTCAGGATAAGCTCCGATAACACCCACCACATTGCGCTGCTCGGGGTCGGAGTCCCATCCAAAAAGGAGATCCGGGCTGGCCAGATAAAAGAAATGAAGCGCATGCGACTGGATAAACTGCCCCATATGCAGAAGTCTCCTCAGCGCTATGGCAGTATCCGGAATTCTCACGCCCAGGATGGCGTCACAGGCCTTGGCCGAAGCCAGCTGATGACTGACCGGACAGATTCCGCAGATTCGCTGCGTTATAATCGGCATCTCTTCAAATGGCCTGCCATGGCAAAAACGCTCAAACCCCCTGAACTGGGTAACATGAAACTTCGCGTCTTCCACATTGCCGTCCGGATCAAGGTGGATCACAACTTTACCATGGCCTTCAAGACGGGTAATCGGATTGATTGTTATTTTTCGGTTGTCGTTCATGTAATCGGCCTCCTCAGTCAAAGTGGATCATGCTCGGTGGAAGAACAACAGGCATACGCCCCTTCAGTATTTCCGTAAGGCAATATGCAATAGATTCCGGAGAGGGGGGACATCCCGGAACATAGACATCCACCGTCACCAGGCGATTGACCGGAATAACCTGATCCAGAAGAAGCGGCAACTCCTCATGGATTGGCAGAACTCCTGAAGTCGTGCTTACAGTCTCCTGATAACCGTAGCGCAACAGTTCCTTTACCGGAATTGAATTACGCAGCATATTGATTCCGCCGAAAACAGCGCAGTCGCCCCACGCAATCAGGATTTTACAATGCTCCCGCAAATGAAGGGCGATCTCCTCCTGCTCCTTATTGCCGATACCGCCTTCTATTATACCCACGGTCAGGGGACCAAAATCAAAATCCTTGAAGTCCGTTACCGGGCTCACGGTAATATCAACAGCCGCAAATATATCCAGAAGTTTTTCGTCCAGATCCAGGAAAGACATGTGGCATCCGGCACATCCTTCCAACCATACAGTGGCCACTTTGGGTTTTGCCATTAATCCACCTCCATCAAACGTATAATCCCGATTGCATCTCGCCGGTAACCCTGGCGCTTATGTCTTTCCATCTTGCATAGCTGGGATGAAATTCTGTTCGCTGCATCAGAGCCAGCAGGGTCTGCCACGATTCGCTCACACCTTTGGGCCGCCTTAGCGTTGCATGCAGGGTACGGATTTCCCTGCCATCCAGGGAGGTATATGTTCCTTCCTCCTCAAGACAGGTCGGTCTCGGTATAAGAATACGGGCATTATCTCTCAGGGCTTCCGGGAAATAAGGCGTTATGACAGTCAGAAAGTCAATCCCATCAAACCGTTTAAGGAGCGAAGAACCTGTCAGATTCTCGTCATCCAGAAGCATCAGACCGCGCCGGTATTTTCCTTCCTGCGTTCCCGAGGATATTCCAAGTTTCAGAGCGCCGGAGCTGTTGCCGTTTGACTTGAGAATCACCAGACGCATGGCGTTTTCCGGCAGAATGCCTTTTACGAGTGACAGAAGCATCAGGTTGCGAAGACTGCCGGACTCCGCCAGATCAGTTATGCCTTTACCCGCAATTACGATCGGATTCCTGCTCTTTGCGAAGGTATTGACCGCGGTCATAAACGACTCCCGCGCGAAATTGTCCAGGCCTGCCTTATCGAGGCAGTTTTGCACATTTACTTTTTTCATCTCTGACAGATACGGTTCCCAGCCGGGTGACAGCTGCCCGGAATGAGTTTTGAGCACCTCGGACAGGAAGGCCTGCATGACCAGCGGTTCCTTCCCCTCAGCCGCCTGCACATAATCAGCACTCCAGGGGCTGACCGGATCAAAAGTTCCGATAACAGAGACGTTGCTTCTTTTTTCGATAACTGATCTTCTTATAACAGCTCCTATCATAGGCTGTGTTTCAAAGGACGCGGCTCCTGCCACCAGAATATGATCAGCATCCGGTATGCGTTCCCAGGAAGCCTCTTTCAGACCCAGAAAGGATTTACCCAGCTCTTCCAACGCGCCTGCAATTGTCCTGAGGGAACGGCCGTCAAGAGTATCCAGGTAATCGGCAGCCCAGCCTTTAAGCATAAGATCCCGGAATATCATGAGCTGTTCGTTGGCGCAGCGGCTCGAAACCAACCCGAATGTCCCGTCCTCCCTTCTGCTCATACTTCTTTCGATCAAATCCATGGCCGCTTTCCAGGTGATCGCTTTCCATGTTCCGTCAGCTTCCCGGATCATTGGATTAAGAAGGCGTTTACCGGGAGTTTTCAGAGGCTCAAAACGACCTTTGACACACAGCTGACCCCGCTCTGCCCCGGTCTTTCCGGGCCTGATGTGGCCTTCTATAATGAGAAGCTGATTATCTTTGACAATTGTGCGCGTTTCACACATCAGGCCGCAATGTGGACAAAAAGCGTCTATTACCGAACGATCATCTTTCTGGTGTCCCTTCACTGAACGATGAGCCCGATAGCGGTTAAAAATAGCTCCTGTGGGGCATACCTGCAGACATGCTCCGCAACCGAGGCAGGAAGATTCACCCCGGCTCATGTTAAGGTCAAAAGCGATCTGGTTTTTTATGCCGCGTCCCTGATAATTGAGAACATAAGCGCCGGCAATCTCATGGCAGGCACGAACGCACCGTCCGCACAAAACACACCGGTTATGGTCTATTGCCATATATTCACTTGTAATATCAACAGGATATTGTTCATAGGATTGAGGCACGGTAAGATGATCCATCTGCAGTTCATAAGCAAGGGCCTGCAGTTCGCAATCGCCGCTCTGGGAACAGAACATGCAATAGTGATTCCGCTCGGCAAACAGGAACTCAAGAATTGTGCGCCGCGCAGTAATGATGTTGCTGTTGCTGGTAACAACCTTCATCCCATCACGCACCGGCATGACACAACTGGCGACCAGTTTGGGACTTCCGTCAACCTCAACAACGCACAGGCGGCATCCACCCCATGCCGACAGAGCAGGGTGGTGACACAGGGTAGGAATCCTGATGCCGTTTTGCCGGGCGGCTTCCAGAATAGTCATGCCTTCAGGGACAGATAACTGGAGACCGTCAATGGTCAGGTTTATCTGTTTTGGGCTATTTTCCATATAAATTTTTCTCCTTTGAGTATAAACGGCCTCTCCTCATGGTCATATGCTCATGATTCTCCGGCTCCGGCATCCTTAAGATTGCACTGCAGGCAGCGGCAGGCTTCGGCAAAAGCAGACTCGGAAGTCAGTCCGAGCTCCACTTCTCTGAAATCTCCTTTCCGTTCAGCCGGATCTGCCTCAGGCATTGATATCCTAGATCTGGACTCGGTTTTAGCTTCAATCAATCCGGGAATTTCAATTTCTTCCGGGGGAGGTGGCACATAGGCCGGCTCAGCGTTTCTTTCCCGTATGGCCGCGTCTATTTCCTCGGCGGCTCTGTGGCCATCGGCAATAGCACCGATTACCGTATCCGGACCTCTTACAGCATCTCCGCCTGCAAATATCATCTTTCCCGCGGTTCCGGTCTTTCTGCCGGGCATGATTTCAATCAGACCCCTGCGATTTATCCCAACGCCGATGCTTTGCATATAACCCGTAATATCAAGCTGTTGTCCTATAGCCATTATGACATGGTCGGTTTCAAGTTCAAACTGGTCACCTGGTGCGGGAACCGGCTTCCGCCTGGCACTTGCGTCAAATTCACCAAGGATCATGCGCTGACAGATAAGTTTTTTCAGCGGACCTGCCGTCTGTTCAATCCGCAGAGGAGCACCCAAAACGCATATGCGGACGCCCTCCTGTTCCGCTGCCAGAATCTCATCCGCCTGGGCCGGCATGTCTGCCCTCTGGCGGCGATAAAGAATGGTCGTATCTTCAGCTCCGAGCCTTACCGCGCAGCGCGCCGCATCGATTGCCGCGTTGCCGCCGCCGACGACAACAACGCGCCGCCCGGTGTGCGGATTCCGGTCAAGGTTATACTCCTTCAGATACTCCACAGCGCCGGTCACCCGGACACCTTCGATGCTTTGCATATCAGTGGCAGCACTTCGCTGAGCGCCGATGGCCAGATATACGGCCTGGAAACGCTCTGAAATCTCCTCCCACGAAATATCCCGGCCAATGCATGTGTTCCCCTTAAATTCGACCCCCAGATCGAATATGTCCTGAATTTCCCGCCTGAGCACATCACGGGGAAGCCGGTAAGCAGGAATGGCCCATCTCAGCATTCCACCGGCCTCGGGGAACTGGTCGAAGATGCTTACACGGTAACCCCGTGAAGCCAGATCCCTGGCAGCAGTCAGGCCTGACGGACCCGCACCGATAACCGCGATCTTTTCCGATCTCGCCACTGTCGCTGGTTTTACAGGCGGCCTTGCGGCATGGTCTGTTATATAGCGCTTAAGATGCTTTATGCTTACGGGCTCATCTATCATGGAACGCCTGCATTTAAACTCGCAACTGTGTTCGCAGACCCTTCCGCAAATGCTTGGAAACGGATTGGTCTTCAGCAGCACCTTGTATGCGTCATCCAGCCTGTTGTCCCGGATCAGGGCGATATAATCTGGTATATCCATACCTACCGGGCAGGCATGGCGGCACGGGGCATCAAAAAGGCCTGCGCAGACCACTGCAGGGCACCTTTTTTCATTAATATGAGATTCATATTCATGACGGAAATACCGGAGAGTTGAAAGCACCGGGTTGGAAGCCGTTTGACCAAGGCCGCACAACGCGGTATTCCGCATTATATCCGCCCACCTCTCCAGCGTTTCAATATCTCCGGCTTTTCCGTTTCCTTCACAGATCCTGGTGAGAACTTCGAGCATCTTGCGGGTGCCCACCCGGCAGGGTGTGCATTTGCCGCATGATTCATCGGCGCAAAAATCCATGAAAAACCGGGCTACATCAACCATGCACTTATCCTCGTCCATGACGATCATGCCCCCGGAACCCATGATGGCTCCAAGCTGGGTAAGCGACTCATAATCAACCGGCGTATTCAGATGCTGCCCAGGGATACAACCTCCGGAAGGACCTCCCAGCTGCACCGCCTTGAACTTCTTCCCTTTTGAAATACCGCCGGCAATATCAAAAACAATGTCGCCCAGGGCGGTGCCTACCGGAACCTCAACCAGCCCGATGTTGTTCACATCTCCGGTAACAGAAAATATCTTTGTTCCTTTACTGCGCAAGGTGCCCAGTTCGGCGTACCATTTGCCGCCATTAATTATTATTTGAGCTACGCTGGCCAGAGTTTCAACATTGTTTAAAACAGTCGGCTTTTTCCATAAACCGGAAACGGCCGGAAATGGCGGCCTTGGCCTCGGCGTACCCCGCTTGCCCTCTATGGAGGTCATAAGAGCCGTTTCCTCGCCACAGACAAAAGCGCCGGCACCGCGATAAATATCCAGATCAAAGTCAAAGCCTGAGCCCAGTATATCTTTTCCCAGCAGACCATACTCACGGGCCTGGCCAATGGCAATATTGAGCCGTTTAACCGCCAGCGGATATTCCGCCCTGCAGTAAATATGCCCCTGATGGGCTCCGATTGCCTTGGCTGCGATGATCATCCCTTCCAAAACCGAGTGCGGATCGGATTCCAGCACGGCACAATCCATGAAAGCTCCGGGATCGCCTTCATCGGCATTGCAGAGAATGTATTTGACAGGGCCTGGTGAACGGTTGGCGAATTCCCATTTAAGTCCGGTCGGAAATCCGGCTCCGCCGCGCCCCCGCAGTCCGGATATCTTTATCTCCTTTATAATCTCCTCGGAATTCATTTCAAAGAGGGCCATGCATGCCCCGAGATAGCCGCCGGTTCCTATGTATTCATCAATACGTTCGGCCGCTATTAAACCCTTGTTTCTTAACACACGGGGCTGCTGCATTGAAAAGAATGGTATCTCTTTCAGCCGGGAGATTACCCTTCCTGTGACAGGGTCATGATACATGAAGCGTTCAACTGGATAACCCTTAAGAATGTGCCTGTCGAGAATTTCATCCATATCATCAGGCTTCAGGTATTGATAAAAAACGCCTCCCGGATAAACTACCATGACCGGACCATGAGCGCAGAAGCCGATACATCCGGTCTCGATTAGCACGATTTTGTCCTCAAGATGCCTCTTTTCAATGGCATCGATAAGCCGCTGTTTTATTTCCATGCTTTTAGATGCCCGGCAGCCTGTACCACCGCAGAACATCAGGTGATAAGGATAAACCGGTTGCCCGTCACGGATATCTTCCATAAAACGGACCGCCATGAAACGGCTCATCTCATTACGAAGTCTGTTCAAGCTTTCCGGAGTTAATCGACTCATTCGGGTTGTCCCTCGCTTAAAATTGTTATGCACTCCAAAAAATCAGAGTTACTTGAATATATCCAGTATTTCCGGTATTTTTATTGGTTTTACCTGCGCAAAAGTTTCCCCGTCGGCTGCCACTACCGGGGCCAGAGCGCAGGCTCCAAGGCACCTGACCGTCTCAAGCGAAAAACGCCTGTCTTCGGTCGTTTCACCAGGTTCAACTTTAAGAAGTGCGGATAGTTTTTCCAGGTTTCTCTTGCCGCCTCTGACATAGCAGGCCGTACCCAGACAACATCTTATTGTGTGACGCCCTCTTGGCGTTGTGGTAAAAAATGAATAGAAGGTCACCACCCCCCAGACTTCACTAAATGGGACTCCCAATCCGAGCGCAACTTTTTTCTGGATTGATTTAGGTATGTAGCTGAGAATTTCCTGCACTTCTTCCAAAACCGGAATCAATGCCCCAGGCTTCAAACGGTTATGATTGATGACGGCATCTACGGCAGCCAGTTTCTCACCGGAGAACTCCTCAGGGCCTGTCTGTTTCCCGCTTGTTTCAGCTTCTTTCAGCACAGCCGGAACCTCCTTTCAGCATTTTAGATAAACTGTTGTTAGAGAAACACAAGGAATGGTGGTTTTTATTACTACAAGAAACATGCCACCCGACTGAAAATTCAAAGCGTTGCTGGCTGCATGTGCTGGGAATGCGTATTTAAAGGAGATTTTAAATTGCCGGAAGGAGTATTGATAAAAGATGTTGCCTGCTTTGTGTCAGGCTTTTTTACAAATTGTAAAATACCTTTGTAAAAAACGGCTTTCCCTTCTTGGACGAAAAATTATTGTGTTATCCCGCCCTTGTTATAAAGTTTTACAAATATATCAACTACTTTTGGATCAAACTGGGTTCCGGACCCCTGTTGCAGATATTCAAGTATGCTTTTTTCGTCCATCCTGTTTCTGTATGGCCGGTCGGAGGCCAAAGCGTCATATACATCGGCAATGCTCAGAATACGGGACAGAAGAGGAATGTCATCGCCCTTCAGACCATCAGGATAACCGGTTCCGTCATATTTTTCATGATGACATTTTATTATATCCAGCTCTCTGTTCCAGAACCCCAGATTCTTAATGATACTGGCTCCTATCGATGGATGCTCTTTAATTTTTTCAAATTCTTCTTTTGTCAGTTTGTCCGGTTTGAGGAGTATTTCATCCCTTATGCCTATCTTGCCGATATCATGAAGACGCCCTGCAACATTCAAAATATCAATCTCTTCCGCGGTGCAACCGAGCTCCCTCCCGACAACTGTTGAAATATCGGTAACACGGTTTGAATGCTGCTGCGTATATGAATCTCTCGCATTCAGCACGCTGACAAAACCATACAGAGTCGCAAAAAGGTTTTCGTATATATTTTCATAAAGAGCCAGATTTTCGATGGCCTGGGCGGCGTTTTGTACCATAACCGAAAGATAATATAGATCTTTCTCCGAAAACATGACACTGCCCTTGATTACATACGCGGTCAAAACTCCAAAGATTTTATCTCTTATCTTCAACGGAATGCACATGAATGAAAGAATGTCCTCCGAAAGCCCTTTCACTCCTCTGTTCTCCGAAACAAGAAATGGGACGCCGTCTGCGGTTATGTTCATTAAAAGTTCTTCAAATAATGACTGATCAGAATCGGTCAATGATGATTCGGGATACACTGTTGTTTCAAAAGGTTTGTTAACCGAACGGTTTATCACATAAAATTTTGACATATCGGCCGGGGAAATCTCGGTTGCCATGTCAACAAGCCGCCTGAAAACATCTTTTGTGGAACCGATTTCCGCAAACTCGCTTATTATCTTGTTCAGTATTCGGAGATCATCAACCTTCTCCTGAAGTTGTTTTGTCAGCTTTTCAAGGCGCTTTTTCCCTTCAACCTCCTTCTTAAGCAGAATGTTTTCGATAAAGAGCTTTCTCTGATTCAGAACACGTTCCAGGCAGAGTTCCATATCGTTAAGGTTGACAGGTTTAACCAGAAAATCAACAACGCCGTGTTTTATTGTCTTGATCGTATAATCTATGGTCGGCTTGCCTGTCATAATCACAACAGGTATTGTATTATCATTGCTCCAGATGTGTTCAGACAGTTGTATTCCGTCCATTTCAGGCATATTGATATCGGTAAAGCAGCAGTCGATTTTCTCATTTTCAAGAATTTTTACCGCCTCAAGACCGTTCAGGGCTGTTGCCACGGTATATCCTTTGAATTCAAAATATTCGCGTACGACCTCCAGAATATTTTCCTCATCGTCAACAAATAGTATCTTCTCTTTTTCCCCACTGTTCATTTATGCATCCTTGGAGAGTGATTTTTTAGGATGAAGCGCAATCCGCCGTGGCTGACAGAATGATTTATTACGAAGCCGTCTGAATTAAAAAGGGAAGAGCCACAGAAGACCCTTCCCTTAAATAAAACTTTTATAACCCGATTCTTGGCCCGGGCATTGCTTAATATCTCGCAGCCCTAGGCGCTTTTCCTGCAAGAGGGCTGTAAATCTTCATGATGGCAAATTTCATGACATCTATGGTCTTCATGCTGACAACGATATCAAAAAGGGTTTTTTCGGCATTTTCCGGAATAACACATGCGTTGGAAGCATCAAATGTCAAATCTGCAAACCCTTTGATAAGTTTTTTGTGCTCCTTGTCGGTGAAAGGGACCTGTATGGCCTTTTTCCCGTCGATAACCTTAACCTTGTCACCCAGCTGAACCTCTTCAATTTTTTTTAATCTTTCATCATCCAAAAAAATATTGATATTATAATCCGCCATGCAAACACCTCCTCGTTTAAATTGATTTTTCAGAATTTGCCCGAATATTAAAACTCTTTCCGTCCGGCCAGGATTTTTGCCTTTAAACAGAATTTAACCATATTAAAAATGTTCGATTTCTATATTATGTTGAAATTTTATTGTCAAGAAAGTTGTTTCATATCATAACAATATAAAAGCTTTGTATAATTATCAAGAATACAAAGAGTTATGGCTTGTCTTCATAACCGAGTGGAGTCTTTTTGCCTGCAGGCAGAAAGCGTCAAGCTTGGCCGTAATAAGCTGAGGAAATGGAGAGCCGTCACTTTCAATTGCAAGGAACGGAAGATGATCCGCACCGTCAAGAACCGCCTTGAGCCGCCTGCCGCCCTTCCCGGTTGCAAGTTTTCCCTCCCTGTTCATTACTTCGGTCAGTATCGCCTCTGAAATCCTGTTCGGCATGCACCCGAAAGGACCGATGGCAATCACTCCGCATGTTTTGTCGGCTATCTCGGAAATGGCGCTTCCCACAGTCAGAACCGCCTCTCCCGCAAGATTTGACGATATATAAGGCGCGGCGGTCTTTACAACCGCTTCTGCATCCACAGGCTCAATATGAACTATCTCCGATTTTGAAAATATTTTCTTTATTTTTTTTTCATATTTTCTCATAATTTTTTGTCTAACGGCATGGGCGAGTCTTTCCACGGATGTCATTTTTGAATCGACGAGACCCTTATCGACCAGATAATCACAATAATACAGCCACTCGGCAATCGGAGAGCAGACGGTTGCGAATCCCATATCCGCCAGCCTTTCAGTGATATACTGCCTTGATATCGAATCCCTGCGGACAAATATCTCACCGACAAGCGATATTCTCGGAACTTCATCAGGCGGAAGTTTCATACGAATCGATTTGAATTTTTCAGTGCTCTTTTTTATCTTCTTTTCCAGACTGCTGAAATTCCCCTTTTCAAGTTCGTGGAGAATCAGATGCCATTCCTTTTCAAAGAGATCCAGCGCGGAATCACGATCAAGTGCGTTTGTTAAAAGCATCGAACGTATATCTTCCATAACATCCGATATGACAACGGCCCACCATCCTCTTATGTGGAATTTATTTCCCATCCCGCCATATGAATTTTCAGAAGTCAGGGAAAACACGGCAATATCCGGAATCCTCATTCTTGCCACAAGATCTTCTATGAAAACACGATACTGGCCGAACCTGCAGGGACCTGACGATGTCGGCATGAAATAAACAACAATTTCTCCGTTTTGTTTTTCTTTATTTATATAATTCAGCAATGTTCCTGTTGTGAGAAGTAACGGAAGGCATTCCTTGCATGATGTATTGGCCCGTCCCAGCTTCAGAACCGCCTTGTCGGCAGGAGGATGAGCTACGACATTAAATCCGTTTCCTCTGAATACGGCAGCAAACGATTCTGTCGCCAGCCGGCCCATTGATGGCAACAGCAGAGTGACACATGGATCGGTAACCGGAAGAGTCCGGCCGGATGAAACTGTTACTTTCGCGATCCCGCCATCAAGAGCCACTCTTGCCGGAATGAATTTTTTCGTCCCCCGCACAATCTTTTTTTCGGATATCAGTTGCCTGTAAGAATTTATAATGTCAATAAAGGCTTCGATTCTTGTTTCAAGACCCGCATCCGCCGTATGGCTGTCGAGCTCAAGGGTCAACGACGGCTTTTTACCCATTATATCCCTGAAGTAACCCAGGAGAAAGGAATCCGGACCGCAGGAGAAGTTGGTAATAAAAGTCCCGAACAGCTGGGGATGGCGTTCAACAATCTTTCCGGCTTTAAGCAGCAACTGGCCCATCCCCCAGTACATGTGACGTTTGCCCTTCTCACTATCAAAATCAAGGAAATCAAAGGGTAATACCTTTATGCCTCTTGAGGCAAATTTGCGGGGTATCCCCATATGAGCTTCTTCAACAAACCCATTGTAAGGCCTTGCAAAAATGACAACGGCAAATTTATCAGGATGTTTTTCAAGTTCGGTTATGGCTTCTCTTCCTGAAAGCTTCATCTCTTCAGCACATCTCTTTTGTGCCTCAACCGCCCGGACAAATGCCCTTTCGGCCGGTTTTCTCGCAGACCCCATCGATAAGGCCGTATCTATCAAAGCCTCTTTCGCCGATTCCATGCCTTTTGTAAAGTCAAGGAGCGGAGCAAGGATTTTTGTGCCTTTCCTCCTTGTCTCAGCCAGCATTTTTTTAAAAGTGGTCTGAAGATAAAATGTTTCCCCCTGAACAAGCGGGCAGACCTGTGAACTCATGTATCCATTTGAAGCAGGCACCGCCTTGAAATGGGGCAGAAAAATAAATTCGGGAACATCGCCGCCTGAAATAAGGGACCAGAAGAACCCGTGAGCCTGCTCGACAGGATGACAGAAAGCGGCCCCTTTCCGGTCAATCCCTTCCTGTGAAACAGCTTCCGGCATAACAGTTTCAAACCCGAGCTCTCCAAAAAAATTGGAATAAAGCGGATAATAAGTGTTTACGAGAAAACTTCTGTTTATGCCTATGCGGCCATTGCTTTTTATTTCTGTTCTTCCGTCCGATATGGGTTTATATTTTTCAAAAACAAGTTTCTGGCGCTCTCTGACTGAATCAAGCCTTTCGGCATCGCTTTCGATATTGTGACGGAGGTTATAATAACGGTTGCATGCGCCTCCGAATGGATATTTTTTGTTTTCAAGCTCGATAACAGCAATATTACAGCGGCGGTCGCAATTGTTTTTTACTCCCCTGCATATAAACGGCTTACCGTATCCGACTTTACGTCCTGCAAGAATTTTCAGATTAAATATTTTTCCTGTCAGGAGGCCCGTTTCGATTCTCTTTTTTACCTCGAGCGCCGCTCCGAAAGCTCCCATGAGGCCGGGCTCCGGAGGAACAACAATGGATTTTCCTACCAGCGCGGCCATCGCAAGCGGAACAGCCTTGTTGTAACAGACGCCTCCCTGCATGAAGATTTTCTCTCCCACCGGCCTGTTCCCCTTAACCCTGTTCGAATAGTTCATGCAGATCGAGTACACAAGCCCTGTCACTATATCTTCATGCTTTAATCCTTCATGGATCGCATTTTTGATATCGGAGGCTATGAAAGCGGCGCACTGATCATTGAAGTTCGGAGGGTTAGATCCTCTCAGGGCAACAGCGGCAATATCTTCCATTTTTATTCCGAGCGTTTCATACGCCGATTCTTCGAGGAATGAGCCCGTTCCCGCCGAACAGGCTTCGTTCATGGCATAGTCTGAAGGGACTGAATTTGTAATATAAGTATATTTTGCGTCCTGCCCCCCTATTTCAAATATCGTATCGACCTTCGGATCAAAATAGACCGCCGCGGCCGCATGGGCTATGATTTCGTTTATTATCCCTTCCGTAAGCGCGTGAAGGCCGGCGATCTGGCGGCCTGACCCGCACACGCCGAGTCCTTTCACGGTTATCTCCGAAAGAGGCACTTTGCTTTCCACGGCTTTCACTATGTATTCATAGCACTTTCTTGATGCGCCTACCGGGTCACCGTTTGTTCTGAGATAAACGGATTCAAGAATTGCGTTATCTCTGTTTCTCAGAAGAACGGCCTTCGTTGTTGTCGAACCGACATCAAGCCCGAGAGTGCATATATCACCGGCTTCAACCTCTCTTTTTGAAACACTCTTGAATTCCACCATATCTTCAAATTCTTTAAGAGGGGAAAGCGTTTCAAAAGAGACAGCTTCATTTTTAAACAAACCCTTTGTGCCGGGAAAATCCTGCGTTTCATTCTCAATAGCCCACAAGGCGGCTCCAAGAGCTTCAAAATAAGGAGCTTCCCCGGGAATGATAAGCCCTGGGATTTCCTTCCGCAGGTAATCGATCATCATTCTGTTCTGCGTGGTTCCCCCGGTGATCATGATGTTTTCTCTCTTCACTTTTTTTAAAAGCTCCAGGATTTTGTTCGCCATCATTTTGCACAGACCTGAAGCCACCTTCGACTTGGGAACCCCTTTGTTTGTGGCATGAGTGCAATCCGATTTGCAGAAAACCGAACAGCGGCCTGAGACATTATGCGGTTCCTCCTCTGTAGCCCAGCGGGCCGCCTCTTCAATTGAAACATCCATTCTCCTGAGCTGCTGGAGAAAAAACTCGCCTGTTCCGGATGCGCATTTGTTTCCTGTCAGGACATTCGATATTCTTCCCTCACTACTCAATATATAAACCATGAATGTTTCTCCTCCGGCGGAAACAATTGCAGGAGAGGAAGTTTTCGGAGGTTTGACGAACCGGTATGCGTATTCCACCGCCTCAGGTTCGGGGATAGTCGACAGATTTAAGAGTTTGTTGAACCTGCGGCCGGTCGAGGCTATTTTGTCAAATGAATTTCCAATCTGTTCGAATGCCGAAAGGATCGTGCGTCTCGGGTCACCTTCATGAGGAAGAGTTAAAAAACCGGTAATATGCGGATTAAAGCAAGTGCGGGATTTCCCCGGTTCAGGGCGAACCGAAGCTTCGACCTGAACTGCCGAAACAGTCGATGCGCCAAGACACAGTCCAAGTGATCTGATCTTTTCCATCTGGTCAGCGCAGCCAATCGCTTTGTGGTTCAGGTCTTCTTTCTCCACCGGATTGTCTCCCCCGCCTCAGGCAATATCGCTAATCCTGTTTTTAAAGCCAGGGACATTTACATAACATCTGATCTATAACCATGCAGGATAAGGGTGCGCATTCGATCCGCATGAACCGGATGAACCATCAGCTTTTCAGATCATTTGCACCCTTAAGAACTATATCAAAAAGCTCCTGTATGTCGTTCTCTTCAAGACAGGAAAAAGCAACTCTTAAGTCCCGTTTCCCAACCGAGATAAGCCCCACTCCGTACTTGTCAAGAAGGTGAAGCCTGAGCGTCTCAGCATCAAGACCTTTAAGCCTTAAACACATGAAATATCCCGAATTGAAAGGATGAACATCCCAAGCGTCATTATACTTCGGATCTGAGAGAACCTCTTTCACCCTCTTTGCCCGCCCCTGAAGGATATCAAATTTCTGCTTTTTTTCTTCGTAATAGTCGCTGCTGTTCATCGATTTCAACACAATCGACTGACTAAGGTGGGAAGCATTTGAAATGTTTCCTCTTATGCATCCGGCAGTCTTTTTCTCCAGAGCATCGTACACAGGCAGAGGATCTCCGTCTATTCTGATTCCATAGGTAATAAAACCGACCCTCAATCCCCACACAAAATTTTCCTTCGTGGCTCCGTCAACCTTAACTGCGAGCAGGTTTGGAGATCTGTCGCAGATAAGCGCAAATAGAGATTCCTTCAGAGTCTCCTCATCGTAAAAGAGCCCGAAATATGAATCGTCACAGATAGTGATAATATTTGTTCCTTTTGAGGCGAAATCGGCAAGGATATCGGCAATCCCTTCGCCTTCCTTCTTTGTTACCGTATAGCCTGTAGGGTTATGGGGGAAATTCAGAAGAACGGTTATTTTTCCGCTCTTCTTTCTTTCCGTATTTATCAACTGTTCAAAAGCAGCAAGATTGTAGCCGCCTTTATCATTAAAAAACGGATACTGGCTTATCCTTGCCCCTCTCCTGACATTTAATATCATGTTGTAGTTTCCCCACATCATGTCGGGCAGAATCACAACATCACCGGGATCAGCCCACAGGTCAGCAACCATGCTGACTGCATGTGTAATGCCGCAGGTGACAACGGGCAGACTGATCTTTTTACCTGCAAGAGAGGGATTTTTTTCATAAATGGCATTCTGCCAGACTTTTCTCAATTCCGGAATTCCGAATGAAGGAGCGTAGGTTAAAGCCTCTTCCGCCTGAAGGCCGTCCATCAGGGACATCACGGAAGCAAAATGCATTGTCTTGCCGTTTTCTTTTGCGATTCCGATTGTCGCATTCAGCTTATGCGCTTTCTGTTTTGCCTCGGCGCTCTGGCTGAGAATCCCTTTGGGGAAAAAAAGATTTTTTCCGGTAACCGACAGCATATCAAGCAGATTCGGATTTCCTGTTTCAATCACCTTGTTCAACTGTTGTGCAATAAGATTCATAAATTTAAAACACCTCTTAATTTTTTCTATGCCGTAAGCTCAAATTACCAAAGGGGAAAAGAGTTATATGGAGTTTCCCGCCTGACAGAAAACCGGCTGATTGGTCGGAATTAAATATCCTGTTTTTTTGTTTTTTTCAGCAGATCCAGCAGAGAGGAATCGTCGTCAATACTAAGTACACGATCAACCTCCTCATCACCGTATCCTGACTTTACGATGACAGGCTGGAGATCCTGTTTGTATAAAGGTTTCTTAGGTAAAATACTTTCCGACATGTCATCCGTGAGCGGAGACTGATAATTAATATCCTCCGATATTTCTGAAGTTGCAGGATGAAAGGTCTGCGAATACGGAATGAAACTGACCAGAGTATCAAGATAATCGCTCATATAGCGATCGGACGTGAACATGCCCTCGGATTTCCCTATCTGTACCGCGCTGTGAAGCTGATTCAACTTGTTTTCGCGTATGATATTCTTGATCGCCTTGGTTGCTTTGACTATGGTGAGAAGAGGAACCCTGAATCCGGCCTTTTCAATATAAACCAGCTGCTGAACGATGATCCAGTTCAGAGTTTCCGCAAGCTGAAAGCGGATCTCATCCTGCGACTCGAGAGGAGCGGCATAGCATAGGCGGTATATGGCCTCCTCCGGGCTTGACGCATGCAAGGTGGCTATAGCCAGATGTCCCGATTCCGCGGCGTTTAAAGTCAGCTGCATTGTCTTCGGCTCCCTGAGCTCTCCCACGACAATCACATCGGGGTTTTCCCTCAAAACATCGAGAAGCCCCTGCTCAAAGGAAGGCAGCTGCTCGCCCAGCTCACGCTGCTGGATAAAGGACTGGCGGGAATAAAACCTGTACTCGATGGGGTTTTCGAGCATGACGATATGCGCCTTGCGGTAATTGTTTATATCATTGATAATAGCGGCAATGGTGGTTGTCTTGCCTGATCCTGTGGCTCCGCATATCAGAACAAGCCCGGATGACATCTTTGTGA
>Ga0105102_10000142_pt1 | contig 18188 bp, 18 predicted proteins | sample PPLLaktember2015_FD_87032 | JGI IMG/M metagenome (GOLD analysis project Ga0105102, IMG submission 87032) | Freshwater sediment microbial communities from Prairie Pothole Lake near Jamestown, North Dakota, USA - PPLs Lake P7 Core (6) Depth... | ecosystem: Environmental > Aquatic > Freshwater >...
AAGGGCGCTCTGGAACCATCGACGAACCGTAATCGGGGAACCCCATCGCCGCCCGAGCGAGAGCATGAGGACGCCGGCCGCGGAGCCGATCGGCGTCAGGTTGCCGCCGAACCCCGCGCCGATTGCAAGCGCCCACCACAGAGGGCCGATCTCACCGCCCTGGGCGCCGAACGCCGTCAGGATGGGAATCATGACCATGGTGATCGGGATGCTGCCGACGACGCCGGAGAGGACAGCGACTCCCCAGAGCAGCGCGAGTCCCGACACCACAGCGCCGTGAGCCGTCAGCGCGGCGATCCCGCGCGCGGCGAAGTCGAGGACCCCCGAGGCGCTCAGTCCCCCCACAAGGACGAACATCCCGACAAAGAAGACGAGGACGTCCCACTCGACGCTCTTCACCAGGTCTTCGATCGACGGCCGCACCCAGAGGAGGGCGGCCGACGCGCCGATCAGCGCCACGAGCCCGGGGCCGATGCCGAGCTGGCCGTGGAAGAGGTAGAGGAGGACGGTGCCTAGGAAGACGATGGCCACCTCGACCGCTTGCCGCGGTCGGACAAGGCTGGCCCGTGCGTCGAGTGCCGCCACAGACTCGCGACCTGCCCCGCCTCGCAGATCCTTCCGGAAGAAGAGGAGCAGCGCAAGCTGGGTGACCAGCGCGGCGGAGAAGGCGATCGGAGCAAGGTGAACAAGCACATCGTTGAACGAGAACCTCGCCGCCGACGCGATGAGGATGTTCGGCGGATCGCCGACCAGGGTCGCGACCCCACCAATGTTCGAGAGGAGAACCTCGCTCATCAGGAGCGGAAGCGGGCTTACGCCGACGAGCTCGGCAATCGCAACCGTGACGGGAGCCACCACGATGATGGTCGTGACGTTGTCAAGAAGCGACGAGAGCACGGCGGTCAAGATCCCGAGCGTGAACGCGAGCAGGATCGGATTTCCCCGCGTCCAGCGCGCCACACCCACGGCACAGTAGGCGAAGAGCCCCGTCGACTGGATGATCCCGACAAGGATCATCATCCCGAACAGGAGCGCGATCGTGTTGTAGTCGATCCAGCCAAAGGCCGCCGCCTCGTCGTAGAAGCCAAGTCCAATCCCCGCGGCAAGCATGGCGGCAGCCCCCGCGATGCTCGCGATCGAGCGATGAATCTTCTCGGACAGGATCGCGACGAACGTGACAAGGAAGATGGCGGAAGCGACGACGATGGGCACGATCCGTACCGTTTCCATGGCGCAGGAACACTAGCAAAACGCAGGCCAGCGCGCAATCATCCCGTACGACCCGTCATGGCGTCAGGATCCCCGAGGAGCCGGCTCTGGCGGCCGGCTCCGGGACCGGGTCTACTCTCCGACGTACGCTTCCTCCCCATGCAGTTCGGAGTCCAGGCCGGCGTTCTCGACCTCCCGGCTGACGCGAACCGGCGTGACAAGGTTGATCAGCCAAAGCATGCCGTAGCTGAACACGAACGCATAGATGGCGATCCCGGCGGTCGCCGAGAGTTGCTTCAAGAAGAACGCAGCGTTGCCCGAGTGGATGAGGCCGTCGGCTCCCGCCGGGTTCGCCCCGAGGCTGGCAAAGAGTCCGAGACACAGGCATCCCACCACGCCCCCGACCCCGTGAACGCCGAAGACGTCCAGAGCGTCGTCCAGATGAAGCCTGTTCTTCAGATAGACGGCCACGTAGCACAAGCTCGCCGCGACGGCGCCGATGACCACGGCAACCTGAGGAGTCACGTACCCAGCACAGGGCGTGATGGTTGCGAGACCAGCCACAGACCCCGTGAGCAGCCCCACGAACTTCGGCTTTTTCTCCACAATCCAGGCAACCGCAATCCAGGTCACGGCGGCAATCGATGCGGCAATGTCGGTGTTCAGGAAGGCAAGCGCCGTGATCTTGTCTGCGGCGAACTCACTCCCCGCGTTGAACCCGTACCATCCGAACCACAGGAGCCCGGTCCCCAGAGCGACGAGCGGAATGCTGTGAGGCCCCCGATCGCCGGTCTTCCGCCGGCCGACAAACAGGACCGAGGCCAAGGCGCCGAATCCTGCGCTCGCGTGAACGACCATTCCCCCGGCGAAGTCGAGGACGCCCCACTGTTGCAGCATCCCCCCGCCCCACACCATGTGCGTCAACGGGAAGTAGACGCAGAGGAGCCACAGGGTTAAGAAGAGGATGTAGGCCTTGAAGTTCACGCGGTTGGCGAAGGCCCCGGTGATCAGGGCCGGGGTGATGATCGCGAACATCATCTGATAGGCGATGAAGACGAAGAGAGGAATCCCGGGGTTGAGCGGCGACGGGGTGTCCGCGGCAATCCCCGTCAGAAACGCATGCCTCAGATCTCCGATGATGCCGCCGACGTCGCCGCTGAAGCAGAGCGAATACCCAACAGCGACCCAGAGCAGGGTCGTCCAGCCCATGGAGAAGAAGCTCTGGGTCATGATGGTCAGAACGTTCTTCCTGCCGACCAAACCGCCGTAGAAGAACGCGAGCCCCGGCGTCATCAGCATAACGAGGCTCGTCGCGACCAGCATGAATGCGGTACTGCCCGTGTCGAACATCCGACTCCCTCCTTGCGCGCCGTCCAAGACCGGCTACGCGACCTCTTCCGGTTTGCCCGCCACACAGAGACAAGGAAACCGAGTCGTCGGTAGGGCTCGGCCTCCCGAAGATGGGGGGATTATAGAATGCCAGCTCTCGGTGAGAAAGAGTCACGTCCGAGCGACGCGTAGAAACGCGGGTCCGTCCTCGGGCGCTGGGAATCGTGCGGGTGCGCTGGCGACAGCTTGCGTTCGTGCACGAGTCGCGCAGCCGCGGAGGGGAAGATCTTGCAGGCTGGAACCCAACCTCACAGCACGCCTACGCCTTCCAGATCGTCCAGATCCCCACAAGGATGAACAGAGCGCCCGCCGCAACGCGGATCCACTTCGTCCATACGTCCGGGAGCAGATGATGAACGGCGACGGCCAAGAGCACAGCGAGAACGGTCGACAGGAGCAAAGCAACGCCGGCTCCGATCAGGACTCCCCACGGAGACGTCGTCTCCATCGCAAGGCAGAACACCGTGAGTTGCGTCTTGTCGCCGAGTTCGGCCAGGAAGACGAGAGCCAACGTGGAGAGCGCGATCTTCATCATGAGATCCTCCTTGGGCGCAGAGTGTAACCCCGGCCCGCGCGGCGGCCGGGAAACGCCGCGCCTCCGATTGCGTTTCGCCGGAGACCTCGCTATCATCCGCCGACGCGCCAAGGGCACTTCCTTCGGGCGCGTTGCCCGACGTACAGCAGATGGAGCCTGTAGAGAACATGAGAGAGGGAATCGTGCTTCTCGTGGCGGTGTTTGCCCCCCTGGCGGGGGCGTTCCTGCTTCCGCTCCTTGGGGTGTGGTCGAGGCGCCTGCGCGATGTTTCGGCCTTGGCGATGGTGCTCGCGTCGCTCGGGGCGTCGCTCGCCCTCGTGCCCGGCGCCCTGCGGGGCGAGGTCGTCGCGTGGAGCGTCGCCGGTCCGCTCGGGCTTTCGTTCTCCCTCTCCGCCGACGCGCTCGCCGTGTTCATGGCGATCGTGTCCTCGCTTGTCGGCGCAATCATCATCCTCTTCTCGTTCGACTACATCCGCCACTACGAAAACCAGAACGAGTACTACACGATGGCCGTCGTCTTCCTCGGCGCCATGATGGGCCTCGTCTTCTCGACGAACCTCGTGTACCTCTACGTTTTCTGGGAGATCACGGGGATCGCAAGCTGGCGACTCATCGGCTTCTACCGCGGCAAGGCCGATGTCCTCAAGGCGGACAAGGCGTTCCTTATGACGGCCTTCGGAGCGCTTGTCATGCTGATCGGGATCCTCGCCGTCTACGGGATGACGGGCACGTTCGACCTCGAAGCGATGAAGGGAACGGCCCTTCCGCTTGGGATCTCGGCCCTTCTCCTCGTCGGCCTGCTCTCGAAGTCGGCCACGCTGCCGTTCCAGACGTGGCTCCCCGACGCGGGCGTCGCCCCGTCGCCGGTGACCGCGCTCCTGCACGCCGCCGTCCTCGTCAAGATCGGCGTGTACGTGTTCGCGCGGCTGTTCCTGTCGACGTTCGCGTTCGACGAGGCGCTGCGCACGATCGTCGCGTCGATCGCCGGGGCGAGCGCGCTCGTGAGCGCGGGCGCCGCCCTCATCGAGACGGACTTCAAGCGGATCGTGGCGTACTCGACGGTGAGCCAGATCGGCTTCATCTTCCTCGGACTCGCGATGGGGAACGCACTCGGCGCAGCCGGCGCGCTCCTTTACATCCTCATGCACGGGCTCGCGAAGGCCGGTCTCTTCCTGTCGGCCGGCATCGTCGAGCAGAACGCCGGAACGAAGGACATCACGAAGCTCGGCGGGCTGATCCGTTCCATGCCGTGGACGGCGGTCGCCTTCCTCCTTTGCGCGTTCTCGGTCATGGGGATTCCGCCGTTCGGCGGCTTCTTCGGCAAGTACATGGTGATCTCGGCGGCGGTCTCGGGAGACGAGTTGGTCTTCGGCGCCGTGTTCCTTGCCGGCGCGCTCCTCACCATCCTCTACCTCTTCCGCCTGTTCACCAAGGTCTTCCTGGGCGAGCCGCACGGAGCCCTCGCGCCGGAAAGGTCGCGCCTGATGGTGGCCTGCGTCGTCCTGCTCGCCGCGCTCTCCCTCGTGGGCGGACTCGCGGTCGGCTGGCCGTCTGATCTGGCGCGCGTCGCGATCTCTCAGATGCTGGGGGTGGCGGGATGACGCCTCTCGTTCTCATCTTGGCCATCGCCGTCCCGGCCGCCGCGGGGCTCTTGGTTCTACTCCTGCCGAGCCGTCGCGCGCCGTGGGCGCCCGCCGTCCTCGCCGCGCTCGCATGCGCCTTCGAGCTCGCTCTCGCCGTCTACGCCTTCCCGCACGACTTCGCGTTTGCCTGGTCGTGGATGGGGTTCGGCGCCGAGTTCGCGCTGAAGCTCTCGCGGTTCAGCGCGTTCATCCTGCTCGGGATCGCGACGTTCTCGTTCCTCGTCACGGCGTACTCCGCTGTCTCGATGGCGAAGGCGCCGTCGTCACGCCGGTTCCACGCGTGGGTTCTGTTCACGGTGGCGCTCTCGGCCGGCGCCGTGCTCGCCGACAACCTGATCCTCTTCCTCGTCTTCTGGGAGGGCCTGCTCCTTACGCTCTTCGCGATGATCGCCGCCGGAAAGACGCGCCCGTTCGCGACGGCCGTCAAAGCCTTCGTCATCGTCGGGCTGACCGACCTCGCCCTGATGTTCGGCGTGATGCTCACCGGCCACCTGGCGGGGACGCTGTCGATGTCGGCGATTCGTCTCCCGCTCGACGGACTCGGCGCGGTCGCCTTCCTGCTCCTCATGATCGGAGCCATGGGGAAGGCGGGAGCAATGCCGTTCCACAGCTGGATCCCCGACGCCGCGATCGACGCGCCGCTGCCGTTCATGGCGCTCTTGCCCGGAAGCTTGGAGAAGCTGCTCGGGATCTACTTCCTCGCGCGCATCTCGCTCGACCTGTTCGTCCTGACGCCTGAGTCGTGGGTCTCGCCCGTCCTGATGGGGATCGGCGCCGCGACGATCCTGCTCGCAGTCTTGATGGCCCTCGTGCAGAAGGACTACAAGAAGCTCCTCGCCTACCACGCGATCAGCCAAGTGGGGTACATGATCCTCGGGATTGGAACGGCTCTTCCGGTCGGCATCGTCGGCGGCCTGTTTCACATGGTGAACAACGCGATCTACAAGTCGTCGTTGTTCCTCTCGGCCGGCGCGGTGGAGAAGGAGACGGGAACGACGGACCTCCACGAACTCGGCGGACTCGGACGAAGCATGCCGATCACGACCGTCTGCTTCTTGATTGCGGCCGCATCGATCTCGGGTGTCCCGCCGTTCAACGGCTTCTTCTCGAAGGAACTCGTCTACGACGGCGCCCTCGAGCGGGGTTGGATCTTCTACGCGATCGCGCTCGCCGGCTCGTTCTTCACGGCGGCGTCCTTCCTGAAGCTCGGACACGCTGCGTTCTTCGGTAAGCAGACGGACGCGAAGCGAACCGTGAAGGAAGCCCCGTGGCCGATGCTCCTGCCGATGATCGTCCTCGCCGGGCTGTGCATCGTCTTCGGCGTAGCGAACTCGCTCCCTCTGGAGCGGCTGATCCAGCCCGTGCTGGGAACGGCGATGGAGGGCGCGCACGGCGGGACGTTCGCCGGCTTCCCGACCAACATGATGCTTGTCGGGCTGACCGCCGGGGTGCTTGCGCTGGCCGTCGCGAACCACGCGTTCGGCGTCCACCGCACAGGGAAAGGGATCGGCGCCGTCGACCACATCCATCACGCGCCGGGACTCTCGTCGGTCTACAAGCTGCAGGCGACGGGGGCCCTCGATCCATACCGAATGCTCGGCGGGGTCGTGGGCGTGGCGTCGAAGGGGCTCTACGCCCTCGATCGGGCGATTGACTGGGTCTACAGCGGGCTCGCCGCACAGTCGGCGCTCGCGGCAAGCTGGGTCCTGCGCAAGGCCCACAACGGAAACGTGAACCGGTACGTCCTCTGGGCGCTGGCCGGCGCGGCCGCCGTGGTCCTCGCGGTGCTCGCTGTCGTAGGGGGCGGACGATGAGCGCCCTTCTTCTTCTCGTCCCGTTCGTCGCCGTCGTGCTCCTCTACCTTCTGCCGAAGCGCGCACGGGCGGCAGGTCTGTGGATCGCGTTCGGGATCCTCGCCCTCGAAGCCGCGGCGGCCGTCCTCGACCGCTTTGCGACGATCGATGTCGGACTCCTTGCGCCGCTCGAGAAGCTGCTCGGCTTCCACCTCACAACGGACGGGCTCTCCGGGCTTCTGATTCTCTGTACGGGACTGGTCGGCATGGCGGCGCTCCTCGTCGCGCGCCGTACGCTCGAGAGCGTCAACGAGAGGTTCCTCTTCGCCAACCTCGTCCTTGTCGCCGTCGTCGGCATCAACGGAATCGCCATGGTGCGCGACCTGTTCTCGCTCTACATCTTCGTCGAGGTCACGGCGGTCGCAACCTTCATCCTGATCGCGGCGGGGCGGGGCGACCACGTCTTTGAGGGAGCGTGGAAGTACATCTTCCTCTCGGTCGTGGCGAGCGTACTCATGCTGACCTCGCTCGGCTTTTTCCTCCTCTCGACCGACGGCATCACGCTCGACGCGGCACGAACGGGACTCGCGGCGAATGCCCCTCTCGCGTGGATTGCGATGGCCCTCTTCCTCTGCGGCCTCTTCGTCAAGGGAGCCATGGTGCCGTTCCACGGATGGCTGGCGGACGCGTACACGGCGGCGCCGGCGCCGGTGTCGGTCTTCATGGCGGGGATCGTCACGAAGGCTTCGGGGATCTTCGCGCTCCTGCGGATCGCCCAATCGACGCTCGGCGGCGCGACTCCCGGCCGCGAGATCCTTCTCGTCGTCGGCGCCGTCACGATCGTCGTCGGCGCTTTCCTGGCCCTGACGCAGACGAACTTCAAGCGCATGCTCGCGTACTCGAGCATCAGCCAGATGGGCTACATCGTGCTCGCCCTCGGCGGCGACCTCCACCTCGGCATCCTCGCAGCGGGCCTGCACTTCTTTAATCACGCGATCTCGAAGTCCCAGCTGTTCGCGAACGCCGCCGCGATTGAGAGACAGCTCGGCACCCTCGACATGGACGAGATGGGCGGGCTCGGCGCGCGCATGCCGGTGACGGCGGGGACCACGGCCGTGGCCTCGCTCTCGATCGCCGGGCTGCCGCCGCTCGCCGGCTTCTGGAGCAAGCTCCTGATCGTCCTCGCGCTGTGGAACGCGAAAGAGTACGCGTTCGCCGCCGTGGCGATCCTGGCAAGCCTGGTGACGCTCGCCTACTTCCTCTCGCTTCAGCGAAAGGTCTTCTTCGGGAAACCGGTTGACAAGTGGTCCGGCGCGCGCGAGGCCTCCGCGGGGCTTCTCGTGCCGGCGGTGGCGCTTGCGCTGATCACGATCGCTCTCGGAGTCGGATTCCCGTTCGCGCTCAGGATCCTCATGGGAGGTGGAGCATGATTTGGTTCACGCTCCTTCTGGTCGTCCTCGTCCTCGCCGCACTGTGGGCGTCGATGACGACGACCCTCCTGCGCGCGACACTCGGGCTCGCGCTCGCGAGCGCGCTCCTTTCGGTCGTGATGTTCAGCATGGGGGCGACGCTCGCGGCCGTCCTGGAGCTCTCAGTATGCGCCGGCCTCATCTCCGTCGTCCTGGTGAGCGTTGCCAGCCTCACACGGCCGCGGTCGATCCAGGAGGAGATTGCCAGCCGCCGCAGCCGGCTTCGCCGGATCTGGCCGCTTCCGCTGGTGCTCATCGCCGCCGGCGTCGCGCTGTCGTTCGTTCACGCGCCGGTCGACATCGTTCTGCACCTACCGAAGGGTGACGGCGACGTGCGCACGCTCCTGTGGAGCATGAGGCAGCTCGACCTCTTCGGGCAGATCCTTATTCTCCTGGCGGGCGCGCTCGGGGTGCTCGTTCTGTTCCGGAAGGAGGCCAAAGATGACGATTGAGATGCCCCAGTCGTTCTGGCTCTACTTCACCTTCTTCGTCCTCCTCCTCGTGGACGGGCTGTGGTGCATGCTCGCGACCCGCAACCTCGTCCGCATCCTCATCGGCCTTGAGATCCTCATGAAGTCGGTGACGTTCTTCTTGATCGCCGCGGGGTACCTCTCGGGGCGCATGGCGCTCGCCCAAGCGTTGGTCGTCACGGTGATCGTCATCGAGGTCGTCGTCGTGGTCGTCGTCGCGGGGATCATCCTTGGGTTCTACCGCAAGCATGACTCTCTCGACGTCGGGAACACGAGAAGGATGAAGGGATAAGCAATGTCGGGATCGATGCTCCTCCTCGTTCCACCCGTCGTTCTGACCCTTCTCGTCGTCCTCGTCGGAGCGTTCTCGTCCGCCCTAAGTCCGCTCGCGGCCCGCAGGAAGGGGCCGAAGGGCGCCCTCGACAAGCCGTACGCCGGCGGAGAGAACCTCGAGACTCACCGCGCGCAGCCCGACTACAGCGAGTTCTTCCCCTTCGCGTTCTTCTTCACGATCCTCCACGTCGTCACGCTGATCGTCGCGACGTCGCCGACCGGGGTCGCCGGTAGCCTTGCCTTCTCGATCGTTTACGTGCTCGGGGCCCTGCTGGCCTTGTTCATTCTCTTCCGGAGGTAACGTCGGCATGAACGTCGCTCGCAAGATGGTCCGCTGGGGACAGAGGAAGTCGCCGTGGATCCTGCATTTCAACACCGGCGCCTGCAACGCCTGCGACATTGAGATCATTGCGGCCCTGACGCCCCGCTTCGACCTCGAGCGCTTCGGCGTCCTCCTGAAGGGGACTCCCCGCCACTGCGACATCATGGCGTGTTCGGGACCCGTGACGCGGCAGATCGAGCCGCGCCTCGTGCGCATCTACGAGCAAGTCCCGGAGCCGAAGCTCGTGGTCGCGATCGGGTCCTGCGCCACGAGCGGCGGCGTCTTCAACGGCCTGTACAATGTGAAGGGCGGGATCGATCAGGTGATTCCCGTTGCGGCCTACATCCCCGGATGCCCGGCGAGTCCGCAGGCGATCATCGACGGGTTTGCGAAGCTCCTAAAGACGCTGGAGGAGGGGAAATGAGCGAAGCGGAGGCCCTGGTCGCCCAACTCGTCGCCACGTTCCCGGCCCTCACTGGGCGTGTGACGATTCAGCGAGCCAAGCGCGTCTGGATCGACGTCGATCGGCAGGCCTTTCCCGAGGTGTTCCGTCGCCTCGCGAAGGATCTCGGATTCGAGGTCTTCTGCATGATCACCGGGCTGGACGAGGGGGCCGACCTCGGGCTCATCTACCACCTCGCCCGTAACGACGGACTGATGGCGAACGTCAAGACCCGCTGCCCGAAGGGAGAGTCGATGCAGACGATCACGTCCATTTTCCCCGGCGGCGGCATCTACGAGCGGGAGTTGATCGACCTCCTCGGCGCGCACATCGAAGGGCTTCCCGAGGGGTCCCGCTACCCGCTTCCGGACAACTGGCCGAAGGACGAGCACCCTCTGCTCAAGGATTGGAAACCAAGGGAAAAGGGAGCCCAGGATGCCTGACAAGAAGAGAACCGTTCGCGTTCCCATCGGCCCCCAGCACCCCGCTCTCAAGGAGCCGGAGAGCTTCATGGTCGACCTCCAGGGCGAGAAGATTACCTCCGTCGCCCTGCGACTCGGTTACAACCACCGCGGCATCGAGAAGGGATGCGAAGAGCGCACCTACATGCAGGACCTCTTTCTTCTGGAGCGCGTGTGTGGAATCTGCTCGCACTCCCACGCGACGGCGTTCATCCAAGCGGTCGAGGAAATCGCCGGCCTCGAGATTCCGCGCCGTGCGAAGTACATCCGAATGCTGATCGCCGAACTCGAGCGCATCCACAGCCACCTCCTGTGGCTCGGCGTGGCCGGCCACGAGATCGGCTTCGACACGCTCCTCATGTACTCGTGGCGCGACCGCGAGCTTGTCATGGACCTGTTCGCGGAACTGACCGGCAACCGCGTCAACTACGCGATGAACACCCTCGGCGGAGTCCGCCGGGACATCGCCCCCGAGCAGTTCCCGCACATCCAGAAGATCGTCGACGCGCTCGAAGAACGGACGAAGTACTACATCGAACTCGCGATGACGGAGGAGACGCTGGCCCAGCGGCTGTCGGGCGTCGGCTATCTCTCGAAGGAGGACGCAATCCGGCTCGGCGCCGTCGGCCCGACGTCGCGCGCCTCGGGGGCGGATCGCGACACCCGCCGCGACGATCCGTACGCCGCGTATGACGAACTCGACTTCAAAGTCATCACCGACGACCACTGCGACGTCTTCGGCCGCACCGTCGTTCGCCTCGGCGAGCTCATGCAGACCTACTCGATGATCCGGCAGATCCTGAAGCAGATGCCCGAGGGCCCGATCGCCGTCAAGGCGCCGCTCAAGATCCCCGCCGGCGAAGCCGTGAGCCGGTACGAGGCGCCGCGCGGCGAGGACGTACACTACGTCCGCGCCAACGGAACGGACAAGCCCGAGCGCGTCAAAGTGCGCGCCCCGACCCTGGCCAACACCCAGTCGGTCGCCAAGATGCTCGAGGACGGCTATCTTGCCGATCTCCCGATCGTCGTGGCGGCGATCGACCCCTGCTTCTCGTGCACCGACCGCACGATCGCGGTTCGGGGCGATCGAGACTCGAAGACGATGGGATGGGAGGAGCTCGTCCAGTACGGCGTTCGCTGGTACCGCGATCGCGGCGTGGATCCGTCGAGAATCAAGGTGCGAGGAGACGAATCGGCATGACGGTCGGCAGTGCGGTCTTGAGCATCCTGGTCTTCCCGGGCTTTCTCTTCCTCGTCGCCTTTGGGCTCGCCGGGGAGTTCGTGGACCGCAAGCTGTACGCGCGCCTGCAGAACCGCCAGGGCCCGCCGTGGTACCAGCCGCTCGCGGACTTCCTGAAGCTCCTCGGCAAGGAGAACGTCATCCCCGAGGACGCCGATCGCCCGACGTTCCGGCTCGCCCCCGTGTTTGCTCTTGCCGCAGCCGTCGCCTCGATCCTCTACATTCCGCTTTGGAGCACGACGTCGGTCCTCCCGTTCGAGGGAGACCTGATCGTCGTTCTCTACCTGCTCATCATCCCGACCGTGGCGTTCTTCCTCGGCGGCTGGACGTCGCGCAGCGTGTTCGCGACGATCGGCGCGTTCCGCGCGATCACCCAGGTCTTCGCCTACGAGATCCCTCTGTTCGTCGCGCTCCTCGCGCCGGCGCTCCTCGCCAACACGTGGTCCATCTCCGGGATCGCCGCGTACTACGCCGGCCATCCATGGCTGTGGTTGGTGAACCTCCTTGGCTTCGGCGTGGCGCTCGTTTCGTTGCTTGGAAAGCTCGAGCGAGTTCCGTTCGACACGCCGGAGGCAGAGACGGAGATCGTCGCCGGGAGCTTCACCGAGTACAGCGGTCGGCGGTTGGCCTTCTTCCGCTTGGCGATCGACTGCGAGGCGATCGTCGGGGCATCGCTCGTAGCCGCCGTGTTCCTGCCGTTCGGCCTCGGGCTCTCGCCGGCTCTCGGAATCCTCGTGTACTTGGCGAAAGTGCTGTTTGTCCTCGGAATCCTCGCGCTCCTTCGGACGTTGTTCGCACGCCTGCGCATCGACCAGATGGTCCACTTCTGCTGGTCCGTCGTCGCGCCGATCGCGTTTCTCCAGATCCTGATCAACCTCGTCGTAAGGGAGCTGATCTAGTCATGGCGCGCACCCCGTGGCGACGCCCGGGACGAATGGTGCCGTCTCTGTTGCGGTCGTTGTTTCGCCACCCGGCGACGACGCGGTACCCGTTCGTGAAGTGGGTCATGCCCGAGGACTTCCGAGGCCGCCCCGTCGTCCACACCGAGAACTGCATCGGCTGCAAGATGTGCGTCCGCAACTGCCCGTCGGGCGCCATCGACATCGAGAAGGTCGGCGAGAAGCAGTTCGAGGCGAGGATCGATCTCGGACGGTGCGTCTACTGCGCTCGCTGCGCCGAGGTGTGCCCGAAGAAGACGATCGAGCTGACCAAGGACTTCGAACTCGCCGCCTTCGACCGGAAGACCCTGAAGGTCGTCTACGATGCCCCACCGCCGCCCGCCCCTGCTGCAAGCCCTGAGGCAGGCCCTGAGAGCGACGCCGGCGCCTGACCGCCGCGTCGTGGTCGTGGGGGTCGGGTCCACTCTCCGCTCGGATGACGCGGCGGGTCTGCACATCGCTCTGGCGCTCCGCGCGTTGGCCCTTCCGAACGTCTTCGTCTTGCTCGGCGATACCGCACCGGAAAACGTCACGGGGGAGGTCCGCCGCGCGCGCCCGACCCACGTCCTCTTCGTCGACGCCGCGGACCTCGGCGAACCGCCAGGATCCGTCCGTCTTCTCGACGCCGCAGAGGTTGGCGGGATGTCGTCCAGCACTCACACGCTTCCGCTCGGCGTGATCGCCGACTACCTGACCCGGGAGCTCGGTTGCCGGGTCCTCTTCCTGGGGGTGCAGCCGAAGTCGGTCGCGTTCGGCGAGGCCTTGTCCCACGAGGTCTCCTCCGCGGTGGCCGAGACGACGAGAGCCCTTGCGTGCGCCCTTGGCGCCTGAGATCCGACGCCTGTCACCCAGACCTGCGACGCCGGCGCCTTCTCACCTGATGCACAACGAAGACGGCCACCAGGCCAGCGAGGGCGGCAAGAACGAGGATATCGACAAGGCGCGCGTACCGGAGCACGACCTCCCAGTTGGCACGCAAGGCGTACCCGCACCAGGCGAGAAAGGCGTTCCAGGTTGCCGCTCCCGCCACGGTGAGAAGACAGAACGGGACAAGGCTCATCCTCGCGACCCCGGCCGGAATCGAGATAAGGTGGCGGACCACAGGAACGAACCGGCCGACGAAGATCGTCAGGCTGCCTCGCCGGCGGAAGAATCCCTCGGCGCGCTCGAGATCGGCCACGTCAAGCAGGAACGCCCTCCCGTACCGTACGACGAGCGGCCGGCCGCCGAAGCGCCCGATCGCGTAGGAGAGAAGCGATCCCACAAGGCTCCCCAGTGTGGCCAGTGCGACGGCAATCGGAGCCGACATCGTTCCCTCGGCGATGAGGAACCCCACAAACGGCATGACTGCCTCGCTGGGCACGGGAAGGACCATGCTCTCCGCGACCATCAGGAGGAAGACGCCGGCGTAGCCGGTCGCCTCCATCACCCGCATCCCCACGGCCGCGAAGAACTCCGTGACTCCCATACGCTCCCGCGCCGCCGGCTGGAAGATGAGGCCCGCGGCGTCCGCGTGACTTCACTCGATCGGACCGGGAATGTCAAGCGGGGTCACGCCCGAAACCCAGCGTCCGTTGCTGCCTTGACAGCGCGGCGGCGCCTCCCATACCATCCACTTCGGCGTTTCGGGTCGTTAGCTCAACGGTAGAGCAGCGGACTCTTAATCCGTCGGTTACAGGTTCGAATCCTGTACGGCCCACAGCCTTCTCGAGGGTGTCCCTCTCAAACTCTAGGGAGGGTGTTCCTCCAGGGGTCGTTAGCTCAGCCGGTTAGAGCACCTGACTTTTAATCAGGGGGTCGCTGGTTCGAGTCCAGCACGACCCACGTTGATTGAAACGGGATCGCGCGGGATCCTATAATTCCGATCGACCTGTCCCCATCATCTAGTGGCCCAGGATACCGGGTTTTCATCCCGGCGACAGGGGTTCAAATCCCCTTGGGGACGCCAGCCGGCATCTTGCGAATCGAGAGGTGCTGGCTATAATGGGCGAGTAGCTCAGTTGGGAGAGCATCCGGCTTACATCCGGAAGGTCGCAGGTTCGAGTCCTGTCTTGCCCACTGGCTATCTGTACGGGGACGTGGTCCAGTCAGGCCTAAGACGCTGGATTGTCACTCCAGAGATCGCCGGTTCAAATCCGGTCGTCCCCGCATGACCCCGCCGAGGTAGCTCAGCTGGTAGAGCACGGCCCTGAAAAGACCGGTGTCCCCAGTTCGACTCTGGGCCTCGGCACCACTCCCAAAACCCATCGATCTCCGGCCAAATGGCCAACGACTCTTCTCAAGCTTTCTAGCGAGCCCAGCGCCAGGAGAAGCGCGTTTCCGGGATCGACAACGCAATGCTGCAACCTATCGTCATTCCACGTTCCCGCCTTGCGTCTCTCTCTGTGGACAACCCTGTGGATAACGGGTCCGAAATGGCTCCTTATGAGGGGTTTGCTGTGGATAAGTTTCGACGGCGACGAAACCTCACCCTCGTGAACCCCGAGCGACACGCGGCGAACCCCGTCGTCCCCATGTTGTCCACAGATCGGAACTCGGTAGAAGTCCTTATCAGGACAGCGCTTCTGGATGTTTTCCACAATCCCCAGCCGCCGCGCTCGATGCGATCGGCCATCGCCGCGAGGAAACGGTCTCGTGGCTGCGCGAGGACACGTGTCTTGCTCCTACAAAGGTCGGCCGGCGCATTCGCAAGAGACGGGCTTCCGCTGCGGCGTTGCCATCCGCCCTCGGCTCGCCTCGCCTCGACCGTCCCCCTTGACCCCGCGACTTGTCGTTCGCTACGCTCACCCTCGGTGAAGTCGTGAGGAGGACTGGTGGGCGAAACCCCCGTTACCGTTTGGGAAAGCGTGATGTCCGATCTCCGGACTCAGGTCCCGTCGACAAGCTACGAAGCTTGGCTTTCGGATATCGAGCCGCTCGAGGTGAGCGAGGGATCGCTCGTCATCGGGGTTCCCGACAGCTTCAAGAAGGGCGGCATCGAGCGCCGTTACCGGACCACGATTGAGGAGATCGCGTCGTCCGTCTGCCGGCGGCCGCTCGCCCTCGAGGTTCGCGTCGTCGGTTCGGAGAACGAAGCCCCCGCCCCCGCGTTGGTCCACGATGAACTGGCCGCCTCGGCGTCTCAGGGCGCGCTGCCCCTGAACCCGGACTACACGTTCGCCTCCTTCGTCCGCGGAGAGAACAACCGCTTGGCCGTGGCCGCCTCCGAAGCCACCGGGGACGCCGTCGCGCGCCGCCTCAAGAAGCCGTACAACCCGCTCTTCATCTATGGAAGCGTCGGTCTCGGAAAGACGCACCTGCTCCAAGCGATCGGCAACTTCGTCTCGTCCGCGGATCGTGACTGCACCGTCGTGTACACCACGTCGGAGCGCTTCGCCATCGAGTTGATCAACGGCATTCGCGGTAACGCCACCGCCGCGTTCCGGGAGAAGTACCGTCAGGTCGACCTCCTGCTCATCGACGACGTCCACTTTCTGAAAGGCAAAGAGGCCACGCAGGAGGAGCTCTTCCACACGTTCAACGACCTACACGGCAACAAGAAGCAAATCGTCCTCTCCAGCGATCGCCCTCCGGAGGACCTCTCCGGTCTTCAAGAGCGCCTGGTCTCGCGCTTCAAGTGGGGACTCGAGGCCGACATTCAGCCGCCCAACTTCGAGACGCGGATGGCCATCCTGCGAGAGAAGGCAATCGCGCGCGGCATCGACGTCGACAACGACATCCTGGAGCTTATTGCGCGGCGCATCTCGTCGAACGTGCGCGCCCTCGAAGGCGCTTTGGTGAAGGCCATCGCCTACGCCGAGCTTCAGGGCGAAAAGCTGACCCCGAAGAACCTGGAGGGGATTCTCCCGAAGGAAGGGCGACGGGCGAAGCTGACGATCGCGCACATCAAAGACGAGATCTCGACGCGATACCAGCTTCCTCGCAGCGAGCTCGAAGGGGCGAGCCGAAAGAAGGAGATCTCTCAAGCTCGTCAGATTGCCATCTACCTCGCACGTGAGCTGACAGAACACTCGTTCCCGGCAATTGGCCGCGAGTTCGGCGATCGCGACCACACGACGATTATGCACTCGTACTCGAAGATCAAAGAGCTTCTGACGGACACACCGCTTCTCTACGCGGAAATCCTCGAGATCCAGGAAACCCTCGAGTCGCGCTACTCGCTCCTTCGATAGACGAGTGGAGCGCGGCCCGCCTACTTCCGGCGGGGGACAACACGTGTCGAAACCTGCCAACAACCTGCTCGTTCTTGGCGTCAACCTGGGGAGATCCCCTGGGGAAGGAGAGCGGCCTGCGTTCTCCCCAAGCGATGTCCCCCGATCAACGGAGGTTCCCCGCCGGATGTACACCGAATGACGATCCTGCAAGAATCGATCGAAACGCCGACTCCGGAGTTGTCCCCCACTTCTCGATGGCCTACAACTACAACAGGTTATGGATAGAAGATTCGTAGAAGCTGTTTTGCAGCGCTGCGGCTTGGCCGACGAGTACGCGAAGCAAGAGGCCGTATTCCTCTGGCCCAAGGTCGTCGGCCGACTGGCCGCCTATGCCGAGGCGTTGTTCGTTCGCGAAGGGGTGCTGCATGTTGTCGCGAACAATTCCTCCGCAACCCAAGAGCTGAACCTGCTCGCCCCGGAACTTCTGGCGAAACTAAACCGGGAACTCCACGGTGAGAAGCTTCATGGAATCCGCATCTCGACGGGAGACGTCCAGCGTCCGCAGTCCATACCGCGCAAAGTGTGTGACATCGAGTCGACCGCTGGCGAAGAGGCTCTGTTTGCAGACGTCGAAGATCCCAAGCTTCGTGCAGCGTTTGCGGGAATCTACCGCCGCCAACGCGGTCGTGAGGTTACACTGGCGGAACGCGGCGGACGCCGATGTCCGCGCTGTGGTGTCGCCTACGTGGGGCGAGACGCGGTGTGTCCAGGCTGTCGGTACGATGCGATTGAAGAGTCTCTGCAAGAGAACTAGAATGGCGTCCTCATGACGCCCGTACGAAACACAACCATTCTCGCCATCTACTCGCCGGACGAACGCCGCGCCGTCATTGCGTGTGACGGCCAAGCCACGCTCGACACGACGGTGATCAAGAAGAACACGAGGAAGGTCTACCGGTTGAATGACGATCGGGTGCTGGTTGGGTTTGCCGGCGCCACGGCCGATTGCCTCGCTCTTCTCGACAAGTTCGAGGGGAAGCTGAAGAAGTACGACGGGAAGCTCAAACGCTCCGCGGTGGAGTTGACGAAGGAGTGGCGGACCGATCGGATTCTTCGCCATCTCGAGGCCGTCATGGCGGTCACGAGCGAGGAAGGGGTCCTCATGATTTCCGGCGCCGGCGACGTGCTCGAGCCGGACGGCGGCATACTCGGGATTGGGTCGGGGGGCGCGTACGCACTGGCGGCCGCGAAGGCGTTTGCGAGCATGGGGACTCTCAAGGTCGACGAGATCGCACGGCGGTCGCTCGAGATCGCCGCGGAGATCGACATCTATACCAACGACCAGATCGTGGTCGAAGGCATCAGCTGGTAGGTGACGGATGAGCGCATGGGCGGAAGTGCCCGACGACCAGATTGCCGGCCTCACGCCGGGACAGATCGTCGAGGAACTCGACAAGTACATCGTAGGCCAGAAGGATGCGAAGCGCGCCGTAGCCATTGCGCTCCGCAACCGAATGCGCCGTCAGTTCGTCGAAGAGGAGATGCGCTACGAGATCAAGCCGAAGAACATCCTCATGATCGGTGCGACCGGCGTGGGGAAGACGGAGATCTCGCGCCGGCTGGCTCGCCTGACCACGTGCCCGTTCATCAAGGTCGAAGCGACGAAGTTCACCGAGGTCGGCTACGTCGGCCGTGACGTCGAGTCGATGGTCCGCGACCTCGTTGACATGTCCGTCGACATGATCCGAGAAGAGGAGATCGATCGCGTCGAGGACGAGGCCGAGCGGCTG
>Ga0105102_10000144_pt1 | contig 18160 bp, 13 predicted proteins | sample PPLLaktember2015_FD_87032 | JGI IMG/M metagenome (GOLD analysis project Ga0105102, IMG submission 87032) | Freshwater sediment microbial communities from Prairie Pothole Lake near Jamestown, North Dakota, USA - PPLs Lake P7 Core (6) Depth... | ecosystem: Environmental > Aquatic > Freshwater >...
GGACCTGAAGATAAGATGAAACTCCTGATTGATGCAATGTATGATGTTTATGCTTTTGATCCCCTGATAATCATAAACATGTTTCAGCTTCAATCGAGCGAAACATTAAAAAACCTGTCGCCGCAGCTTCTTGAACAGATAAAGGACCTTTCGCGCAAATCGCTTGGCACAATAGCAGATATTTTCGAAGAAGGCGCCGCCAAAGGAGTATTTATAAAAAAACATCCGGTTGCCCTCGCGGATATTTTCTGGGCCCTATTTTCAGGTGTCATTCTGTGGGAAACGAGCAAGAAAATAATCAACGACGATAAGGATTATCTGAAACCGACTCTTGAGGTAGCTTTCGAGATATTCAGCAGGGGATTGATAAAATAAGAATCATCTCCAAAAAAAAGGCCATTCCGTTTTCTTGCAGTTTTAAGTAAACAGAGCGGTCATATCAGATGTGAATAATCAGTCTCGATTATTTTAAAGAGTTCTTCTCCTATTGAAATTCCTATATCGATAAAGACCGGTCCGTATTTCTTTCCGGTTGCGGTTCGGAAAGAGTCTCTTATTTTAACGAGGCTTTCCATCCCTTTTGGATAATGCGAGACAAATTCAGAAAAAGGAGGATTGCGGTAAGAGACCATCTCCCAGAGCGTTGTAGTGAAATTATCAGGGCCCCAGCGGAACTTGTCCGCATCGTAAAGACAGTCTGAAACGAGATTTCCTTCCGGAGTATCAGATTCAACCGTGCTTCTGAATGCTTCATGATTCCTTATGGCGTTACAGATATCATTCAGTTCTTGGGATGAGAAAGAGTAATCTTTAAGCGCTTCGCGCGCAAAAGAAGCCCCTTCGATTGAGTGGTTTTTTTTCTTTCGTTTTATATCGTGCAAAAGGCCGGCACACTGGAGAATCATCACTCTCCGCCTGCAGAAACCGGCTTCATATCCTGAGATACCGCTTTCAATGAACATGAGAGCTCCGGCATCCAGAGTCACCTTTCTGGCGTGATCAAGGCCGTGGCCGAAATCATCCTCAAGGTGTGTTGCTACAAGCCGGTGAACTCTTGCCACCAGTGGATCTGTTTCAAAAATCTGGAGGGAAGATTTAACGGCTGAATCGTGGTCTTTGTAAAAATCAGGAAGAGAAAAGCCGGAGGCTATCCGCCGGGCTACCTTTTGCAAATTAGCGTAGACAGTCTCCATATTTCGATTTATTCACCTGACAGAGTCCGGCCAAGCTTAGCCAGGCCGGACTCTGTTTATTGACGGGATAAAAATGTATATTATTACAGCAGAGAGAAGGGTTTGCCGCAAACCTTCCATTTGCCTTCTTCCTTGATTAAGGTGATTGTATCCTCAACTTTATGGGTTTTGCCCAAATGGAACAGTTTTGATACAAGAGCATATACTGGATTGATGGCAACTATTCTGTCTGCGGAGATTTTCAGGGTTATTTCCTTGTCTGTTTTGCCGATTGTCTCTGTTTCTATGTTGAAGAGCCTGCTCTTCATGAAATCGGAGGTAAGACCCCGTTCGGCCGCTTCGTCCGCATTCTTCCGGATGAATTTTTCAACGACGTTTTCCTCTTCGGACGGCGCAAGAGCTTTACACAGATAGGCGGACATTGATTTGTCGAGCTGAAAATAAGCTTCTGTGAATTTGACCGCCGTTTTGTTGGGGGTCACTTTGGCTTCTCCAAATATAAAAATTATTTGCAGGAAGATCCCAAACATAACAACCATAATAATATTTACTATTTTGTCCCGCTCCATCTGTCATTCCTCCTTAATAAAAAACTTATCTTCAGACTAAAAATATTTTCAATCTCCGTCAAGGAAAAATATGATGCCAGATAACATGGAATTTATTTTTATACAAGGAAATTTCATCAGTTTGCGAAAAGCTTTTAACTATATATGAAATGACGAAAACTTCTGATGGGCAGCTTAGGCAATCTTTCACAAGCTGTAGATATGGTTGACTAATATAGTGATTTTGATTAATGAATTGATAGCCGGATGTTGGCTCATAAAATAGTCAACACCCGGCTTGTTTTTATAGTGTTATTTCCTTGCGTTTGCGTAGCCGATTTTAATAAGGGCTTCTCTCATTTCATCCAGAATTACAGGATCGTCTATTGTTGCAGGCACTTTGAATTCCTTGTTGTCGGCGATCTTCTGTATTGTTCCTCTCAGTATTTTCCCGGAACGTGTTTTTGGAAGGCGCTTTACAACCGTGGCGGTCTTAAAGGAAGCAACAGCCCCGATTCGGTCTCTCACCATCTTGACGACTTCTTTTACAATATCCTCCTGGCTGCGCGTAACACCTGCTTTAAGTACTATGAAGCCTATCGGAACCTGACCTTTAAGCTGGTCATCAACTCCAAGGACGGCGCATTCGGCCACATCCGGGTGGTCGGATAGAATCTCCTCCATGCCTCCTGTCGAAAGGCGATGGCCCGCGACATTGATTACATCATCTGTCCGTGTCATGACATAGACATACCCGTCCTCATCGATAAACCCGGCATCAGCCGTTTTATAGTATCCGGGAAATTCCTTAAGATAAGAACTGATGAATCCTTCATCATTGTTCCAGAGTGTCGGGAGTGTTCCCGGAGGAAGAGGCAGTTTTACGACAAGAGCTCCTATATCACCGGGCTTGACAATATTGTTGGAAGGGTCAACTACTCTTACATCCATTCCGGGAGCCGGCTTTGTGGGAGATCCCTGCTTGACCGGATAATGAAACAGGCCGATGCAGTTTGCCGCTATTGCCCAGCCTGTCTCAGTCTGCCACCAGTGATCGATTACCGGAACGCCTATGCTCTTTTCAGCCCAGCGGAGAGTATCCGGATCAAGCCTTTCACCTGCCAAAAACAGATATTTGAAGTTGGAGAGGTCATATTTTTTCATGTGTTCGGCATTGGGATCCTCTCTTTTTATAGCCCTGAATGCTGTGGGAGCCGTGAACATTGTTTTTACCTTGTGCTGGGATATGACCCTCCAGAATACGCCCGCGTCTGGCGTGCCTACAGGCTTTCCTTCAAACAGAATAGTTGTGCAGCCTTTTAAAAGCGGGCCGTAAATTATATAGGAATGTCCTACAACCCATCCGACATCAGAAGCCGCCCAGTAAACGTCGCCTGCATCAACATTATAGATGGCTTTCATGGTCCATTTCAGGGCGACCATGTGTCCTCCGTTATCGCGCACCACCCCTTTCGGAATGCCCGTAGTTCCTGAAGTGTATAGAATATAGAGCGGATCTGTAGCCGCGACGGGTACACAGTCATGCGGTTTGGCTTTTGCCATTACATCTTTCCAGTCGAGATCCCGTCCGGGAATCAGATTGGCAGTTTCCATGGGGCGCTGATAAATTATGCAGTGATCCGGCTTTGATTTTGCCATTTCAATGGCTCCATCCAGCAGCGACTTGTATGGTATCACTCTTTTTACTTCGATGCCGCAAGAGGCTGAAACAATCACTTTCGGTTTTGCGTCATTTATGCGTGTTGCAAGCTCATTTGATGCAAATCCTCCGAAAACAACCGAATGAACAGCTCCAAGGCGGGCGCACGCAAGCATTGCTATAGCTGCTTCCGGAATCATAGGCATATAAATGAGGACGCGATCACCCTTGGCAACTCCAAGAGAGGACAGCGCTCCGGCAAATTTTGCAACAAGATCTCTTAATTCAGTAAATGTGAATTTTTTGATTGTGTCTGTTACAGGACTGTCATAAATGAGCGCATTTTGATTGCCTCTGCCGTTTTCAATGTGAAAATCGAGCGCATTGTAACAGGTATTCACCATTCCGCCGGGAAACCATCTGTAAAAATAAGGTTTGCGGGAATCATCTAGAACTTTATCCCATTTTTTATACCAGTGACAGTCTTCCGCCACTTCACCCCAGAATCCTTCAGGGTCTTTAAGGGATCTTTCATGAGCTTGAATGTACGGGTTTGTCATCGTCGTCCTCCTTAATTATAGTAAAAGTGAACAGGCTGTCTTTTTAAATAGAAATTATTAGTATAAGTGTCAAGTAAATAATGAATCACATACATAATTTGAATCGTAAAAATTGATATTAAATATGGAAAGCGATAACCAGTAGATATTTGATTGTAACGGGTTGAAGTGAATAGTGAAAGTTAATATTATATCATCGGATTATACAGTTTTGCAGAAATGGTTTTGCTGCGGTTTTAAGCTCAAGCATTTCCTCTTCGCTGAATCCGCAGTCTTCGACGGCGAAAAAATCCGGGTCAAGAACATTCTTTTTTTGAAAATGCTGAAGAATATAAAGATTGGCGCCTTTGATGATGTCTGAAATCTTTTCAATAACAGGCCGGTTTATGAAAGGCTTTACGCAAGTTGTTCTGAATTCGTAATCGATGCCGGAATCCATGATAATTTTAATGCTTGAAAATATATCACTCGGTTCGCAGCCGTATTTTATAAAAAAATTATATAGAAGTGGATCGGTCTTGATATCCATGGCGATGTAATCGACAAGACCTTCATTAATGAGATATTTTAATACAGAGGGATTACTACCGTTTGTGTCAAGCTTTACAGGATAATCGAGCAACTTGATCTTTGCGCAAACAGATCCGATATCGTCGTAAATCGTTGGCTCTCCGCCTGTAACAACCACTCCGTCCAAAAACCCCTTTCTGTTTTCAAGAAAATCAAAGATTTCTGTTTCTTCCAATATAAGTGGAGGATTGCCTTTTGCAAGATCAGGGTTGTGACAATATGGGCAGGCAAAATTACATCCCGAAGTAAAAAGGACACAGCTAATTTTACCGGGATAATCAATTAGCGAGTTTTTCTGAATACCGCCAAAAATCAAAGCGCTCCCGCTTTCTTTGGTCTTTGAAGCGGCTCCGAATCGAAAGAATTTCCGGCTGATGAAGACTCCGGTTTGAAATTCGGGGCGCTGTCCATTTCAGCCGGTTCATCAGAAGGGAGTTTATACGTTTTTCTCATTCCGAATTCTGCCTGTTTTCCGTTGTTCCATTGTTTTACCGGGCGCAGATATCCTACAACTCTGGAATAGACCTCGGTTTCGGTATCACAGACAGAGCATTTTTCCTGCTTTCCATTAAGATATCCATGGGACGGGCATACACTGAATGTCGGTGTAAGAGTGAAATACGGAAGATGAAAATTTGTAGATATTTTTCTTATAAGTCCTTTTATTGCTGAAACATCCGAGATGAGCTCACCTAAGAAAATATGCAGCACAGTCCCGCCGGTATATTTGGTCTGAAGATGATCCTGCAGAGTTAAAGTTTCATATATATCGTCTGTATAATTTACGGGGAGCTGGGTCGAATTTGTATAATACGGCGCCGCTCCGTTTTGGTAATCTTCTTCGTTGGCGCAGATGATATCAGAAAATTTCTGCTTGTCTTTCATGGAGAGTCTGTAGGATGTTCCTTCCGCCGGAGTTGCTTCAAGGTTGTAGAGATCTCCAGTTTCCTCCTGGGTTTGGGAAAGAATGTCGCGTATAAAATCCATAACATTGAGAGAGAAATCGAGTCCTTCACTGCTCGCGATGTCTTTCCCGATATAATTAAGACAGGCTTCGTTCATGCCGATTATGCCGATTGTGGAAAAATGATTTTTCCAGTAAAGGCCTGTTCCGTTCTTTACTTCCCTTAAATAGAATTTTGAATAGGGATAAAGATTTTTATCGGTAAACCTTTCAAGGATTTTCCTCTTTATGGAAAGGCTTTTGGTTGCCAGGTTGATTTTTTTCTTCAGATGATCAAAAAACTCCTCATCGCTTTGTGAAATATAGCCTATTCGCGGAAGGTTTATAGTCACAACACCGATTGATCCCGTAAGAGGGCTGGCGCCGAAAAGCCCTCCGCCTCTTTTGAGAAGTTCCCTGTTGTCGAGGCGGAGTCTGCAGCACATCGATCTTGTGTCTTCGGGAGAGAGATCAGAATTTACGAAATTTGAAAAATATGGAATCCCGTATTTGCCGGTAATCTTCCAGACCATTTCGAGATTCGGATTATCCCAGTCAAAATCCGAAGTGATGCTGTAGGTAGGTATGGGGAATGTGAAAACTCTTCCTCTTGCATCCCCTTCCATCATGACTTCAGCAAAAGCTCTGTTTATCATATCCATCTCAGGCTGGAATTCAGAATATGTTTCCGTGCGTTCTTTCCCGCCGATTATTACCGGGTGGTCTTTCAATATAGACGGAACATACAGATCCATGGTTATGTTCGTAAAGGGGGTCTGAAAGCCGACCCGTGTGGGGATATTTATATTGAATACGAACTCCTGAAGAGCCTGCTTTACTTCGCTGTATTTAAGCCTGTCAAACCGGACAAATGGCGCAAGAAGGGTATCGAAATTCGAAATAGCCTGTGCTCCCGCGGCCTCGCCCTGTAACGTATAGAAGAAATTAACTATCTGCCCCAGGGCGGATCTTAAGTGTTTTGGGGGAGCGCTTTCGACTTTTCCTTCCACACCCATGAACCCCTTTGTAAGAAGGTCTTTTAAATCCCATCCGACACAGTAAACGGAGAGAAGGCTCAGGTCGTGTATGTGTATTTCCCCTTTTTTGTGAGCGTCTCTAACCTCAGGCGGGTATATTTTATTGAGCCAGTATTCGGAGGTCACATCTGATGATATATAGTTGTTGAGCCCCTGGAGGGAATAGCACATATTGCTGTTTTCCTTGATTTTCCAGTCAAGTTTCTGGATATAGTGCTCAACCAGATCAATATTTGCGTTTGTTGCTATGTTTCTTATCTGAGCATGCTGTTCCCTGTAGATGATATAGGCTTTTGCGGTCTTGTAAAAAGGCGAGTCGAGAAGAACTCTTTCAACAATATCCTGAATTCCTTCGACATCGGGCACTAACCCGAGGCGGAGTTCATGGGCAAGGGTCAATGCTCGGAGGGTAAGTTTTCTCGCTTCTCTTTCATCAAATTCTCCGGTTGCCTTTCCGGCCTTTGCGATAGCCGCGGTGATCTTCGATGAATCAAACTCAACAACCCTTCCATCCCGTTTTTTTATTTCTTCAAACACTTGTGCTGCTCCTTCGTTTAGTCGGTTCAAAAAAGAAAAATCTCTGCACCAATAAGAGATGAAAAATATTTATCCAGTTTCAAGAAAAAAAGAAAGCACATTGTCTTGCATTTCGGTGATTTTTGACGGTTCTGTAAAAGTGTTACCGAGGATTTTTTAATTAATAATAACTTTTGTGTATTCCAATATCCAACATATAGTTGTTTGTCAACAAAATTATTCAATATATGGTATTTGTCCTGATAAATGAGAACTGTTTTAAAGAACGGCGAAAAAGCGTGGATTGACATAAAAGGGATGTTCTGACAAAAGAGTTTTTAATTCAGGGTTCAAGGGTTCGAGGGGTCAAGGGTTCGAGTGCTTTAACCGAAATAGAGCAATAACAGGAAAATAACAGTATGAAAAAAATTATATCCAAAGGTTTTTCGTTTTCAGGTGTTGCGGCGGGGCTGAAGAAAAACGGACAGAAAGATCTCGGACTTATTTATTCGGAGGTTCCGGCGAGCGCTGCGGGAGTGTTTACCAAAAACAAAGTGCAGGCGGCGCCTGTCCTTCTCGACAGGGAAAGAGTGAAAAAAGGAGTTTGCAGAGCTGTTATCGCAAACAGCGGTAGCGCGAACTGCTGTACCGGCGATCAGGGTATGAAGGATGCGGTGGCGGAAGCAAGACTTGCTGCGGATGGGCTTAATGTTCCCGAAGAGATGACGCTTGTGGCATCAACCGGTGTTATCGGGAAACCGCTTGCCCTGGATAAGATAAAAAGAGCGGTTCCGGAGCTCGTCAGGTCTCTTTCCCATGACGGCATAAAAGATTTTGCAGCCGCCATAATGACTACCGATACGGTTCCCAAGATTGTATCTAAAAGCGGAGAAATCGGAGGTAAAATTTTCAGCATGACCGGAGTCGCTAAAGGGGCCGGGATGATATGCCCCGATATGGCGACAATGCTATGTTTTGTCTGCACGGATGCCGCCGTTTCGCCGGAATTTCTCAAGGAGGCTCTTGCCTCTTCCGTGGATAAATCATTTAACAGGATAACGATAGACGGAGACACAAGCACGAACGACACTGTCCTTCTCATGGCAAACGGAATGTCGGGCGCGAAGATAAAAAATTCTTCTGAAAAGAAATATTTTGCCGGACTTCTTGATGAAGTTCTGATGACGCTTGCAAAAATGGTTGTTAAAGACGGAGAAGGAGCGACAAAACTAGTAGATATTATTATAAAAGGCGCGGCAAGTCAGGATGACGCGGAAAAAATCGCAAAAACCGTAGCGAATTCCAACCTTGTGAAGACGGCCCTTTTCGGTGAAGACGCGAACTGGGGAAGGATTTTTGCGGCAGCAGGAAGGGCAGGAGTTGAATTTGATCCGGAAGTTGTGGATATCTTGTTCGATGATGTGATGATTGTAAAAAACGGAATGAGCTGCGGGGATAAAGCTGAAGCGAAAGCGACAAAAGTGCTCAAAAAACCTGAGTTTGTGATAACGGTCGATCTTAAGGCTGGCGATGGAAAGGCGTCTGTTTTGACCTGCGATTTTTCAATAGATTATGTTAAGATAAATGCAGACTATCGATCATGACGGCAAAATATATTTTGACAGGATTAACAGGATGAACAGGCTATAAACAATAGCCTTCGGCGTAAAAAAATAACTTTTTAAAGAAAGAAGTGATTTAAAATAGTTGTTTGTGTTTTACTGATTCCATGATGGGGATGAATATTTCAGGTTGCTCTTCCGGAGCGGCCTGAAAAAAATCATGTTCATCCTGTAAATCCTGTCTAATCTTTTTTTTAAAGATTTTCACTATGATGAGGCTGCAAAAATATTTATCGGAAGCGGGTTTTTGTTCCAGAAGACACGGTGAGGAGATTATTCTTGCCGGGCGGGTTTCAGTCAACGGAACGGTCGTTACCGAACTCGGTACAAAAATTGATCCTTCAAAGGATATTGTTGAAATCGGGGGTAAGCGGATAGAGGCGAAAAACGATCTGATATATATCGCTCTCAACAAGCCGAAAGATTATCTTACAACGTGTAGCCGTGAGAGAGGGAAAATTGTGCTTGATCTTGTTGATGTAAAAGAGCGCATTTATCCTGTAGGACGTCTCGATAAAGATTCAAAAGGGCTCCTGCTTTTAACAAATGACGGACAACTTCATAACATCCTTTCGCATCCTTCCTTTGATCATGAAAAAGAATATGAAGTTGTTACAACACGGCTGGTTACAGATGAGGCTCTTGATAAAATGGCTTCCGGCATTCATCTGTTGGGAAAAAGGACAAGAACTGCACTGGTAAAAAGAATTTCTCCGGTTCAGTTCCGGATTGTTCTTAAAGAGGGCAGAAACAGGCAGATACGCCGCATGGTCGAAAAAGTCGGAAACAGGGTTAAAGAATTGAAGAGAATAAGAATTTCAAACGTAAAACTCGGTGGCCTTAAAGAGGGATGCTGGCGTTACCTTACCGAAAAAGAAAAGAAGGAACTGCTGTCGGCTTCGTAAAAAGGGTAATTTTTCACACTAAGACACAAAGTCACGAAGAATAAATATGTTGAAATAGTTTATATGTCTTTGTGTTCTTTGCGGCTTAGTGTGAGGATAAAGAATAAAATGAAACATGAAAAAGCAATAATATCAAAAAGAGCGATTGAGAGAATCGAAGCAGGCCACCTCTGGATCTACAGGAGCGATGTTCGGGAATGCGGTTCAGAAGGCGGCTCAGTAGTTGACGTATGCGACGTGAAAGGGAAATTTTATGGGAAAGCATTTTACAGCGATAAGTCCCAGATAGCGCTTCGCATTGTTACGACGACAGATGAGGCCATTGACAGGGAATCCTGGAAAAATCTCCTCAGGACCGCCATATCGTTGAGGGAAAAAACTGTATCGGATACCGAAGTGTTCAGGCTTGTTAACGGAGAAGGGGACGGAATCCCTTCTTTAATTGTTGACAGATACAAAGATGTTCTTTCAATCCAGACTCTTTCACAGGGATCGGAGAAAATAAAAGGACTTATTGCCGAAATTCTGTCGGAACTTATGGAACCTGTTTCAATTATAGAAAGAAACGACGGCAAGGTCAGAGACCTTGAAGGATTGCCAAGGAAGATATCGGTATTAAAAGGATACGATCCCGGCGAGATAGTCTGCATTGAAAACGGCCTTAAATTTTACTTTCATCCTGCATCGGGACAGAAGACCGGCGCTTTTCTGGATCAAAGGGAGAACAGGGCGCTTGCAGGCAGGCTTTCATTCGGCGCAGGTCTCGACTGTTTTTCATACGCGGGCGGTTTTGCGCTTAATATGGCAAAGCGATGTGAAAAAGTTGAGGCAATCGATATTTCTGAAGCTGCAATTGAACTTGCAAAAAGAAATGCTCAATTGAACGGGATATCAAACATTGAGTTTATATCTGATAATGTTTTTGACCGGCTTAAGCTTTACGACACTCAGAAAAGAAAATTCGATACGATAGTACTCGATCCGCCGGCATTTGCAAAAAGCAGGGCACATATCGAGGCCGCCGTGAGGGGCTACAAGGAGATCAATCTGAGAGCAATGCGGCTGCTCAATCCCGGAGGACTTCTCATTACATGCAGTTGTTCCCAGCATATAGGCGAAAACGCTTTTTTTAATATTTTGACCAAAGCGGCATCTGATGCACGGCGCAGGGTTCAGGTTATCGAAAAACGCACCCAGGGCAAGGATCATCCCTTCCTTCTCTCCATGCCCGAAACCTATTATCTAAAGTGCATATTCCTGAGGATTCTGTAAAAAACTTCGGATTGTAATGCTCACATGTTTTTGAAAATAAAATCGACACGCCTTGCGACCGGCAATACAGGAACCCGTGTTATTTCATATCCGAGATTTACATAAGCCTCTTCAATGAGCCGGTCTATCATAATGGAATCTTCCTCGTTTTCATTTCGGACTTCATCCTGTTTTATCCGAAGCCTTTCGAATAAGAATATTTTCCTGTAACGTATTTCGGCGCTCTTTTGTTCGGGTTCTTTCGGATCAAGTCCGGCGAATTTGAAATAGGCTATGCTGTCCGGGATAGCCCTGTCGAGAAAGAATATGGCTTTTTCGGGAAGTGATGCTTCTATCTTTATTTTTTTATAAAATATGTTGCTTTCAAATATGAACATGTCGGCTTTTATTTCATCAAGAGTTCTTCCTCTGTTCAGCTCTTCATTTATATATGCACGCGCCGTTTCGTGAGCGACTTTGTAGCCGAGTTTCTCTATCGCGGATATCACGGATGTCTTGCCTGAACACGGGGCGCCGGTGATTACGTACCAGTTTGTTATGCGCATGTTCTATTTGTCCAAAAAATCTGTTTGACAGGATTCACAGGATATTTTTATCCATATAAATAAAAACAAAACCTAAAATTTGTGTAAGATTTTTTCTGTCTTAGCAGGTTCTATACAGGAAAGGTCATTATTTGAAACTGAATTTACCCTCATTGATACGGGATATCTATTTAATTCCGATAAGTTGCCTTTCTGAATTATAGACATTAATCTTTTCGGGTCGTTTTCATCAGGATCAAGCCAGTTTGAATAAACTTTTTTATCAAGAATAACAGGCATCCTGTCATGAATTTCGCTCACAGCCCCCCTCGCCTTCGTTGTTATTATCGCAAAGGCCGGACGGCCTGTTCCATCTTTTTCTTTTCTTTTTTTCCAGATACCTGCAAAGGCAAAAGGCAGATATGACGGCAGTTTAAAAAACCAGGGCTGTTTTTTTGCGCCTGTCTTTTCCCATTCGTAAAATCCGTTTGCAGGTATCAGGCATCGTCTGAATCTATAGGATTCGCGAAAGGTTGGTTTTTCCGCGATTGTTTCAAAACGGGCGTTTATCAGAAGAGAAGGCCTTGCAGTTTCTTTCCCGATATGGAGTGTAATACCCCAGAAAAAGCTTGTAAGGATTCTTTCTCCATAATATGCAACAACAAAAACTTCCTGTGCCGGGGCAACATTATACGATGATTGAATCGGATCGCATTTCACTGCGCTGATATCAAAAGCCTCCTTCATCAATGCGACCGGGCTGAATTGGGCGAATCTTCCGCACATGTTTTTTACACTTGACCCCTCGAATCCTTGACTCCTTGGACCCTTCTTTTTGCATTTATTCTATTGGCATAATATTTCAACATGTGATATGAAACTCTAACTTCAGTAAATCTAACAGGTTTTATTTGGCTCTTCAACATTTCAATCCAAATTAAAAGCAGGAGGAGATTTTATAATGGAAAAGGAACAGTTATGGAGAAAATCCTATGACCCAGGTCTTGAGGATATTGATCCGAAAAGATGGGAAACCTCATATGTTGACGTTATCAAGCCTGCGTTTGAAAAATTTCCCAACAAGGCCGCGTTTTCTTATTTTGGCATTGAAGTCACCTTTGCGCAGCTCGATGTTTATTCAAACAAGTTCGCAAATATGCTCACTCAAAACGGCCTTAAAAAAGGCGATGTGGTCGGGATCAATCTTCCCAATATTCCCGAATATGTAATAGCATGGCTCGGAATATTGAAAGCCGGATGCGTTGTATCGGGTGTTTCTCCCCTTCTGTCTCCGGAGGAGATGCAGTATCAGCTCAACGATTCAAAAGCAAAAGGTCTTGTTACGCTCGATGCAATATTTGCCGGCAGACTTGTCAAGATCGAATCGAACCTTCCGGAGCTGAAAGTAGTAGTTGCTACAAGCGTAGGCGGATTTCTTCCCGCCATAAAAAGAATACTTGGGCAGATGCTTAAAAAAATACCCAAAGGCGAGGTGACACCCCTTAAAGGAAAACAAGTCTATATTTTTAAAGATGTGATAAAAACCGATAAATTCTCCGCCAAAAGCCCCGATGTAAAAATAACCCCTGACGATATCGCATATCTTCAGTACACCGGCGGCACCACAGGAGCGCCCAAGGGGGCGATGCTGAATCATCGCAATGCCGTCTCCGATCTTATAATAGTCCAGACATGGCTGGGATGGGAGCCGGGCAAGGGGCTTGCCCTGTCAGGGTTTCCGTTTTTCCATATTGCAGGCCTTTTCTTTAATGAAAACTGCATATTCCTTGGCTGGACCCAGGTACTGATCCCCAATCCAAGAGATACAGACCACATATGTGCCCAGATAGAAAAATATAAACCGACAACGCTTGTTAATGTGCCATCGTTGTTTCAGATCCTGATGTCCAACCCAAAATTCAAGGCTATAGATTATTCAGGAGTGGACAGATGCATATGCGCCGCCGCCCCTTTCCCTGAAGAATCCCAGAAGGAATTTGAAGCTATCGTGGGGAAGGGCAAGCTGCTCGAAGTTTATGGAATGACCGAAACATCTCCTTTGACGACAATGAATCCGTCCAAAGGCAAAAAGAAACTCGGCTCAATCGGTCTCCCTTTATTGAATACGGATATAAAACTTGTTGATCCTGCAACAGGGAAAGAGGTTGAACTGGGCCAGCCGGGAGAAATCTGTGTAAAAGGTCCGCAGGTCATGGTCGGCTACTATAACAAACCTGAAGAAACAAAAAAGACCATTGATGCTGATGGATATCTGCATACCGGAGATGTTGCGGTTATGGATGAGAACGGATACTTGAGCATAGTTGACAGAACAAAAGACATGATAATAGTAGGCGGATACAAAGTATTTTCAAAGAAAGTGGAAGAAGTTCTGACAGCCCATCCTGCAGTTGAAATGATTGCGATGGTGGGCCTTCCCAATCCTGAAAGGCCGGGTTCGGAACTCGTAAAGGCTTTTGTGAAACCGACTCAGGAATATGAAAACAAGAATTACAAGGAGATCGAAGAGGATATTATAAAATTTGCCAAGGAGAAGCTTGCGCCTTATGAGGTTCCGAAAATAGTTGAGATAAGAAAAGAGCTTCCGCTTACGACTGTCGGGAAACTGGATAAGAAACTTCTTCGCGCAGAAGCCCGAAAGAAATAGTAAACAGAATAAAGGGTTCAGGGGGTCAAGGGTTCCAGGGTACGAGTGGAATCGGCATAGTAGCTGTCGAAAGCTTTTGAAAACGAACGCTTGAACCCTTGAAGCCTCGAATCCTTGGCCCCTTTTTTCAACTATATCGCGCTTGCGCCTCCATCCACCATTATCGTCTGGCCTGTAATGAAATCAGAGGCGTCCGAGCACAGAAACATGACCGGATGGGCAACATCGGACGGTTCCGCTATTCTTCCAAGAGGGATCATTCTTACTATCTGGTCATGTATCTCCTTGTTTGACCAGAACGGCTCGCTGAATTTTGTCTTAACCATCCCAGGTGCCACAGCATTCACCTGGATGCCGAAAGGCGCCAGTTCCTGTGCAAGAACCTTTGTCATCATCTCAATTCCCGCTTTTGCTATGCCGTAGATTCCCATAGCGGGAGCAGATCTTCTGCCTGCAATGGATGATATACTCACTATCTTGCCTTTTTTCTGGTTTCTCATTATCTGTCCGGCCATTTTCGAACACAGGTAGGTTCCGTTAAGATTCGATTCGATGATTTTCTGCCACAGCGAATAATCGGCATCAACTGCGGATGTAATAAGATTCATGCCCACATTGTTTATAAGCCCGTCAACTCTACCGTAATATTCCAAGGTCTTATCAAAAAGATTCCTGACATCGGCCTCTTTTGCGACATGAGCCTGTATTGCCGTAAGGTTATTTCCACCCGAAATTGATGTTTTTGCGGCTTCAAGCCCTTCAGTTTTCCTGCCGCATATAACAACTTTGGCATTTTGTCCTATAAGAAGTTTTGCCAATTCAAAGCCTATACCCCTGCTTCCGCCGGTCACCACAAAAACTTTGCCGTCAAGACCGTATGACAAACCGCCCATATGTTCCTCCGGAGAAAATTTTCGTTTATTCTACAAGTATATATTGCCCCACATGTATTCTGCTTTTTGGCGTGAGCTTGTTAATACGCAGAAGTCTGTCGAGCGACATATTATGATTCTGGGATATTCTGAAAAGATTATCCCCTGATTTTACGCGATATTTCTTGACAACATCGCTGGGCTGATCAGGGCCGCGCTGTTTTTGAATATAAATAACCTGTCCTATATGAAGATTGATTGTATTTAACTTGTTGAGTTCCTGAATGTTTTTTACTGTCGTGTTGTATCTGTTCGCAATAATCAGGAGGGATTCTCCGCTTTTAACAATATGCGTTAATGGCTGGTCTTTTTTTTGAGGTGTATATTTTGTCTGTTGTGTTGCTGATTCATTTTTTATTGATGCATCCTGATAATTGGGAAGTTTAAGCATTGTACCTGCCAGTACTACGGGCTTGCTCATATTGTTTGCCTTCATGAGACTTTTCGCATTTATCCGGTAACGTTTTGAAATGGAAAAAAGAGTTTCGCCCTTCTTCACTCTGTGATAAGCGGCGGAAATCTGTTGCCTTGCGGTAGATATCGGTAACGATTCAATTTTAGCGAGAAGCTCTTCCGATTTTCCGGGGGGCGCTTTGAGAAGGTATGTGTAAGGTGGTAATATATTATACCTGAGTTCCGGATTGACCTGTTTAAGAAAGTCCGTATCCATGCAGAGTTCTTTCGCTATATCCTTTAAATGTACCTGTTTTGTTACAGAAACAGTTTCATATTCCCAAGGTGATTCAAGTTCAAGATTTTCGAGCCCGTATTTTTCAGGATTCGAAAGAACATGAAGGGTTGCAAGAAATCTAGGAACATATCTTGCCGTTTCTCTCGGGAGTCGTTCATAGAGATCCCAAAAGTTATCAAGATAATTAACGTTCTGATCTCTTATTATCCTTAAGACCCTCCCTTCTCCGCAGTTGTATGCGGCAAGTACGGTTGTCCAGTCACCAAACATCTGATGCAGTTCTTTAAGATATGCTATTGCCGCTTCAGTAGATTTAACCGGATCAAGTCTTTCATCAATAAACAGATCCCGTTTTAAACCAAATTTATAGCCGGTTGATGGAATGAACTGCCAAAGGCCCAGAGCCCTGGCTGGAGAAAGTGCGTTAACCTTAAAACCACTTTCTATAAGAGGCAACCACGATAATTCTTCAGGCAACCCAGCTTGCTTGAGCATTTCAAGTATTTTTGGGCGAAAAGTTCCCGACCGTTTTAATGACTCTCTGAAAAAGTTTCTTTCAAAACCTATTGTGAAAAGATCTATTTCAGCCTGAATATGGCCGTTCATTTCCATAAGAATAGCTTTGTGGTTTCCATTGGCGGCAAAATTTCGAGAGGAGTAAATTTCCAGAATTCTTTTGGAAATGGTAAATCTTATATCTTCTTTTTGCTGAGCCAAAACCGGATTATCTCCGGTATCTACAGATAAGATCAGTGAATATGCCTGATCGAGAGCTTCAATTGCGTTTTCAAGCTCACCCTTCTGCCACAATTCCTGAGACATCTGGCAGTAATCAAGGGCTTCATCCATTTCATTTTCAAATTTTTTGTTGCCGGGGTAATTTGTTTTAAAAGAAACGGGTGAAATTTCGCTGTCTTTGACCGGGTTGGCGACATCATTTTTTATCTGCTCAGGTTTTTTCTCAATATTGGACTGAAGAGAAGGAGGATAATTTTTTGTATCATTACTATTTAATTTATCAATATCAACATCGGAATTTGATTTTGTTAAGTTTGAGGAGCTATTTGTTTGTTCTCCTGATTTATTGCCGGTTGATGTTGAAGCAGATGGTGTAATATTATTTTTCTCAACAGGTCCTATGGCATTCATGTCAATTTTTGAATGGAGAACAGGGTTGTTATCTGATGAAGTCTGGACAAGCTCCGGATTATGAGCGCAACTATTTAGTAATATTATAAATAAGAGTGAAAATGGAATTATCAGTATGTTTTTCAAAATGTCAGGTCCTCATATCATTGACTTATATTAAATTTCAATTAAGGATATGAACTGTCTATAATTGATTTGTCAGGGTTAATAATTTGCAGGAGGATTACACAATTAAAGGCCGGCTTGTCAAGGATTAATCTTCAAAATACAGTCTAATGCCGATTAGAATATAATTCATAAGCTATTTAATTAATTTATTATATCACAGTATAAGTTCAAATAATCAACAATACCCCAGAATAGCCTTAGACAAATATGTTGATTAATATAATCATTTAATATTATTGGCGATAAAATCTGATTTGCCCGATACTTGGAGTTGAAATGATAAATCAGCTATACCGTCATTTTTTAGAATAAGAAAAAATATAAAATAATTGTTGATATTTTATTTGAAGACGGATAAAAGAAAATTTTCTAAATAAGACCGATAAGAATAATTTGTATATTTTTTGATTAGTTGTTTTGAGTAGTAAAAAATTATTTGTGTGTGCCAGAGTAGCTCAGTAGGTAGAGCGCCTCACTTGTAATGAGGATGTCGCGGGTTCAATTCCTGTCTCTGGCTCCAGATGTCAGCATGGTGGGGTTCCCGAGTGGCCAAAGGGAACAGACTGTAAATCTGTCGGCGAAGCCTTCGGAGGTTCAAATCCTCCCCCCACCACCAACCTTTAAAGTGAGTCGCATGTAGGAGATCCCTTAAGGGTGCGGGGATCGTTATTTAACTACATGGCTTTCTCCTGGAGTTTTGCTCCAAGATTTGAGAGAAATGCTTTCTTCTCTGGAAATTATTTAAGAGGAGATAATGGAATAACAGGCGGGAGTAGCTCAGTTGGTAGAGCTTCAGCCTTCCAAGCTGAATGTCGCGAGTTCGAGCCTCGTCTCCCGCTCCAAATCTTTTGACCGGTTTATTCGGTCTGCATGTGGAGTATTCAGTTAAAGCCATAATAAGCCCACGTAGCTCAGTAGGTAGAGCTCTTCCTTGGTAAGGAAGAGGTTCACCGGTTCGACTCCGGTCGTGGGCTCCAGAAATGTTAAATTTTATTTTAATACCTGCATTTTTATGGTTAAAAGCTGTTGGCATCCTTAACAAGTAATATTTTCAGATATAATAAATTTTAATACAAAAACATGGGGAGGGAAAAGAGATGGGAAAGAAGAAGTTTGAGAGGACGAAGCCGCATGTTAATGTGGGGACGATAGGGCATATAGATCATGGCAAGACGACATTGACGGCAGCGATAACGAAGCAC
>Ga0105102_10000146_pt1 | contig 18150 bp, 28 predicted proteins | sample PPLLaktember2015_FD_87032 | JGI IMG/M metagenome (GOLD analysis project Ga0105102, IMG submission 87032) | Freshwater sediment microbial communities from Prairie Pothole Lake near Jamestown, North Dakota, USA - PPLs Lake P7 Core (6) Depth... | ecosystem: Environmental > Aquatic > Freshwater >...
AGGAATAATAACCTTGCAGTTAGAGGTAGAGCATTCATTGGTAAGAAAGGAGTTCCTGACATCATTGGTTATAGTAAGAAGTATGGTCACTTTGTTTGCTGCGAGATTAAAGCCATTGCTGATAGATTATCTACAGACCAAATGATATTTCTAGATGAGGTTGGTAATGCTGGTGGTACTGCCATGATTTGTCAACAATTAAGAGATGAAAGTATAAGGGTTCAGTTTTATAAAGATGGAGAGATAAACGACTTTTATTATGAAAATAAACAATTAATAAAGAGATGAAAACAATAGTAGGATTTGAGAATTATTCGGTTACTGATGATGGTAAAGTTTTTAGTAATTTTACTAATAAGTTTATTAAGCCATTTTTAAGAGAGAGTTCTTATGAATATTTGTATGTGAATCTTTATAATGATGGCAAGAAATCAAAACATAGCATTCACAGGTTAGTTGCTAATGCGTATATAGCTAATCCATATAATAAACCACAAGTAAATCATATTAATGGTAAAAAACTTGATAATAGGCTTGAGAATTTAGAATGGGCTACTGCTAGTGAAAATGGACTTCATGCTTATAAAAATGGATTAAGCAAGGTATCTGATTATCATAAAAAGTGCATGATAGAAAGACAAAACAAAATTGTTTTAGATACGAGCAATGGAATTTTTTACGAATCAGCAAAAGAGGCAGCAAAATATTATAACATAAAAGCAACAACATTAATGGGTTATATGAGAGGCGAAAGGAAAAATAAAACAAGTTTAATTTACGCATAATGGCAAAGGTTAAGACAACCAATAGTAGCAAGGTATCATTCGGCTCAAGGAAACGAGGTAGAGCAAAGAAATCATTTAATAAACATGGTCCTAGGCCAAAAACTTACATAGGCCAAGGAAGATAAAACAAAGTAAAATGGAAAAAGTAGAATTAGAAAATAAGATAGAGAAAGCACCTAAAACAGTTAAGAAAGCAAAGGATGAGTTTACGAAAGAAACCTATGATTTTTTGCATCAGGTGTTGGTAGATTTTGCAATAGATACAAAGCATAGACCTCAACTTAAAGTAATCTTACAGAACGCAAAGGCAGAACCAAAGAATAACAGTAGTATTTAATAACCAAAAATATATAACATGGCAGCAGGTAAAGAAAAGATTTTCCTAGGAAGGTCACAAACAATGAAAACGGCATTTGGGGAGTTTAAGAAAGTATCATTCGGCCCAGATGATCTAAAGAAGATGAATGATTTTGCAGCAACTAATAATGGTTGGGCTAATATCCTTATTAAAGAAAAGAAAGGTTCTACACCAGGTGAAGCAGGTTTCTATATTGAGCTTGACACTTGGGTTAAAGATGGCCAACCAGCTAAAAATCTTCCTTTCTAATTACCATTTTAATTAATGATTATGAAAACAAATTACAAAGATGTAGTGGTTAATTTACTAATTTTGCTCGTAGGGGTTTACTTACCATTTGCATTTATTGTAAATGAGTTTAATCCTTTAGCTTGGAATTGGTTTAGTAGATCATTATATGTACTTACTTTAGTAGGTTTAATTACTTACGCTATAAAGGAGTATAAGCAAAAATAGTTTTGTGTGTTTTTTTGAAATAAAGGTAAGCTCTGTCGTTTCTACGATGGAGCTTTTTTATACTAAAAACCCCCCAGATTTTACCTGAGGGGAAACCAAAACACCACCAACTATGAGAGAGCTTCTTATGATTGCCTATTTGTTTTATCGTAGAACCTTGTTAACACCGTTCCGTATAAGGCTGCTTGGTATCGCTTAATAAAAGAGTCTGAACTCTCATCTATGTAGAAGTAGTCCTGTGATTGCATATACACATAGCACTTATCTTTATCCTCTTCATCATCTGTAACGGATTCAACTAAATGAATATTTATCCAAGCATCTGATGGCTCTGTACCATCACCATACTCGTAGCTATCATCTTCCGTTAATTGAGTTATTTGAAGTAACATTTAATATGCTATGTTTTATTATTGTTAACCTAAGCTTTTGAACTATTAAATTCAATCTCACTTCTAAATCATCTCTTTTTTTCATCAACTCTTCAATCTCTAGTTCTGCTTTAGTCTTCATACAAATTTACGCTTTAATTATTATAGAAATAAAAAGTGCACACATCATTGATTATCAATGAAATATACACTTATGTTATAACGGATTTAACCTACTTTTTGCTTGGAAGCCTTACTATCTTGCTTCCTAATGGCATGGGTACAAATATAGCAATTCTACCACCATCTAAAACCACTCCACAACCTAATGTTGGTCGTTTGGGGAAAGGTCGTGAATACTCCATTGCGTAGGCATTAATATCTATGCCACAACCCACATTCATACCGAATATCATATCCTTATCACTTGAGGAGTACAAAACTCCCCCAAAGGAGTGAATATGACCTATTACAGTTGATTGTCTTGCATCTCTTGCTCTATTGATTGCACCTGCTTGTCCTGATGATCCTGTACCATGGGTATATAGAACACCATCTATTTCCCATTCTAAGCTCCATTTCCAGCCTCTAGGAGCTTCCCAAGCATCTTCATAGGACTTGATAAATCTCTCTGGTAATCCGTTCGCTAATGCCTTTCTTTTGTGTAGGGCACTATGGTTGCCTATACAGACTTTTACATTAGGGAAACGCTTGTACCAAATATTTAATTGTTGCATAGCTAAGATAGCCTCCTTAGAAGCAGAATCCCCATTAGGGTTATGCTCATGAAAGCTAATCGCATGATTGTCCACCTCATCTCCGATGTGGACTATTTCGGTACATTGGAACTTGTTGAATACCTCATAACAAAAGTCGAGGTATTTAGGATGGCAGAAAGGAAAATGGGTATCGCCTATGACACCCACATTTTTGGTTTTGCTCATATTGGTTGTTTTGGTTAGTAAGTCGAGTAAGTAGTCTTGCCGTTTACTTTGGTTGCTCTCAAAGTTTGCTTTCTATTGTCTTTCCCCCTATAACCTACATGAATCCAAGAGTAATTAAACTCATTAATTAGCTGATCATAGTCAAGATTATCCTTTATGTAATCAAATATCATTTTATTAGTCACCTCTCCACCATGACCATCCATATCTATATCTGCTGCACGGCCCTTGCAATGATCTGAATTTAAACTGCCTCCAATGAAATGGTTAAGGTCAGCACTTCTGTATCCACTAGAGATATTAATAGGGCCAAACTTTGCTCTAATAGGTTCTAGTACTTTCTCGCATAAAGTCTTTATGTTTTCTAAATGCTCAGGTGTTGGGTTATTGCTAACTCCTTCACGCTTTGCTGATTCACTCCTGGTGAACTCGCATAAGTCAAAATGTGCTGATAACTTCATAACTATTTTTTAAATACTTTCTCTACTGTTGTTAAGCCTAAACAACCGAACGCTAACAAAGCTACTGATTCTACAAGTATTGTCGAAGGAGCAGTATGTTCATCACTAAAACTATTGTGGTACATAGTAACGCATAATGATATTACACATAGTAAACCACATAATCTTTTCATGCTTAATCTTCCGTTATCTTCTGTGAAAAATTGTTTCATATTAATTTCCTGTTGTATCTACTTTAGTCTTACCCCAAAAATTCTTTTTCTCTTTAATTTGGACAGTATCATGAATGTAAACATAAATAGTATCTATTTTTATCTTCATTGCACTTATGTCATTTTTAAGTTGCTTATTCTCATTAGATAATTGAGCTATCTTGTTAGTAGTAGTTACTATTAGCTTGTCTTTAGTCTTATCTGCTTTTATTTGGACACCTTTGTTATGTTCTAGTGTCTTGTTAAAGTCAACCATTAACTGTTTAAATTCTCTGTCATCTTTAGTTAATTTAGGTTCTTTAACTCCTTCTACTTTAACATATCCTATTAAGGTGAAAATTGACAATAATGAAAAGAATAATAATTTCATAGCTATTATTTTACAGATTTTTTAATAGCCCCTAAATCTTCTAGCGTTTCTAGCTTTGTGCTAGTAGCACTTAAAGCAGTCTTGCACTCCATTAGGGCTTGTGTTTTTAAGGAATCCTTATGCTCAAGGTTGGATATTCTGTATTCCTGGCTTTGTATTTGGCCTACAAATGTGCTTTTGATGTCTATATACAAATAGGATATACCTATAAGTACAACGAATAATGTACCCACGATAGGGTTTTTAGCGAAATCTTTGAATGATATAGGTAATGGGTTTGCTCCCAAGACACCTTCTTTTTTTGCTGCCATTTTACTTTTTTCCTATTTTTAAGTAGATACCACCAGAGTATCCAATATTGTAATTTTTACTAATATCTACGCTAATGCCTATTAGAGCCTTATTTTTGACACTTAACATCAAGGAAGGACTTAATACCTCCAAGCCTACAAGTGGTCTGTATGAGCCTCTAATGCCCCAATAAAGGGTATTAGTAGCTTTACTAGCGTAGAACTCTCTTGCAACGATGGTTTTTTGGGTTATATCTGCTTTAAAGCCTCTACTGATGATCCTATTTTGGCTGATAGTATCATCTATTACAAAGATATTAGAATCTTTCTTAATAGTGTCGGAATAAGCCTTTACTTGGCTATAATCGGATACTATGCGTATCGTATCGGATATATGCGTATAAATGGTATCTATGACTTTATAGGGTATAGAATCACCTTTTCTGTACCGATTTATGTACACTTTTGAGTACTGGGTATCATGGATTACCTGAACCTTCTTAAACTTGGAGGTATCGAATCCACTTGGAACCCTAGGTAAGTACGAAGGTTTAACCAAAAAATATAGCCACAACACTAAAAGTACTATGGCTATAAATAGAATATTGTCCTTAACGAACTTCATTACAATTCCTCTTCTTCTTCTTTAATAAATGCGATACCTGTTGTCCAATCTTCAAGGAATGTAAAATGCTCTAAACCTTGAGTATTAATTACCTCAATAGGCTTAAACTCAAACTCCTTTTCTCCTAGTTCTTTAACTTGAGCAGTTAGCTTTTTAATTGATTCTTTAGTGAATTTATAAGAACCTTTCTCATCTAAAAGCAAGACATCTTTTTCGCCTACTGCTGCATTGTCTAATCTTAATTCCTCTACTTTAGCTTGATAATCTTCGTGATGGGTTTTAACCTTCTCATAGATTTTAAATAATTTTTTAGCCGTTTTTGTTTCCTGTGAACCTATAACCGCATTAATTGATGCGACTAGGGTTTGTAGTTGTGAATATTTCATTTGATTGATTTTTTACAAATATAGTTAATTGTTATAGGTTTGTTTGTAATATTTATTTCTCATTTGTATAGATACCCATCCGTTCTCGTGTTGACCTTTATTCCCATTTGCTCCACCTTTAGCACCATCACAATAAGCATTTACTATCTGCTCTTTTTCTTTTTCAACTAATGATTCAAATTTGTTTAATAATTGAATGTGAAATGTTGTTTTAACAAAATGCTCTTTTTGATACCATTCAATTAATTCTTGCATTGCTGTTTTCATAATATTGGTTTGTTATAGGTTTTCTATCTCTTGTTTTACTTGCTTTAGAAATTCCATATTTGCATCATTACTAACATCTATCATTCTATCTATTGCTATCAATGCTGATATTTTAGAATTATCACATTCCCTACAACTAAATGTAAAATCTTCTATAATTTCTAGTGCCTTTTTTTTAGGTGTCATAATATTGGTTTTGCCAAAATTAGTACTATTCGGTTACTTCAGCAACTACTTCAGGCACAGGTGGAACATAATCCCCAATGATTGTTAGGTTTAAACTTGTAGCTACGAACTCCCACGCATATTGGTCGTTTGCTCCCCATTTAGCATAATCTTCGCCTGTCATATTTAAACTACCATCTTGTAATCTTTGTTGAGCAGCATCTAAAAGGTTGTAAGTAAATACTGCACTTGTTCCTAAAGTTACATTTGAAGCCCAAGTGTTTAAGTAAATGGCTTCTACAAATGCACCATTTTGCCACATTTGAATTGGTTGAATTTCTTTCATATTATTTTATTTTTAATTTTAATTCTTCTATTTGTTTTTGTTGTTCTTGAATTGCTTTTACTAAAATTGGTACTAATTTAGAATAATCAACACCTTGCATCTTGTCATTACCATCTTTATCAACTTCGTCTTTTGTTCCATTTACTGCATAAGGTAATATTTCTGCTAATTCGTGAGCCATTACACCATACATTCTTGAATTATCTGCTTTCCATTCGTAGTCGTATGTCTTAATCGCAGAAATTAATTCTAATCCTTTATAATCTTTAAGGTCTTGTTTTAATCTATAATCCGAAGTAATACTATAAGTAGTAACTGTTCCGCTTGTTGAAATGTAACCAACAACACCATTTGGATTTATAAATCTTATATGTTCAGCACCAGTAGATGCAGAAACTTTTGAAGCTATTGTAACTCTTGTTGCATCAGCAGAAATACAAACTTTACCATCATTAAAAATAGAAGTTGCACCTATTAATACATCACCCCCCGATGTGATTCTCGCCCTCTCGGTATTGCTAGTACCAAAGATTAATGCTCCTGTATTGAACTGATTAGCAAGTACCATATCCCCTGAAGCAGTACCTGTTACAAATTGGTTTGCTCCTGTTGCTGCTCCTAATACCCCACCTATTGTTGGTGAAGTAATTGTGTTACTAAAAGTAATCGCAGGTGCAGTTCCTGCTGCTTTAATTTGTTGTGCAGCCGTTGTAGAAAAGAATACTAATTTAGCACCGCTTCCGTTATCAGTAGTTCCAAGTAATAAGTTACCATCACTTGTAATACGCATTCTTTCGCTTCCTGAACCAAATACATTATCACTTGACATAAAAGCAATACCATTACCTTGTATGTTTAAAAACCCTCCACCACTAATTGAGTTTGCCGTTCCTCTCCATATACCTACATAGTTACTTGTAATTGTAGAATCCCCTAATGCTAATGCACCACCACCAATTCCGTCTGCTACTTTTAATACAGGGAATGAAGAAGATGTTACTTGTAAATTTGCTTGTGGAATAACTGTTCCTATACCTACATTGCCTCCACTTGTAATGGTCATTTTAGAAGCATTAGAACCTCCTGCATCAATTACAAAGTTTAATGAATTACTATTTGCTAATGATGAACCCATTACAATCCCCCAACTATTACCATAAGTGCTAACCATTAAACCAGCATAAGCAGAAGAACTGTTTTGTTGATTATCAATTTTACCCCAAGTATAAGCTGTTTGGTCTTTTTGTACGTGAAGTAATTGAGCAGGACTAGCAGTTCCTATACCTACATTGCCTGTGGATGCTATGGTAAGCCTTGTAGTACCATTTGTTTCAAAAGATAAACTACCATTATCTTGATTTGATAAAGTTGCGTTTGCACCAAAAACATAAAGGTCTAAACCTGTTGTACTTCCTGAACCTTTTATTGATAATTTACTTAAAGATGCTGAATTGTTTATTAAAACATTATCACTAAACCTTCCTGTACCATTAACATCTAGCTGATAACTAGGATTAACTTGATTGATACCAACCCTTCCCGAACTATCTGCATAAAATACCTCAAACGCAGTTCCTACATTATTATAAGTTCTTATTCCAAAATCAGTTTGGTAGTTTGCTCCATATCCCTTTGCCTCTAAATAAACAGGTGTACTTCCGCCACTTGTTATAATTAATTGTCTTGGTGTTCCTACTCCTGTATCGCCTCTAAATATAGCATTACCTGCTACATTCATTGCCGTACCACTTGATACATTAATATTTAAAGCACCTGTTAAAGTTCCCCCTGTTAATGGTAAAGCGTATGAATTATAATTACTTGAATCTAAAATAGTATTGCTATTGTTTGTTAAAGATGTAGAAGTTATGTTAATCGCAGCAGCACTATGGATAAATAAACCTCCTGAACCATTATCTTTTATGTATTGAGCATTTGCAAATAAAAGCCCAACAGGTTGAGTAAATTGAAGTGTACCACTTAACGTACCCCCTGTTAATGGTAGGTAAGTTGATGCTGCTGCACTTGTTGTTAAGTAAGTTGAACTATCTACCGAACCATCTGCCTTTAAAAATTGAGCAGATGTACCGCCTGTTTTTACAAATGATGTAGCAGTAACGGATGAACTAAAACTTGCACTTGAACCACTTAATGCTCTACTGATTAAAGATACAGTTGTACCATCATCGTAAAGTCCACTATTACCTATTGTGCCACCCGAACCTGTGTATCTTGTTATATACCCAGCAGTACCTAAACCTGATATTTTATTATTAAATGTGTTAAAATCAGTACTTGATAAATAACCATCAACCGAAGCACTTGCTTGGGTTATTGAAATATTATTTGATACAATACTAATTGGTGCAGTTGCAAATACAGTTCCTTGTTTACTATTAAAGGTTGACCAATCTGCACTTGATAAAGCACCTCTATTTGTTGCACTTGCAGTTGGTACATTTAAAGTAATTACCGGAGTTGTTGTACTTGTTGCAACTGTTGAACTTAAATCCGTTCCACTTGTTCCTATTGTTAAAGCAGCTACGCTTGTAACTGAACCTGTACCATAAGCAGTTGAATCAACTGTGCCATCAGCCTTTAAGAACTGACTTGATGTGCCACCACTCTTTACTAAAGTAGTTGCGTTTAATGTACCTATAATCGTTGCTGCGTTTCCGCTTCCACTTGTCTTGTTTATGTATAATCCTTCGCCATTACCACCTTTAGTAATATTCAAAGCAATTCCGCTACCGCTTGAATGATTGATAGCAAATGTATCACTACCACCACTTGATGCAAAAGAACCTGTTGCACCTGTAATAACATCAGCAGTCAAATTAAATGTACCTAAATCAACATCAGTTGTTGCACCTGTGTAGGGAACATAGCCTGTTAATATAGGAAAGGTTGTTAAGTTTCCTGCTCCGTTTACATATTGTAAATTAGTTCCGTTGAATCCTATGTTAATCGTTCCGCTTGTAGTAATGGGTGAGCCTGTAATATTTAAACTATCTCCGCTTTCAGTAATCGCCACACTTGTAACGCTCCCTGTTGCACCTGAAGCCCTTTGCCAAATTGAACCACTATAAATAACTTGGTCGCCTACAAAGAAAGCTATCGGACCAGCACCAAAGTCAACTGTACCTGCAACATTACATAAGTAAACATCCCCTTGATTTCCTGTGCCATTTACAAGGGTTGGAGTGTTAGTGGCAGCATTCCAAACTCCCTTGTACTCCATAACCGAGTTAGGTAACTGACTTACTAATATTTTACCATTTACATCAAGTCTTGGTACACCATTAGCCACATCAAAAGCTACAGAACTTAATACCCCACTTGTTCCAATAATTACATCTTGTAAATTCCTAACTTTCGCACCTCCAGTAATCTGTATCTGTTGACTCATTCTATTTCTAATTAATTATTTAGTAATCATTCTTACAAACTCATCCACTTCTAATGGTCTTGCCGTTGCAAAGGTAAGAACTCCTGTGGCACTATTAAAGGTAACATTCTCATCCGTTGGTACACCGCTTGTAGCTATTAACCTAACCTCTACACCACCTCTTGTAACTGATATACAAGTAGCTCCGATTGCACCTGAGAAAGTAACACTTGTTTCACCACCTGCTGCCGTATAAGAAAAACTATTCACGCTTGAAGTTGATATTGTAGAACCTCCGTCTATAACTTGAGTTCCTGTTATTGAATAAGCACCTGTTCCTTGTAATGCCAATGAATAAGTAGATGCACCCTCTACAGGAGCACTTAAGCTGATTGATGTGATATTAGCAGTACCACTTACTATTGAGTAGCCATAAGTACCACTAGCATCTGCATTGTCATTGTCTATAGAGAATCTAACATCTATTGAAGCTCTGTTTAATTGTTTCTGCATTAAAGCAAGATAGGAGTAACCGCTTAAGGCTATAAACCCATCACAATTAACTGTCCATGAAGTAATGTCATTTTTAAACTCTCTGAACCAAGCTGAGGTTTGAGAGGTTACTTCTACTTGTTCAGTAGATGCCTCAAATGAGCAACTTGTAGAAGCTCCCATTGGAGTTCCTAGTGGTATGGTTGTAGTTACCTGAGTTACATTACTAGATTGAGTATAAAGCGTAATTTGGTTAGTAGTTGTACCTGTGTAAATAACCTCAATTAGAAGCCTATCTGTGGCACTTATAGTCGTTTGAGTGACTGTCATTGCCGTAGAATATAAGGTCTTTGTTAGGGCTGTAAGAGTGGTTGCTGAGGATGTAAACAATAAGGTAGCAATACTGCCATTATACTTATATAGTTTATACTGAACTTGAGCACCTGCAAAGGCAGTAAGAATAGAATAATAAGCACTAAAAGTCCAAGTACCTGCTGGTATGGTAGTTACACTAGGATCAAGTGCATCCGTAATAAACGAAGCTATTGTACCTGCTCCTGTTTTAGTAAAGTCAACTGAAGTACCTGCTACTTGACTTCTGCTTAATTCCTTACACACAATACTATCAAAAGTGCCTTGTGCAGTACCTCCATTAAAGTAATAGATAGCGTTGCTATCATATTCGTATAAGACTATATTCGTTCCGTTTATTACACTTGCCATTTTATTCGTTTATTCTTTAATTATAAGGTACTCCGTTTATTGTAAATATTGTGTCTATTGTACTTGAAATCTCTTCATTAGTAATATCTAATAATGTCGCTTGTGTTTCACAACCTACAATATCAATAGTCATATTTCCTGTCATATATCTTTTATTCTGAATGTTTATTTGTGCTGCATCAGTATCTAATATTTTTAATAGCTTATTAGCAGCAAAAGTACCATTACTTGTTGTTATCCCAAATAGGTTACAATCTACATTAATTAAGTTTCTTCTGTAGCTATTTATGTACTCTTTCATTATTGTCTGACTTAATCCATCTGTAGGGGTTGTATAAGGGCCATAACGATACCATCCTGTTGCAGATACAAAGTTCCCTGATACTAATTGTTGGATAGTTCCATAAGCCATATTTGCTTGTATTCTATTTACACCATCATCATCATAAATTGGGTAACCTAATGGCAAATCGACTTCTAATTGGTATTGATTATTTGCATCTACTATTGATGTAGATGATATATCTGTTAATGGAGATTTAAAACTTAACCCAAATGATCCAATTTTTACATTTGTTGCACAATTAGCAATGTCTTGCGTTAGCATATAAGTAATTGCCAATGTTCCGTTTATAGGTATTGGTGGAGTAGTTATTGATACTTCGTTTATTTCATCTTTATCAACTGCTACAACTTCATAATAATTATCAAATGGTGCAACTGATGCATTTTGCCAATCTCCATTTACATTAATATAAAAAATAGGAGCACCACTACCAATGCCAGTTAATTGTATTTGTATTTGTCCTCTTACTTTATCAATGCTTTGCTCAAAAAATGTTTGAGTATATGTTAAAGTATCATTTTCGGTTACATATCCAACAGGGTTTGTATGGACTTCGGTTAATCCAGTAACTCCTGTTGATGTTCCTAATGTAATATTAAACCAATCGCTTGCCTCATAAGGCTTACTAACAATAGATACGCTTCCGCCTGTACCTTGATTAAATGTTTGCCATAAAGTAGGAAATCCACTTGTTAGGCTTTTTAAGTTAAAGTTAGAAATATAATTAGGAGAATAAGTAATATTATATTTATAAGTAAAATTATTATAACCCTTTTTAAATAACTTAAACTGACTATTATTAGTAAAGTAAAGTCCACTTGTATTTCCTGTGTATGCTTGAATCTCACTTAAAGTATTAAATGTACCAGATGTTGCTAGTGTTCCGTCTGCGGTATATTCTGTGTAATATGTAAATGCAAAGTATGGAGCAGCAGCAAATTCATTTACTGCTACAATATTCCATTTGCCATTAGCTTGGTACAATTTACAACCAAATGACTTTAATATTTTAGTTAAAACAACTAAACAATTTTCATATGATTCATCATCATTTTGAAAGTAAACAGGCCTTAAATAGCTTTGATTAAATGGTTCGTATTGTGTTCCATCTCCTCTATTAGACATACCTGATGCAAAATAAGAACAAGCAGTTAATAAGTTTAATCCTACTGGGAAGCCTATTTTAGCTAAAGAATTGTATAAAAAGTAAAGTACCGTTTGTGGGCTTAATTTAGTGTTGCCTGCAACATTTGTTTCAGTATATGTAAATGGAATATAATCCAACATTCCTAAACCATCAATAGCATTAAATGATAAACTCTTTCTTCCTGTGCTAAACGAATACTGAACATTATCGCTTAATGCCCATCCTTGCCAATATGCACTTCCATCTATCTTTAATTTAACTAAATATTTTCTATCGTTTAATGTTGTAAAGTTTGGTATGTTTTCTTGATTATCTGTAACATCTATTGTTATTCCTAATTGACTAGCATAAATAGGCTCATATATATCATCTGATTTAGGTATATATTGTAATTCAATACTCATTGCTTGATATTCAATTACAGAAGCAACTGCCTCATCAATATACATTTCAACAACCGCAATTTTATCATTTTTGGTTGCAGCGGTTATTTGATATTTTAAGTTATATGCCACCTCTTCTTAAGTTTAATGATGAATTAGATCGTTGTAAAGCTAAAACTAAATCATTACCTCTTAACACAAATTCTCCATTACCTCCTCCTCCAATCATTGATTTAAGTTTATCTAATGGTGCAATTACCTCTGGGTTGCTTTGTGCACCAGGATACTCACCCATCAACCCCATTGTAGGGCCACTAACTATACCACCATTTGCAAATTTAGGTGTGTTGTCTTTGACTAATTTATTTTTAATAACCATACCTGTTGCAATAGCTGCTAATCCTATTGGTATTGCTAATCCAGCAAAAGCTCCACCTGTTTCAAATAACTTTTTAATACCTAAAAATACTGTAGAAATTGAAACTAAATATGTACCAAGTTGAATTAATCCGTCACCTAGCATACTTAAAAACCCATTTAAACTAAAATTTGAACCTGAAAAAACATTGCCTATTTGTTTGCCTAATTCTACTAAAGCACCTGTTGCTAAATCATTAAATGTTTTGTTTATATTCATTTCTAATTGCTCCAATGGATCAATAAGGCCTTCCATTGTTCTTTTTAATGAAGCAATTTTATCCTCAAATGCTGCCGTACTTTGCCCTGCTTCTGCTGCTGCTGCTGCTTCTTCTTCTAGTTTGTCTATTGCTCCTTGAATTGCATTTACTTGTGCTTGATAATTCCCTTTCGTTCCTCTTAATGTTGCAGCTAATTCTGCATCTACCTCTTTTATTCTTTTATTAGCAAATTGTTCATTTATACTATTAATTGCAGCGGCTAGTTTGTTTCTAGTAGCTAGAATCATTTGAGCTACCTTTTCATGCTCTTTAGCTTCTTCTTGTCCAAGCTTATGCTGCTCCTCTAAAAATTTTCTACCTGTTTCTGCTTGTGAATTTAATATTAACTGATTATAAGTATCTTTTATGGTTTTTATATACTCATCGCTTTGTCCTTCCATTTCAGCTCTTTTAACTGCCAAATCTCTTTCCCTTCCTAAAATCTCCTCTTCATAACTAGCAAACATTAACAAGTCATCTTTATAGTATTTTTGCTTAGCTTGTAATAATTTAATAGTAGGATCTTCTAGTCTTCTTGCCTTTGTTTTTTCAGGATCTTGAGTATAATCGTTTAATTTTTTTATAGATGTAATATTAGCATCTATTATATCTTTATATAATTTAGCTTCATCATTTATAGACTGTTGTTCTTTTTCTATATCTGTTAAAATCTCTGTTGATTTAGCAACTGCACCCCAAGCGTTAACCATCATTAATGGCCCTTTAGGAAGGTCATCAAATGTCTTAACAAGCCTCTGCGTAAAAGTCATTTCGTCTTGTATAAGACCTTTAACCTCTTTATATAAATATAATTCTCTTTCTTTTTGAGTAGCTAAGGTTTTATTTTTCTTTATAGTTAATGCATTTTGCTTAATAGCAATTTCTTCTAATGTTTTTTCAGCAGCTTTTACTTGAGCATACTGCCATATTGTTGTTGTTAATTTCTTATAAGATTCATCGGCCTTCCCTAGTGCTATATCTTCATCTGAATACAAACCTAATAATCCTGGGTATTCTTTTTTTAATTCTTGTGCTGCTATTAATCTTTCATCCATTGACACATTAACATCAGTAGCAACCCTATATAAAGATTCTAGTTGTATCGTTTCATTTGCATATGCAGTAGCTGCTTCTTTAGAGAAATCTGTTGTTAATTTTACTGTATTACCAAACTTAATCATCCCGTTATCCCATGCAGTAAAAAAGGCAATAAGTGCAGAACCAGCTAAATAAATAGGCCCTGTCAATCCTGCGAACCCCCCCATAAGAGCAGGTAGGTTATTTTGAATACCTCTAAAGCCATAAGGTAAATCTTGTAATACTAATGCAAGGTTTGTCCATTGCATATTAGATTTTTTAATCTGATTACCCGCGGCAGCAGCACTATTACCTGCTTTAGTTTGTTGAGTAGAAAGTTGTCCTAAACTAGCAGACAAACCATCCACACTAGCTTTAGTAAATTTTAAGTCTAAATTATTATCCTTTAAATATTGACTAAGTTTCTTTGCTGATGCAGGAACATTTCCTAAATCAAAGTCAAAGACTATTTTAACCATTTGATTATCTGCCATTATCTTATCGGTTTAGCGATTTTATATTTTTCTAAAACTTGTTTAAGCTCATCTTCTGTCATTACCCTTTGCTTCACAAAGTTACGAGTATCGCAGTCTAATTCAATAAGCTCTTGTGGCTTAACTTTCTTGCCCTTTGGTAATTGAATGTTTATTAGTAGTGTTGTCTGCCATCTAGTTCTAACCCACTCTTGTTCTTCTTGATGCCTATATCCGTACCACACAAAATCTAATTCAGCCATGGTCATCTCCCAAAACAAATGGGGAAGCACTTTGCACTCCCCCATTGTATATCTTTCTATGTCAATCCACTCTAATTTTTTTTTACTCCATCTTTTTTACTTGACTTTGTTGGCTTATCATCTATTCCGCTATTCATACTTTCTGCAAGTGCTGCCATTACTTCTTGGAACTTATTACCCCCCATTCCACCCATATCATCTATCCAATCACACACTTCCATCTCTGTAAAAGTTGGAGTGATGCCTTGAGAATATAATGGATATTCAGCAGCCGATTTCATCAAGTTAACAATAGCGTCAAGTGAATCTTTGCCACTTAAAGCATCTCCTATGTCAGAAGGCCCTATCTTTTGTAATTGACAGAATCTTTTAAGACTCCAAGTACAAAAACGCATCGGTATCTTCTTTCCATCGGAAAGAGTTAATTCAAATTGTCCTCTCATATGTTTGGTTTGTTTGGTTTGTTTTTACTATGCGTTGGTAGCGATAGTTAATGGCCCTGTTCCTTTGAAAGAAACTGAGTAAGTAACTGGATTCTCCATATCAGCAGTCATATCTACACTCTCAATAAACGCTGAACCTGAATAAATCACATCTCCTGAAACTGGAGTTACACCACCAACTGTTGAGTTATCTACAGTAGTAAACTTAACTTGAACTGCAGTTCTAGCGATTGCTAAAGCATTCAATTCAGCAGTAGTTACATAAGTAGCAACTGTTCCTGGAACTACTGTAGCTAAGCCATCAGTTGTTAAAGACCAAGACCTTTGCCCACCAATTTCATCAGCCCATCCTAAGCTTTGTTTTGTAGATGCGTCTGGAGCATCGATAGCCAAACTTAAAGAACATGAAGTAGCGAAACCTATTACTTCAGTTCCAATTAGAACTACTAATGAAGTTCCGTTAAATACACTTGTTGTTGCCATTTTATTTTATTTTTCTTTTATGTTAATTGATTCACGAAATGATCCATTGTTATTACCCTTCTAAACACATAAGCCTCATCCACATAGTCAAAGGTAGCAATATTACTACTAATCTTAGAAGTCACTATTTTAAAGTCGGGTGCAGTACTAGGGTAGCTTGGTGGTCTAACACCTACTATTTCTAATAACTCATTTGCATAAGTATCAACAGTTTTCTGTCCTACTTCTCCTGCTTTAAAAGTCCTATAAACTATGTCAAATTGGATAGTAACATTATAAGCAAAGCTTTGTTTATTACTATTGTCCACTTGTGTCTGACTGCTTATAATCAAAAAAGGCGGTTCTACTGTGTCAGGTGCTATGGTATCATAAGCAGCTAATGAGTAGGAGGCCGAGATAAACTTATCGAAATAAGCTTTCCTTAATGTATATCCGCAATCCTTCATTTTGGTACAAATTTAATGAAATATATTTATATCTTAACAGACTTCAATTTCTTAATCATAGATGTAAAGACTTCGCTATAAGCACTAAACATATATGGCCTGTATGGAACACCTATTACCTTCTTTGATTTTTTGAATGTTAAAGCGTATGCTTCTAAATCAGCCATGTTTACATTTTGGTAAACAGGTATCTGAAATCTTGTTCCTGTTCCAAACTCCACATAAGGAGCATATCTTACATTCGTATTACCTGCACTTACACTAGCTCCTACACCTGGTTGATATTTAGCGTGTCTAATAGAAGCCTTTAAAGCTCCTGTTTTTACTGCTACTTGTTGCTTTGCTTTAGCTGCTATTTCTATAACCGCTGCATCAATAATAAGCTTAGACTCTTCCATCATCTTTTGAGGAGATGCCTCAAGCCTTTTGATTATCGCATCAGCACCATATATCTTTACTCCAAACTTTGCCATTACTTAAGTGTTGCACAACCTATTAAATAATATTGATTTAAGTCGGCTTCGTTAATAATAGAGTTAATCATGTAAGTCCTTGATTTCCAAGTTATTACAAGAGCATTAGTAAATGTCTTGCCTGTTGTATATCTAATCCTAAATGTAGCTCCATCGTTAATACTATCCTTACCTGCTATATTAGTCCTAGAATTGGTATTAGTGACCAATTCAGCCCAGCAAGTGTAGTATGGTACTAAAGTATTCACAAACCCTCCTGCACTATCAGAAACGCTTGTTTTAGTATTAAATGTAATCCTATTTTTTAATTGTCCTATCATTAGAAGATAATACTTACCCTTTTGTAAGGTTTCATTAGTTCGTAAGCCGTTGTTAAGTTAGCTGAAGGCTTAGAGCTTTCAACACTTGATTCTCTGTATTCGTATAAGTCACCTACCATCTTCAATAAAGCCGTTTTCATAGACTCTGGAGTAGTGGCATATCCACAAGTATAAGTGAATCTAAAGTCACTCATAATAGGGGAAGTGAAGTAAACCTTTTTGTATGTATCGCCTATAACCCTATAGTTCCCAAGCTCTAATGTTACCCAAGCTGCACCATCCCAATACTCTACTAATGAAATAGTGTTAATAGGGGCATAAGGAAGCTCTATAAACTCATCTACATAAGCAACCACCTTTAGTGTTCTAGGACTCATAGCAACCGCAGCATACTGCTCTAATCTGATCCTAGCAGTTTCTATAAGGCTAGTAATCAAAGTATCATCCTCGCTATAGTCTACCCTTAAATAATCTTTCGCTGCTTGTAAGGTAACGATTGTTGCCGAAGGGGCTACTGTAGTCGTTACATCTCTTAGTATCTGCATTATGCTAATTTTTACAAAAATAACTAAAATTTAGTGTAAACAAAAAGGGATAGCTTTTTAGGCTATCCCCTTGTATTGTAATCTAATTAAGATTAAGCTACATTTCCGAAGTCACCATAAATAAACGCACCTGCGTAATAGATAGGTAAAGCGATACGAGCTTCAACTCTTACAGTAATCATGTTCTTTGTAAAGTTATCAGCATCAAATTCAGAGAATTGAACTGAGATACCTTGATTTTGCATGATTTGAGCACCCATAGACCAGTCACCTACTACAAACTTATCTACTGCGATTGCAGTTGATTTGTAAAGAGGGATACCAGCGATAGATACGCTACCATCAGTAGTAACAACTGTAGAAGCAGGTAAGCTGTAAGCAGCGTTAGTGTTCTTAGTGTTCATGATAGCAGCCCAATCAGTTGGGTTAACTAAA
>Ga0105102_10000147_pt1 | contig 18087 bp, 18 predicted proteins | sample PPLLaktember2015_FD_87032 | JGI IMG/M metagenome (GOLD analysis project Ga0105102, IMG submission 87032) | Freshwater sediment microbial communities from Prairie Pothole Lake near Jamestown, North Dakota, USA - PPLs Lake P7 Core (6) Depth... | ecosystem: Environmental > Aquatic > Freshwater >...
ACATCAACATTTGAAGTTTTATTTATAATGCTATGCCCGCAGGTAATGGCAATATTCTGACGCTGAAAGCCCCAAAGGATCTGAATGGAAATATTTTGTTCCGGATAAAGACTGTAAACAATAAAACGATTTCCGGTATATATTTCATCCTGATTCCTCAGATCTACCACAATTACATTTCCTCTTATGGTTGTGTTGGATTTAACCATCTCCTTAAAAAGGATATCCTGTTCGAAATAGCGCTTTTTCCTTTCCTTTATATCCTCAATTTCCAGTATTTCGTCTGCTTTTTTAAACCGGCAATAATCAATCATATCCATCATCAGCTGATAATTGCTGATTCTGTAATCTTTGTATCTGCCCAATCCGGTGCGGGGATCCATTATGAAAGAGAGAAGAACCCATCCTTCCGGATTCAAGATCTCATCAGGAGTGAAATTGCCTGAATCAGCCTTATCGACCGCTTCAACAATCTCTTTTAAATAAGGGTTTTTAAATTTTCGGTCTCCCCCGTAATATTCATAAATAACACGTGCAGCGCTTAAGGCGTGAGGATCGCTTATCCCTTCGAATTTTCCATAAGCAAGTCTTTCCGTCTCACTTGAATGATGATCAAACCAAAGGCCGCATCCCTCCACATAGGGGATATTTGCGAGGATGCTGTTTTCATTTACTGCAACCTTTCCGTCCTGAACATCTTTTGGGTGAACAAATCTGATATCGCTGATGATGCCCTCCTCTTTAAGAAGGGCCGCGCATCCCAAACCATCAAAATCTGACCGGGTTATAAGTATCATTGTCTTCTCCTTTTTATATTAAAGAACATGTTCCGGTTTCCTCTACCAGCTCCCGGAGGAGCCGCCTCCGCCTGAAGATCCTCCGCCTCCGGAAAAGCCTCCTCCCGAACTGCCGGAGCTCCATGAACCTCCCGAACCTCCGGATGTGACCATGAAACCGCCGATATTGGCTCGTCCGGTAGTGCGCAGAGATTTACCTGCTTTTTCATACCAGTCCGTTTTTCTGATAATGAGCTTGGCTATCGGGAAACATACAAGGTATGTGATGAGCAGATAGAGCGCGCCTGTTGTTCCTACAACTATAATCGGAAACATTGCCCAGAAAGGAATAAGAAAAAAGTAAAGGAACCATCCAACTCTGGGTGTAAGAACCCCCATTACCGTAAAGAGCCCTATAATTCCGAAAATAAAAGCTCCGAAGAGTATTCGTTGAATGATCGGAAGATCGGGCTCATCAATTCCGAAGCCAGGGCCGAACCCGGATGATTTTCCCGTTTTAGTGTCAGAAGAGCCTGTATCGGGCGCTTCCTTTCCCTCAAGCGTATCTGTGATGGCTTTGACAGCTTCTTCAATGCCTCCGTCAAAGTCATTCGCCTTAAACCGTGGAGCCATGATATTCCGGATTATCCGGCCTGCCACAAGGTCGGTCAAAGTCCCTTCAAGGCCGTAACCCACCTCTATTCGCATGCGCCTGTCATTTGGTACAACAATAACCAGTACACCATTGTCGTTTCCTTTCCGGCCAAGCTTCCATGCCTCGAATACCGAAGTTGCGTATTCCTCGATGCCGGCACCCCCGAGCGTCGGGATGGTCAGTATTGCAATCTGGTTGCCTGTGATTTCTTCATGCGACTTCAATCGTTCTGTGAGAGTTTTGCGCATGCCCTCTGATAGAATTTCAGCATTGTCGGTCACGCGTCCGGAAAGAAAGGGGATATCGGCGCTGGCGGCGATAAACGGGACAAGAAGCAGTATTGAGATAATATAGAGCCGGAATATAGTTTTTCCGACTTGCCGAATAATTTTCATAGCTTCATTCTTCTCAATAAAATATGTTATTTCCCGCTTACCCTTTCACAGATTTCAACCGCCAGGCAGAATATTATATCCGGCGCAAGATGCTTTGTAATTGTTTTGTCGAACAGAATTTTTGATTCCGGATTGAATTCATCGTCCCCGTTCCAGAAAAGTACAGCCACAGGAATACGCGGCGTTACCTGAAAAGAGTAAGCGGCGTCTGCCATATCAATCCGGCTTCCGGACAGGTCTTCACACTGTGCCCTGAATGCCTGAATATTGTTCGCATACCGCTTTTCAATCAATTGAGTCGGTATTTTGTGCGGGCCGCGGAAAAAAGTGGCGCCTCCCGGAATATCCTTTTCGGATATCCATTCACCGGCAGGATTTATTTCCCTGGAATTTAAAAGATAATAAACAATAAAAAGCCCCAGCAGACTGTTTAAGCAGGATTTGCCGTCCTCAAGGGATACTATCCTGCACTCATCGGGAGATATTCCGTAATCTTTGCCCCAGACGGATAATCCGTATGCCTTTTCCTTTTTGTCGTAACTGCATAATGCAACCCTGCAGATATCATCCGGATTTCTCCCGGCAAGCTCCCTGAAGTAACTTATGTCTGTTGGATAAGCCATGCTTCCTTTAAGCCGGACTTCCTTCGCCAAGGGCCTCTTTTTTCTTTTTATGCCACTGGTAAAAAAATGCGACAGTAAGAATAGAAATTCCGACTAAATCGGTTGTTATTCCGGGATCAATAAGCATCAAGCCGCCGATAAAAAACACCCCTCTTTCCCACCACGTCATTTTGGCCACAAAAAAACCTATCATAGAGGCGCCGATTGCCGTCATCCCTATGCAGGATGTAAACAGCGTCTGGATTACTCCTATCCAGGTTGTATTAATCCAGAGCATTGCCGGATTGTAAACAAAAATAAAGGGCACTATGAATGCTCCGATTGCCAGCTTGGTGGATATAATCCCGGTCTTCAACGGGTCGGATTTTGCTATGCTCGCCCCCGCATAAGCGGCCAGGGCTACCGGCGGGGTAATATCAGCAACGATCCCGAAATAGAAAACGAACATGTGGGCTGCAAGCGGATGCACGTTAAGCAGAATGAGGGCAGGCGCCGCAATGGTCGAAGTGATGATGTAATTGGCTGTGGTTGGGGCGCCCATACCGAGAATAATAGAAGTTATCATGGTGAATATGAGGGTTAATAAAAGATTTCCTCCAGCCAGATCCACAAGACCGTTTGCCAGCTTTAATCCCAACCCGGTAAGAGTAATCACGCCGATTATAATGCCGGCCGAAGCGCACGCAAGGGCGACTCCTATCGCATTGCGGGCGCCGAGCTCAAAAGCGTCCGCGATTTCTCTCGGGCTCATTCTTGTCGATTTGCGCATGGCCCCGACGACCACGCAGATAACAAGCCCTCCCAAAGCGGCATAAAGAGGCGTAAATCCCATGGATAGTAAGACTATGATTGAGACAAGCGGCACGAAGAGATGTCCGCGTTCCCGCAATACATCCATGAACACAGGAAGTTCATCCTTTCTCAAGCCTCTCAGCTTGCAGCGTTTGGCCTCGAAATGAACCTCCATAAAGACTCCGAAGAAATAAAGGCAGGCCGGGATTATTGCCGCCTTTGCAATCTGGAGGTATGGCATATTGAGGAATTCGGCCATGATAAAAGCGGCTGCTCCCATGATGGGCGGCATTATCTGCCCGCCGGTTGAAGATGAAGCTTCCACTGCCGCAGCGAATTCAGGGCGATAACCGAGGCGTTTCATCATAGGGATGGTCAGGCTGCCTGACTCTACTGTGTTCGCCACCGAACTGCCTGAAACCGTGCCTTCCAGAGCGCTTGTGACGACCGCCATCTTTGCCGGCCCGCCCGAAGCCCACCCGGCCATGGCATTGGATATATCAATGAAAAGCTGACCGAGACCGGTCTTTTCCCGGAATGAACCGAACAGAATGAAGAGATAGATAAATGTTGAACAGACACCGAGCGGAATACCCAGAATGCCCTCAGTGGTCAGGTACATGTGGGAAGCTATCCTCTCCAGTGAATATCCGCGATGTTCCATGAATGAGGGGAAATAGTTTCCGAAATAGGCGTATATAAGAAAGAAGATAGCAAGACAGGCGATCGGCAGGCCGACTACCCGCCGCGCAGCCTCGAGGGTAAGAAGAATTCCGAATCCTGCAAATATATAATCAATGGTGGCATAATCCCCGCCGGCCTCCATGATGCGCATATAATTAAGCCCCATGTACAAACCGACTAAAGTGGCGAAAGCGGCGAAAATCCAGCTGTACCATTTAAGCTGGCCTGAAGTTTTGGATGAGCTAAAGGGAAAAAGGAGGTAGGCCAGTGCAAAAGCGAATGCAAGGTGAATAGAACGCTGGAGCTGTGCCGGCAAAAGCCCGAAGGCGGCCGTATAGACCTGAAAAACCGACCATCCAACGCCGATGCAGTAAACAATCCAGTGCGGAATGCCTTTCAGCGGGCGGATATTTGATTCCCTGTCAACCTTTTTCAGGATCTCATCGATCTCATCCTTTGAAATAGCCTCGACCCCCTCCATTTTAGTCTTGAGGGTGTCTGATTTAACATTATCTTCCTTATTCATTTAACGGATCCGCCTTTCAAGAAATCTATCATGTTTATTTTCTGAACACGCATGGTAACGGCGCTGCCCGGTTCCGCAAGTTCGGCCAGACGGATTTTAAGGTCTCTGATAAGCAGTGTATGTTCAGCCGTCCATCCGACTCTAACCGTTAAATCCGGTGCCGTACGGTTGACGGTCCATATAATCCAGCCGTCTTCTGCAACCGATAGCGTTCCTTCACCTGTAGAAGATTCAGGCATGCCGGCTCCAAATGAATCGTAGCGGGACCGAACGATTACCAGAAGATCATTTTCCGCACGGATAGTGTCATAAACGGGCCGCCGGTTTACGGAGTGAATGAAGGAAATTGTAAATTCTTCCCCGGTGCGAATGCGAATGAGCTGCAGTTTTCGCTGGGTCTTAAAATCAACGATTTCAAGGACTCTGATAAACGGCAGGAACAAAAGACAAATGCCGACGATACCGGCAATAATTACGCTCCATGTAAAACGACGGCTCATAAAAAACAAGAGGGCGCGGCTTCCATTTTAAGAAAATCGCGCCCGTATCCTCCTCAGGCTATTTTACAGCGCCTTTTTCTTTATAATACTTCATTGCGCCCGGATGGAAGGGAATTGAAACGCCTTTAACAGCGTTCTGCAGATTCAGTTCCTTGCCTTTGGCATGGGCGGTTGCCAGTTCAGCCTGGTTATCAAACAGGGCTTTGGTTAAATTGTAAACAACATCCGCAGAAAGGTCGTTGCTTACAATGAGAACAGCGTTGACCGCAACTGTTGCCGCTTCCTGGGTCTGATTCTTATAGGTGTTGGCGGGCACTTTGACTGCTGCCAGGAAGGGATATTTTCCAGTAAGTTTGGAGGCCATGTCGGCAGGAATACCGAGTATCCGGACTTCATGCTGTGTGGAAATGTCCATGATAGCTGCATTCGGAATGCCGGCAGTCACGATAAAGGCATCGATATGCCTGTCTTTGAATGCTTCAGCGCTTTCTGAAAAAGACAGATACTGATTGTTTATGTCATTCTTGGCCAAACCGTAAATATCCATCAGCTGTCTGAAATTGGCTTCGGTTCCGCTTCCGGGCGCCCCGACACCAACCTTCTTGCCTTTGAGGTCTGCAATGGATTTGATAGGGGAATCAGCCCGAACAACAACCTGGATAATTTCAGGATAAAGAACTGCGATGGTGCTCATGCTCTTGATGGCTTCCTTGAAGGATTCCTTTGCGTTGTATGCGAAATCAAGGGTATCACTTTGAACAAGAGCCAGTTCGGCTTCTTTTTTGTTTACCAGCCTGATGTTCTCAGCTGATGCCCCGGTGGTTTGAGCGGTTACATTCATGCCGGGAATCTTGGTGTTCCAGATTCTTGCCATGGCGCCGCCAAAGGGGTAGTAAGTTCCAGCAGTTCCGCCGGTCGAGAGGATCAGTTTGGTGTCAGCCGCATAAACCGGGGCTACCATACCGATAACAAACAAAACAGCTACAAATAAACCCAATAATTTTTTCATAAAAACCTTCCTTTCACTTGACATGTTAGTTATGATTTCTTCTTAGCCGTCATTATAGTTCCATTAAATACCATGCAATAAAAAGCCGCTTAAATATGGCGTAATATATAGGGATGCAGCATTGAGTGTCAATGAAAAAACATGGCATTAATGACCCGGTTAACAGAAAAGCTTTTATGAAGTATGAGAGTCCCGGGAATAGTTTCCAGATTGATAACTACATATTCTGTATTTCCATATCAACTTCACGGTCAAAGTCGCCTTCCTTGAGCGATGAGTTGTCGGGAGTATATTCCCTCGTGAAAGTTTCAATTATCTGCTCTATGGGCACATCCGCGGATTCGCCACGATACTTCAGGTATTCCATATGTTTTTTTCCGTCAAGGTCGAACGGATGGTATATTGAATCCTTGAGCCCGTCAAACTCCAGAGGTTTGAGCCTGAACTTTTCACAAAGCTCTATGTTGAAAGCCGGGGTCGCTTTGACCCAGATTCCGTTGAGATATATGGATGTATAGCCATGCCAGAAAAAGATATCGGTTTTCATAACCTCGCGCAGACGGGCGGTGGTCAGGTGATTTCTAACATCGGCAAAGCCGAGACGGGCCGGTATGCTCAGAGATCTGCAGCATGCCGCAAGCAGGATTGCCTTGGCGACGCACCAGCCTCTTCCGACTTTAAGCGTGGTGCTTGCCTTCAGACCATCGACTGAAAGAATCATGGAATAGGGGTCGTAGCGGACAGAATCCCTTACGGCATAGTAGAGGCTTACAGCCTGATTTCTCTGGCCTGCTGAATCTCCTGAGCTCTTACTTGCAAAATCTGCTACGACTGGGTTATCGAAATCTATTGTGGGCGAAGGCTGAAGATATTGCTCCAGTTCCGAATTCATCAAGCAAAGACTCCCTATAAAATAAGATTTTTGTTTCTCAAAAAATCGATGACGGCTCTGTTGAAAGCTTCCGGCTGTTCAAGCGGCGAAAGATGCCCGGCGTCTTTTATATCCGTGATTGATGCGTCATTAATATGATCTTTCATATACAGGCCGTATTTCGGGGGAGTCAGCTTGTCGTCTTCCGCAGTCAGTATAAGCACCGGAGTTGTTATGGATGAAAGCCTTTCCGTTACATTGAACCTGTCGCAGGCTGTAAAATCGCCGTATGCCGCCTCAGGAGGGCATTTCGCGGATGCTGCCATAAGAGAGGCGATCTTTTCGGGAGCTGTCTTTCCGGAAGCGGCAAAAACCGGAATCGAGTTTAAATACTCTTTGTAGTCGTTTTTTATCGTTTCGAAAAGAAGCGGCATAACACGCAGGCGCGCTCCGGTATTTACGAGTATTGCTGCCTTGTAACGGGATTTATGCTCAAGAATAAGCTGAAGGACTATCGCTCCGCCTATGCTCAGCCCGCAGGGGATCGGAGATGGTATTCCGGCTGTTTCTATAAAATCTGCAACCGCAGCGCTGTAATCTTCAACGCGGTCCATGCCTTTTCCGCCGCTTCGGCCGTGACCTGGGAGGTCAATAGCAATAGTGTTTGCCGCTTTTATCGATTCAATCTGTTTTTCCCAGAGAGCGCTCGATCCTCCGGAACCGTGAATGAAAACAAGAGTCGGTTTTTCAGGATCAAGAGCCCGGCTTCCTGCCGTATAGCCTATATTTTTTATATTCCCTTCATACATGCTGTTTAATCCCTTACTTCATATCCCTGAATTTGACGTCTATGGCTGTGATGCTGCTGATACGGATAAGGGCGTCAAAAAAATCTTTTCCGTCCAGTTTTTCAAGCCACAGAAGATGATTCCCGACTTCTTTTACAATGCCTGTAAAGGTCTTTCCTGAATCGAGAGTTACATAAACTTTCTTGCCGGCAAGCGCTTTAAGATTATCCTCGATTGAAATATTTACATTGTACTGCATTCCCTCTATCGGAACGACAGCAGCTTCGGCTTTGCCGGGAGAGTTCGGAAATCCGGCAGTAAACGTCAGCGAGAGGAGTATCGCCAGACCAACTATCCAAAATCGTTTCATAATTGCCTCCTTTCGATCAAAAAACAGGTTGATGCCGCATTATGTGTTATTATTAGACAACCAATTATGCGCCGCTTTTCCTGAATTGTGCAATCTGCCTTGAAATCGCTATGATTCTTCCCTCTTCATCCCAAACTTCGCCGTCTTCTTCCAGAAGGCCGCAGTTTACAAAACGTGTCCGGAAGACGCATTTGAGCCATCTGGTTTGAGGTATATTTCTGATATTTATGGAAAACTCGATTGTAGGCACCCAGGCAACCATGCCCTGGCTGGCAAGAACAGGAGGCGGGAAGGAGTCCGCAATCAATGCTATCGAAAAAATATCGAAAGGGCGGTCTTCTTTAAATTTAACCCAGCCTCTTTGCTCGGATTTATCCGAAAGCCGACCCTGCATCCAGCCAGCACTTTCAGGTTCCAGAAGTGCGTCAATCCGGTTAAAGAGAGTGTATTTCGGGATAGGCGGAACCTTGAAACATTCTTCACGGGGAGCAATGTCAGGTGCCGATTTTTCGAATCTTTCAAAAACGCAGTCATTTTTTCCATCCGAAAAAGTTCCTATTGCCCTGACTTTTTCCATTCCATTCTGAAACAGATTTGCCTGAAATCTGTTAAACTGGGTCGATTGAGAAATCGATTCAACCAACAGATTGGCTTTCCCCGGAACAGACCGTGAAATATAATTTGCTGTCAGAATTGGGGTTGATTTCTTGTCGCTCTCCTGTGACATTGCGTTTGCAAGAATTGCCATCAGGTATCCGCCGTTTGGATTACCGTTGATTGACCAGTTATCGGTTATGATTCCTTTAAAGGAGAACTCTTCTCCGGGTGCAAGCAAAATATCTTGGTCAAACTGATGCATTTAAACTCCGTCGTTCGTGTTTCAAATATCGAAGTCCTATAATAATTCCATATCGTTCGTTTTACAATTAAGTATCATTGAGGGATATAGGAAAAAAGAATCAGCAAGGTATGTTAAAAAGCCTTTTTGCCGGCCTTTTTTCTTTCCTCTTCCCTTCTTTTGATCTCATCCTGCTCGATCTTCAATAGGTTATCAAGATTATTTATAAAATAAATCATTATGTTGTATTTATAACCGCCTCTTTCTGAAATCTTTGAGAAGACCAGAAAATCTCTATTCTTTTCCCATATTAAGGATGAGCTTTTCCCGTCTTCCCAGTTTATTGCTACGGGTTCGCCGTACTTTTCCTTCAGTGTGTCGGCAATATATGCTTCCTTTTTTCTTGATGTTATTGCAAACATCAATGGCTTTTCCGAATAGTTAGAGAATGTGAGCTTGATATACTCAAACGGGGTTTTTTCGGTTTGAAGGTATCTGAATGTCAGGTTTGTAATATTGTGCTCTATTCTTGCCCCTTTTTCGTCGTTAAATTTTCTATTAAGTTCGGAAAGATTCGGGAAATATTTACTAAAAACTGAACTATTATGAACAATCAGGTCAAGAACGGTCATTTTTTCGACAGAATATGAGCCGAGTTGTCCCGAGAGGTTTTTAAGAAGGTCATCTGTTAATCTGGTATTTGACCCTAAATCAAAGAATGTAAAACTTTCGGGAAATAACAATTCCGAACCGGCGGGTTTCTTTTTACCCGCGTTTTCAGACTCGCCGCAGGCAAAAAAAACCGACAAACAGACACCCAAAAATATGTTTACGAAAATAATTGCCATTTTGTTTCCTGTCGGCATCAGAAGACCCCTATCATTTCTCTATATCTGTACGATTTCATACTCTCTTGTTCCAAGACCTATCTTCTCAGCGTACTCAAGCTGAATAGACCAGTCGATGGAGGGATAAACAGCCTTGAATTTGTCTTCACCAGGTCCTGAATTTTTAATGCAGGAGCCGGGCAGAGCCTGTTCATTGTTTACAAGGTCAACGGAAGCCTGATCTATGGCGACAGGGTCACTTGAAGCCACTATCCCGATGTTTCTTACAATGGGAGCATCATTGTAGGGGTAGCAGTCGCATGCCGGAGATATATCGGTGATAAAGTTAATAAAAACAGCTTTGTCTTCCTTGTTTTGTAAAACTCCCATTGTGTATTCAACCATTTTTTCAAGAAAGGCCGGAATTGTCTGATTCCATTCAATCTGGATGGCACTGTTCGGACATATTAAAATGCATTCGCCGCACCCGATGCATTTTTCCGGGTCAATAACGGCCTTTTCTTCGATAAGCGAAATCGCGTTCTGGGAACAGTGGCCCACACAGTCGCCGCAGCCTATGCATTTTTTCTTTTTTATGGCAGGGCATACTGTTGAATGCTGCGCCAGTTTTCCCCTTCGCGAAGCGCATCCCATGCCAAGATTCTTGAGTGTGCCGCCGAAACCCGAAAGTTCGTGACATTTAAAATGGGCAACCGATATTAGGGAGTCAGCCTGAACAATCTCGGCTCCAATATAAACCTCATTGAAATGCTTCTGCTTTATTGACACGGATACTTCCGATTTCCCACGCAGTCCGTCTGCTATTACAAGCGGAGCTTCCACAACAGAATATGCAAAGCCGTTTTTAGTGGCTGTCGTCAGATGGCTGGGGGCGTCGCTGCGAGTTCCGGCGTATAAGGTGTTTGCGTCCGTAAGAAAAGGGATTCCGCCTGTCTCTTTAACGGATTCAACGATCTTTCGTAAAAATACGGGGCGTATAAAAGCGGTGTTGCCCATTTCTCCAAAGTGAATTTTTATTGCAACAAGATCCTTTTTGCCGGCAACCTTTGAAAGACCTGCGGCTTCCGCAAGTTTTCCGATCTTTGTTAAAAGGTTTTCTTTGTGCGTTGCTCTTAAATCGGTAAAATAGACTTTGCTTTTCATGTGCCTCCCTGTCTGGGAATATATTAAATGGTTTGATTTTTATTGAAAATAACGACTGGGAGTATTTAAGTCAAGACGTTTGATGTTTAAGGTTCTTCTCCCAATAGATCGGGAGAAAGGATTCCAGGATTCAAGAGGTCAAGTGTTTGTTTTACAATGATTTAATACATCTCAACATCCTCTCAACCTCCCCTATATCCCTCTAAGGTCCCGAAAGGCTAACATTATCAAGATAACCCAGGTCTTAAGGATAATAAAAGCTTAAGTCTCAAGCACACATGCTGATCCATAGGCGATATATAATAAACGTAAATACGCCGGTGTTGTTTTTCTGACAAACTTTTAACTCATTAAAGTTTTTCAGCTTTACACTCGAATCCTTGAATCCCAGACCCCTCGAACCCTCTCCAGATTATCAACTATCTGAAGATGATCCATATTTAAAATCGCCCTTTGAAACATCTTGAATAATTTAATGATATGCTGATACATGGAACGACGGATTTTAAAAAACATTTTAAGGATATATAAATGAACATTAGCTCAAAGCTTACGGTGCTTGGAAAGATATATAAAATTTATGATGATTTTTCGACTGGGTTGGAAGTTGCCTGTAAAAAATATTGCCGCCTTTGCTGTACAAAAAATGTCACTATGACAACCATGGAAGGTTTCAAGATTATGGAAGGCGTTATGGCTCAAGGCAGTTATAATCTTATCGGGAGAATAAAAGAAGTTAAAGATCATGCAGGTTTCAAACCCGGAATAACGATAAACGAAATGGCTCAGATTTGTATGGAAGGCAGAGAATTACCTGAAGAAGACAGTATGCCGGGAGGTGAATGCCCTCTTCTGATTGATAATGAATGTTCTGTCTATGAGAACAGGCCTTTTGGTTGCAGGTGTTTTATTTCAACTGTAAACTGTGCTGAAAGCGGAAGCGCCGTGGTTGACGACTTCGTTGTTACGATAAACAATATCTTCATGCAAGTTATTGAACATGCCGATTCAGGGGGATTTTCAGGCAATCTTTCTGATGTGTTGCAATTTTTAGAATCGACTGAAAACCGCGGGAAGCTTGCTTCGGGTCAGATCCGAAATCCTCCCTCCGGTCTTATAAAGAATCATCCTTTGAGAATACTTATGATTCCTCCCGAGCACAGAGAGAAAGCTGAGCTAATAGTGAACTCTTTATGGAAATTAACATATTAAAGGCTAAATAAAAACCAAATATAAAATATGTCGCTAAGATATCATTTCGTAAACGCCAAAAAAACAATTAGTTGCCTTTCGCTTTCCGAAAAGGAAAATATAGAGAAGCACTGCCGGTCAATTCAAATGGCCGAAAAACAGTTACAAGAGGCAGGACGGTTTTCTTTTCTGCGCTGTTACAGCGGATGCGAAGGGCTTTGCTGTCGGAATCTTGATATTGATGCAGTTATAGGCTTCAGTGATTTTATTTATCTGCTCACAATTGAAAAAGAACTGGAGGAATCTGTTTCGGCCTGCCTTCAAAACGAAAAAAATTTTTTCACCGCCGATTGCATTTTCCTGATAAACGGAAAGGGGCCTTGCGCTTTTCCGGAAACTTCAAGACCGGAGGTTTGTATTACCACTTTTTGTTTTGATGATAAATCCGTAAAAGAAGAGATCAGGCGGGTTAAATCTGAATTTATGAAGCTCAATTGCTATCTTCTCTTTTTGAAATTTAAACTTATTTTCAGAATTAGAGGGAAAAACAACTTAAAATATTTATGATTATTGCAGCAAGTTATAGCGGATATCATAATAATATTCCTATATGAGTTGTCTTGTTTGGGTATGGATTTTCTGTGATTAGCAGAAGATTTGTCGAAAGGTTTCGAGGACGCTCCCAAATTCCCGAATACAGAGTATCTTTAACAAAAGCGTTCTTAATTCTTTATTTCAAGCTTCTCTTGTTTAAGAAGTTCGATATACCAACCCGCAAATTCAAGCATCCCGATATATCGTTCATCCGCATTTATTATTCCCAGACAAAAATCAAGAACACCGCGCCCATATTCATTGCTGTATTCCTTTGAACTCCTGCTTTGCAGAAACTCCCTTACAAGCATCTGTGATGTTCTTTTCGTTTTATCTTTTCTTATATCAATAGGATCCTTGGGCAATTCAAACGGGTCCCAGTTTTCATATCCTTTTTTTGCGATATGTTTCTGTCTTCTCGGAGACATCGAATCGTATATGGCTTTTTTTCTAAGTTCTTCGTCTTTTTTTTCAGACATTTTAACACCTTTTATTTCTTCTGGTCCGCACACTTTTCTCTGTCCGGTATTCCAAGATATTCTCTGTCATAATTATTCAATACGGCCATTGAAACAGGAACAAGCATTTCCGACATTTTTGAATATTTTGAGCCGAAACTTTTCACAAGCTCGTCTGATATTTCATATAATTTGGTTTGTATTATATCCATATTAATGGTCGGATATTGTTCCCCTTCCTGAAAACCCGAAACTCCACAGGTATGCCCCTTCCCTCCGATAGATAAAGGTATTCCGTATAACCTGCAGGTAATCGGCCTGAATTCATAGAGATCACACCGGTCGTCCTTATTCAAAAGAGGACACCTTAATCTTTTTTCGGCCATATCCTTTAATATATCATCTTCGCTTTTTCCGCCTTCGAATTCCTTATAGGCTTTTTTCTTCAGTTTAAACAAGGCTCTGTCGGCTATGTTGGCTTTCTCCTCAAGTCTTAATTTTTTATCACCGTCAACCATCTCTTTAACCTTATGATTTATATATAGCGCTTCAATAAGCGTCAGATCAAACAATGCATGACAGCAGTCCGAGCAACCTATTTTACATTTAATACATCCCGAATGGCTTGCTCTAACCTTATCAAAAGCATTATCAGCCATTTTAACAACTGCCTCATATTTAAGAAAAAACTGCTCAAAATTTAAATCCACAACAAGCTCCTTAATAATTTATGATTTTTATGTCTTACTGGAAAATCTATCTTATATCAAAAGATTTTCTGTTTGTTTCACGTGAAACATCATTTTCCAATACAAAACCGGCTGAAAATATGATCCAGAACATCTTCATTTATTTTTAATCCTACAGCCTCTTTCAAAAATTCAATCGCCTCCTTCAGATCTATGGATATCATCTCCAAAGGCAAACCTGATTGTAATCCGTTTAAAAACATATAAATGGATTTGATGCTATTCTCCAACGCTATCTTTTGTCTAATATTCGGAATTATATCGTTCGAGTAATAATCTGTTTTTTTATTAAATATTTCTTTGATCATTTCCTTCAGAGAATTTATTCCGATATTGTATAGAGCGGATATTTTTACAACCGGCAGCATTTTAAATTCATCGGTTGTTTCCACGCCATTGTCTTCAGACGACAGATCAATTTTATTTATAACAAGGATAACCGATTTCCCTTTTATATTCTCATAAATTTCAAAGTCAGATTTTATGAAAGGGGCAACCGCATCAACCATAAAAAGAACAAGATCTGCTTCCTTTATCTTTTCTCTGGTTTTTTTAATACCTATCGTTTCAACAGGATCGTTGCTTTCGCAAATGCCGGCAGTGTCTGTAATAATTGTATGAATTCCTGAAACAATTAAAGTCTCTTCAAGAATATCCCTGGTGGTTCCGGGTACAGATGTCACTATAGCATGATCTTTTTTCAAAAGCTGATTCATGAGGCTAGATTTTCCCACGTTAGGCCTTCCAACAATTACAACTTTTAACCCTTCTCTTAAAACATGCCCTTGATCATAACCCTCAATAAGGCTTTTCAGGGTTTGTATAATCTCCTTTCCGATTGTGTAATTCATGGTTTTCAAATCAAGACTCCCAATTTCATCAGGAAAATCTATGGAGGCCTCAATTTCAACAAGAATATCAGTTAATGCTTTGATAATCTTTTGTATGTATAAATATAATTCACCGCCGGCCTGAACATTTGCAACCTCAAGAGCTTTTCTGTTTTTTGCATTGATTAAATCCATGACAGCTTCAGCCTGTGTTAAATCAATTCTTCCATTCAAAAAAGCTCTTTTTGTAAACTCACCCGGGTCGGCAAGCCTTGCGCCATTTGATAATACGAGATCCAGAATTGTTCTTAATATAACACGTCCTGAATGAACATTAATTTCAACTATATCTTCCTTTGTGTATGAGTGGGGTGCTTTCATCACGGACATGAGTACTTCATCTATCGGCTTTTCGTTTTTAGGATCAATTATGTATCCATAATAAAGTCGGTGTGATTTAATCTCTTCGGCAATTAAAACGGAATATTTATGCTGTGTCGGTACATCTGTCGACGTGTTTCGAACTTTTTCTGAAGATCGTTTGAATATTGAAGTTGCAATTGAGATGGCGTTTTTTCCGGATATTTTGATTATCCCTATCCCGCCATTTCCTGCAGGTGTTGCTATTGCAGCAATAGTATCATTTACCATCTGATTCAGCTGTTCTTATTTAAAGACCTTTTAAATAAATCCGTAAGATCTCCCAGATTTAAAGGTATATTACTGTTCTTTTTGAAGCTGAGCCGGACGACTTTTTTTTCTGGGATAAATTACAAGTTTTTTTATAAATCCCTCTCCGATACTATGTGTTTTAATTTCCTCATCATTTTTCAGATAATGATGGATTATTCTTCTGTCGCTGGCGTTCAATTGTCCCAAAGACATGGGTTTTCCGTTTGCTTTGGATTTTAGAGCGATTTTCTCAGCCAGTTTTTTAAGTTTTTCATGCTTTTTGTTCAGATATCCGCCGACATCAACTCTAATGTTAATTTTTTCATCATTGTTCTTTTTAACTATTTTTTCAATAAGATATTGTATTGCATCAAGCGTCTGACCCTTTTTCCCAATTAATACGGAAGGTGTTGCTGAAGCGATATCAAAAAATACATCCTTATCATCGACACCAACTTTGATAACTGCATCATCACAAATTGAGTTAATTATGTAGGTCAGTGCTTCGCGTCCTGTTTCAACGGATTGATTCTTTGTTGTTTCATCATGAGGTTCGGAAGAATCCGGCTCAAAGACGGTTTCCTCTTTTATGGTTAATGCAAGATCACTCTTGTTTATTTCTTCTTTTATATTATTGACATCGTTAATATTTAAATTGTTTATGGCTACTTTTATCCTGGCTTTCTTTACACCAACCAGGCCAAAAATTCCGCTCGAACCATATGAAACGACGTCATATTTTAAATTTTCTTTTGATATTTTTAAATCTTTACAAGCGGTTTCAATTGCTTTTTCAACACTAATCCCATCGAATTCCATACAATGGAGCATTTTTTCCCTCCGTATCTATGCTGCTTTCCGGGATATCGTATATTGCTGAACAATCGATAAAACATTGTTTATCATCCAGTATAATACAAGACCGGCAGAAAAATTGACAAATATTACCGTAAACACAACCGGCAGAATCATCATCATTTTTTGCTGCATTGGATCACCGACCGCTGGAGTCATTTTCTGCTGAATAAACATAGTGGCGCCCATAATAATTGTTAAAACAGGGATACCATATGGCGGTTCCATAAAAGGAATGGAAAAGCTGAAATGGAAAAGTCTGTCGGGAGCTGAAAGATCTTTTATCCACAAAAGAAACGGGGCATGCCTTAATTCAATCGCCTCATAAAGCATCCTGTAAAGAGCAAAAAAAACAGGAATCTGTGCTACCATCGGGAGGCATCCGCCCAATGGATTTATTTTATAAGTTTTATACAGACTCATAACTTCTTCATTCATCCGCTTTTTATCATTTCCGTATTTCTCTTTGACTTCTGCAAGCAGCGGCTGAATTTTTTTCATTTCATTCATTGATTTATAGCTTTTTGTTCCAAGAGGCCAAAATATTATTTTGGTTGCAATGGTAAGCAAAATGATTGCAACGCCATAGTTTGGAATAAAGCCATACAGGAAATTCATAAAATATAAGAACGGCTTTGCGATGAAATCAAACCATCCGAAATTTATAGCAAGATTAAGATCATAACCGAGACTTTTTAACAGTTTTACGCTCTTTGGTCCAAAAAACAGATTGAATTTGATCTGTTCCTGAGCACCTGGACGAATCTCTTTCTGGGGATTAACATACTGTGCTTCCAAAAAACCCTTATCTTTCAACAAAAGGCGCATGTTTGTTTCAACAGGTGTTTTCGGTATCAGGCTCGACATAAAATAGCGGTCCTGAACTGAAATCCACTTTAAGAGGCCGGTATAAACTCCTTTTCCTTCAATATCGTCAAGAGGGACCTGCTCAAGGCTGTTATTTAATAATGCGCTTGGCCCTTCAAAACCGACTGCGCTCTTTGCAGCGGGATAGTAACTGTGAAGCGACACAGTCAGGCTGTCTTTTATAGGTTCACCGGAACCGTTGATGACATTAATTTCAAGCCCTACCATGTAGGTATCTGATGAAAAGGAATACTTCTTCTCAATAACAACCCCTTTTTCCGATTTCCAGAAAAAGAGAACATCTTTACCGCCTTCAATTATCTCTATCAATTCATCCTTTGTATCAGATGTAAAAATTGCGCTTTCCAATCCCAGAACACTCTGTCCGTCAAAACCTGTAGTAACAGTTCCTTTTTCCAACTCCTTTGGAATAAGCTCTTTATTTGGAGAATCGTTGTCTGTTGTTTCTTTATATTTTGACAGCGTAAAGCTCGTTACAACAGCACCTTTTTCATTAATATCAACCGAATAATAAGGAGTTTTTACCCTGATAACCCTGGGAGCGGCGCTCTGTTGAGCAGATACACTCTGATACACTGTCTTTCCAGGAGCTTGAACACTGGATTCCTGAGCCGGAGTCTCAGTTTTAACTCCCTGCTGAACCTCTGTTTTTTCTTCTGTCTTTTTAACCGGTGTATTATCAACAAAGAAAAAATTCCAGATTAATAAGATACCGAATGAAAGCGCGATTGCCAAGATAAACCGTGGTTGTTCCATCAAAACCTCCCCGATATAAAACCGGTATATTTTAAACTTTAGATTCTTCTCCCAATTAGTTGAGATAAAGGGTTCCAGGATTCAAGGGGTCAGGTGTTTGTTTTTCAATAATTTTATTAAAGCTTTCATCACCCTCTCCGGTATCTCTCTATAAATCCTGAAAGGGTTTCCCCATCAAGACAGCCTCTCATATCCTACTGCAATATTGCCGGTAATCGACAAAGCAGCTCTTTTTATCTGCGAAGTCAGGGGAAAATACTCAATTCCAGGAAACAT
>Ga0105102_10000150_pt1 | contig 17852 bp, 14 predicted proteins | sample PPLLaktember2015_FD_87032 | JGI IMG/M metagenome (GOLD analysis project Ga0105102, IMG submission 87032) | Freshwater sediment microbial communities from Prairie Pothole Lake near Jamestown, North Dakota, USA - PPLs Lake P7 Core (6) Depth... | ecosystem: Environmental > Aquatic > Freshwater >...
GTCCAGGGCAAGACGGGCGAACGCGCGCGGGAGCTGATCCGGGACGCGCTCGCTCTCCAGGACGCGGGCGTCTTCTCCATCGTCCTCGAGTGCGTCCCGTCCGAGATTGCGCGGCGCGTCACGGAGCGCCTTGTCGTGCCGACGATCGGCATCGGCGCCGGCCCCCACTGCGACGCCGAGATCCAGGTCGTGAGCGACATCCTCGGCTGGGTCCCGGGCTTCGTCCCAAAGCACACGAAGCCGTACGCCCACCTCGCCGAAGTCGCGCGCGACGCCGTGACCCGCTATCGCGACGACGTGCTCGCGCGCAGCTTCCCGGGCGCCGCACAGAGCTTCTCCGTCTCGGAGGAGGTTCTTCGAGAGGTCGACGAGGCCCTCTCGAACCTGCCATGAGGCTCGCCCGCTCCATCTCGGAACTCCGCGCCCTGCGCGCAGGCCTCCCCGAGCCCGTCGGCTTCGTGCCGACGATGGGGTTTCTCCACGAAGGCCACCTCTCCCTGGCTCGCCGCGCCCACAAGGAGTGCGCGTCGGCGGTTGCGAGCATCTTCGTCAACCCGACACAGTTCTCCCCGACCGAAGACCTCGCCGCATACCCGCGCGACCTCGACCGGGACCTCGCGATGCTCGAGTCGGCGGGAACCGACCTCGTCTTCGCCCCCGCCTCCGACGCCGAGGTGTACCCACCCGGGTACGCCACGTGGGTCACGATCGGCGGGATCACCGAGCGGCTCGAGGGAGCCTCTCGACCGACCCACTTCCGAGGCGTGGCCACCGTCGTCGCCAAGCTTTTCCTGCTCGTCCGACCCCAGCACGCCTACTTCGGCCAGAAGGACGCCCAGCAGGCGCTCGTCGTCGACCGGCTCATCGCGGACCTCAACTTCCCGATCGAACTCGTCGTGGCCCCGACCGTCCGCGAGCCGGACGGGCTGGCGATGAGCAGCCGCAACACGTACTTGTCGCCCGCCGAGCGCAGCGCGGCCCCCGTCCTGCGCCGGGCACTCGACCTCGCGGAATTCCTCTGGAAGAGCGGGGAGAGGAATGCGGCAAGGATTCGGTCCGCGATGACGTACCTCCTTGACGCGGAACCGCTTGCGCGCGTCGACTACGTGAGCGTCGCCGACCCGAGCACGCTCCAGGAACCCGAGACGCTCGGCCCTCGCACGCTCGTATCGCTGGCCGTTCGGATCGGGAAGACACGCCTCATCGACAACACCGTGCTCCCGCCGGGCTCGCCGCTTCTCGAGAGGAGGACCTCGTGCTCCTGACCTACGACGTCGGCAACACCAACATCGTCGTCGGGCTTTTCGACGGCCAGCAGCTCGTCGGACGCTGGCGCTTCACCACCGATCGGAACCGCACCGGCGACGAACTGCGGTTCGATCTCCGGAGCCTCCTCGCCGAGGCGAGCGTCTCCGCAGAGGCGATCGAGGGAGTGGCCGTCGCGTCGGTCGTTCCTGCCCTGAACCCGCCGCTCCGAACCGGGCTCGAGACGCTGGTTCGCGGCCCCGTGCTGTGGATCAGCCCGCGGACCTCGCCGATCCGCCTCGAGGTCGACGAGCCGTGGTCGGTGGGCGCAGACCGGATCGTGGACTGCGTCGCCGGGTACGAGATCTACGGCGGACCGCTTCTCATCGTCGACTTCGGCACGGCAGCCACGTTCAACGTCGTCTCTCGCCAAGGGGCCCTCGTCGGAGGCGCCATCGCGCCGGAGATGCGGGTCGCCGCCCAAGCCCTCGTCGAGAAGACCGCCCAGCTCTTTTCCGTCTCCTTGGACGTGCCCCGCACCGTGATCGGGAAGACCACGGCGGACAACATCCGCGCCGGCGTCGTCCTCGGCTTCCTCGACCTGACCGAAGGGCTGATTCGGCGGTTCCGCGCCGAGTGCGGCCGCGACCTGCGCGTCGTCGCCACGGGCGGAAAGGGAGAGCTGTACCACCGCGAGATCGAAGCGATCGAGCTCTATGACCCCGACCTCACGTTGAAGGGGCTCGAGATCTGCTGGCGACGCTCCGGAACCAGCGCGTAGAGCGCGGCAAAGAACATCGGGCAACACACTGCCCGCTCACGGCTGAATCACGCTCTCGCGGGGACGGGCGGCTCTACGCCCTCTCGGGACTCGGACACAAGAGGGCTTTCAGAGCTTCCAGACGCTGGTTGCGCTTCCTAAGGATCGTGCCGAAGGCCCGGGGGATATCGGCCATCAGTGTGTCCGCCTGTTTCTGTGCCTTGGAGTAGAAGTCAATCATGACGTTCTCGACAGCGACCGCCTGTCCCACGGCATCGTGCACGGAACCGGCGACGGGATCGACGACCGGCAGCCCGAAGTCCTCCGTCTCCAGCTGGAAGCAGTAGCATCCCTCGATCGCGTCGGTGATGACCTCTTGGTAGACTCGCTGGATCGTGCCGGCGAATCGTCTGTTCTCGGCAGCGTGGGCGAGAGCGCGATCCCGGAACTCGGGGAATCGCTCCGCCATCGCCTCGTACAACTGGGCCGTTGCGGCTTCCAGTCCCTTGGCGAAGGAGATCCCCTCAGACGCCGTATGGATAAGCATGTCCTCCTCCCTCGCTCTCTAGAACCACCGCTGGATGACGACCTTGCTCTCGGTGAAGAACCGGACGGCCTCCCTGCCCTGCGTGTGCAGGTCCCCGAAGAACGAGTCCTTCATGCCGCTGAACGGGAAGAACGCCACCGGGGCGACGATCCCGACGTTGATGCCGACGTTCCCGCTCTCGATCTCGTACTGGAAACGCCGTGCGCTCTTTCCGTTGGAGGTGAAGATCGAGTGGCCGTTCCCGTAACGGCTTGCGTTCGCGACGGCGATGGCGTCGTCGAGCGACCCGGCGCGCATGATGCTCATCACAGGGCCGAAGATCTCTTCCGACCCGATGGCCATCTCCGGCGTCACGTTCTCGAAGATCGTCGGTCCCACGAAACAGTCAACCCGGCAAGGACTCTCGACCTTGACCGAGCGTCCGTCCAACAGGAGCTTCGCCCCATCCTTGATGCCGCTCTCGATGTACCGCACGACACGGTCCCTCTTCTCTCGGTCGCGCAGCGGGCCCATCTGGACGGACTCGTCGAGCCCGTACCCCACGCGCACGTTGCGTGCGGCCTCGACGACCCGGCGAACGAACTCCTTGTAGAACCGGTCGTCGGCGCCTACCACGACGCAGTTTGAGGCGGCGAGACAGCGCTGGCCGGCGTTCCCAAAGAACGACGTCAACATCGCCGCAATGGTGCGGTCGACGTCGCAGTCCGGCATGATGAGCATGAAGTTCTTGGCTCCGCACTGCGCGATCACTCGTTTGCCGGTTTCGCCGCACCTCTTGTAGATCACGTCTCGCCCTATAGACGTTGAGCCGACAAATGTGATCCCCTTGATGTCCGGATGGTCGAGCATGTGGCCGACGACGTCTCGTCCCCCGTGCACGACATTCCACACTCCCGGCGGAAAGCCTGCCTCCTCGACCAGTTCTGCCAGCCGGTTCTGGCTCAGAGGAACCTCGCTCGAGGGTTTGATGACGACGCAGTTGCCTGTCGCCACGGCATAGGGAGCCGACCACAACGGGATCATCCACGGGAAGTTGAACGGCCCGATGATCCCGAACACGCCGAGAGGGGTCGGAATCAACCACTCATCGATCCCCGAGGCGATATCCTCCGAGTACTGCCCCTGCATCAACGTCGGGATGCCGCAGGCCACTTCGATGTTCTCTATGCCTCGTCGGGTCTCCCCGCGGGACTCGTCGATGGTCTTCCCGTGCTCCTGAGTCTGGATGCGGCTTACGTCCTCGAAGGCTCCCTCACAAAGATCCTTCAGACGAAACAGCATGCGGGCCCGAGCGAGCGGGGTCGTGCGGCGCCACTCCGGGAACGCCCCGCGGGCCGCCTCCACCGCCGCGTCGAACTCGCTCTTCGGAGAGAGGGGAACGGTTGCGATGGTCTTCCCCGTCGCGGGATTGACCACCTCCCGCACCTCGCCCCGAGAGGCAACCCACTCCCCCCCGATGTAGTTCTCGATCTTCTTCACTCCGGTGATAGGCTCTGGCAGAACCGCCATCCCAGATGATCCCTCCCCTTCGACTCCGTACGACGGCGGAGAGCCTCACGCTGTATCCCCAAGCGCTTGACCCCCGCCGCCTTGCCGCCTCCCGAAGCGTGCTCGCCTACTATGCCCCTTCCGCGCTATTCGAGAGCAACTCAATGACCTTGACGACCGCGGAGTGATCCAGATCGCCCCACCCATTGGCCTGCATGGCCGTGTAGAGCGAGTGCGCGAGGGCGGACCCCGGCAGGCAACACTCGTAGGCACGCGCTGCTTCGCGGATGATGTTCAGATCCTTCAAGTGAAGGTGACTACGGAAGCCCGGCTGGAAGTCGCCGTCAACCAGGCGCCCTCCCCGGGCATCCATGACCCGGGACTGTGCGTAGCCCGCACTCAGTACGTCCAAGACCACCGCTCGATCCACCCCGGCCTTCTTGCCGAGAACCATCGCCTCCGCCATACCGATCAGGGTGAGCGCCACCTGGACTTGGTTGCATGCCTTCACGACCTGACCGGCACCGCTCTTCCCGCAGTACGTAGCTTTCCCAAGAACGCCGAAGATCGGAAGGGCGCGGTCAAACACCTGGCGCTCTCCGCCAACCATGATGGATAGCTTCGCGTTCCTGGCTCCCGTCTCGCCGCCCGAAACCGGAGCGTCCAGCATGGCGCACTCTCGAGAAGCGGCTTCATCCGCTACCTTCACGGCGACCTGCGGCGAGATGGTTGACATGTCGACCAGAAGGCGTCCCGGCCGAATTCCGTCCAGGACACCCCCCTTCGAAAGGTAGACCTCTTCCACATCGCGCGAGTCAGGGAGCATCGTGATCACGATGTCCGCCCACTCCGTGACCTCACACCCACTCGCCATCGGACGGGCTCCGCTGCGTGTGAGCACGGCGACCGCTTCGGGGCGCACGTCGTACACGGCCAGCGGATAGCCGGCATCCACGAGGTGCCCCGCCATCGGCTGCCCCATGATCCCGAGGCCGATGAAGCCGATCTTCTCGTCCACGTCATCCTCCTTCTGTCCCCACGGCAGCGCACAGGCGCCGGCTCTCTGCCACGCTGCGCCGGACGGTCTCGCCAACGCGCTGTCACTGTGACAGAGCGCTCTCGTCCCTACGTTCGGCGAATGGACTTGCTCGTCTTCGGGTCAAGCAAATCCCGCAGTCCATCTCCGACAAGGTTGAACCCCATGACTGTGAGCATGATCGCAATCCCTGGAGCGACGGAGATCCAGACTGCGTTGCGCAGGTACGGCCTGCCGTCCGCGATGATTCGCCCCCACGTAGGGAGGTTCGGAGGAGGGCCGATTCCCAAGAAGCTGAGGCTTGCTTCAATCAGGATCACCGTCGGGAGGTAGATCGAGCAGAGCACCGTCAGCGGGCCCACGAGGTTTCGGAGAACGTGGCGGACGATGATCGCCCAGTCTCCGGCTCCGAGGCTCCGTGCCGCGACAATGTAGTCCTGCGAGCGAATCGGAAGCGTCGCCCCACGCGCAACTCGAGCGAACCGCGGCACCAGAGAAAGCCCGATGGCGATCACGAGAGGCATCCGGCCCGCCGTGCCAAACACGGCAAGGACAAAGAGGGCGACCATGATGGAGGGGAACGACAACATCATGTCCATGAGCCTCGACAGCACGATGTCGATAGGACCCCCGAAGTACCCTGCCACGATGCCGAGCGTCGCGCCGATGGTTGCGCCGATCAGCAGGGCGAGCGCGCCCAAGATCAGCGACTCGCGGGCGCCGTAGAGAACCCGGCTGAAGACGTCACGCCCGTAGGAGTCCGTGCCGAGAATGTGCTTCGCACTCGGCGGCTGGAGGCGATCGCGGGACATGGCGGATGGACGGTACGGAGAGAGCAGCGGCGCAAACGCTGCTCCGACCACGACGACTCCCACCATCAGAAGGCCGACCACGGCCATCCTGTGACGGAAGATCCTGGCATGCAGCAGGTTCGCAAGGCCTCTACGCAGTCTGCAAGCCACGCCACTCGTCTCCCGACCGTCTGCAGCAGGGTTGGTTCATCGTCACGCTCCCGACATCTCGGACGCCCTCGCCGGCATGTCCTTCCTGCCTGCGCTCACTCATATCGAATCCTTGGATCGATGAAGCCGTACGACAAGTCCACCAACAGGTTCACGACGACAACCATGCCCGCGACGACCATCACACACCCCTGAACCATCGGGTAATCACGGGAAGACACAGCTTCTGCGTAGAGATAGCCGATCCCCGGCCGGCTGAAGACAACCTCGATCATCACCGCGCCTCCGAGAAGCAGCACGAGGTTGACGCCCACAAGGCTCAGAATGGGAGCCAGCGCGGTGCGCAACGCATGCTTCCAGAGGACGACGCTTTCCCGCAGTCCCTTGCTCCTGGCAACCCTGACGTAGTCCTCTCCCATCACGTCAAGCATCGAAGATCGAACCATGCGACCGATGGCACCCGCGCCGCGGAAGCCTAGGACGGCAATCGGAAGGGTCAAGTGCCTGAGGTAGGAAAGGTAGTCCCCCGGCTGCTCAGCTCCGATGACGGGGAACCAGCCAAGGATCACGCCGAACACGAGGAGCACGATGATGCCCATCCAAAACTCCGGGATCGACATCACGAGGAATGAGCCGGCCATGACGGCCATGTCGAGAGGCGAGTTGCGCTTCGCCGCCGCGATCAGGCCGATCGGAATCGCCAACAGCAGGGACAGCGCCATCCCCCCCAGAACGAGCCGCACGGTGAACGGGAGTTGTCTGCCGATCAGCCCCAGCACGGGGCGCACCGTTCGCAGGGAGTCTCCGAGGTCCCCGTGAATCACGTTGTTCATGTAGATCGCGTACTGCTCGATCAAGGACTTGTCCAGTCCCCACTTCTCGCGGACCAGTTCGACAAGATCCGGCGTCGCGTACTCCCCCAACCAGATCTCGACAGGGTCGCCAGGAGTCAGACGGAGTGCGAAGAACGCCAGACTGACGATGAGCCACACGGTGAAGATGGCGTAGACGACTCTCCGAGCAACGTAGCCTAGCATAGGGATGCCCCTTCCAGCCTAGACCGTGCGGTGCGCCATCCCACGTGCATGGTGCCACCCCCTAGGTGACGGGGATCTTCTTGAGAAGCCTGCCGATGCTCCCCACTTGGGTTTTCCCAACGCACAGCGACGGAGTCCCGTGGATGAGCACCATGAAGCCATCGTACGGCGCCACGACCACTTCCAGGATGTTGCCCAGGTAGTCGGTGATCTCCATCAGCTCGGTGCCTGCCTTGACCTCCTGCATCAGACGACAGGCTGGCTTCAGCCAGATCAGACCAGCGTTCTCCGCTCGGATCGGCTCGTACGTTGACAGCCACAGCTCCTTGGGATAGCTCGGCTTGCCGTCCACGATTCCGTACTCGCGGAGGATGTTGACGATGCTCTTCTCGAGCTCACCGACGTTGTCGTTGTACGCATCCGGCAGGCGCCAACCTGCCCCGCCAAGCTCGGGAGTGATCGCCGGGATGCCGTATTCCTTGGCCGCTACTTCCGTCAGCGTGCCGACATCCGCGCGGTCCCCGATCCCAATCGCGATGACCTCCCATCCCGGTCCCATCGCCTTCGCCAGACGGAGGTTCTCCTCCGAATGGGTGGGAACAATGCTCCTCTTGCAGGCCTGCGAGTTGTTTCCGCCGCTGTGGATCGACACGATCGCGTCGACTCCCGGAACCCACTCCGTCAGCACCTTGTCTGCAAGCGCCTCCGTATACGAACCGCGCTTCTTCCCGGGGAACACCCGGTTCAGGTCGTAGTACCAATAGTCCAGCGGGAAGCCGCGCTGCTTGTGCTCGAACGCACCGACGTTCAGCACGGGGATTGCCACTAGCGTGCCCCGCATCTTCGATGCGTCCAGGTGGCGAATGCAGGAAAGGATCGCGTGCATCCCTTCTTGCTCACTGCCGTGGACGCCGCCCACCACCATGATGGTCGGGCCGTCCGCGCGCCCTCGTGCCGTCACGATCGGTATGCCGACCGTGCTCCCGTCGATCCGCTTGCCGAACGGCACGACTTCCTTGGTGATGCCAACCGGCTTCGACTTCCAATCCATCCCGAACCCTCCCTCAGAGAGCGAAGGAGATGGGGCTTCCGGACCTCACCGGGCACGAAAGCCCCGTCGACTTGTCCTTCGGCGGCCTTGAGTACGGGCGAAGGATGTCCGAGCGATGGAGCCAAGCACGCGCTCCGTCCTCCCGGCCCGACCCACATCGCACGGCCGCCCTACGAACATCGTCCCGCTCTCCTACTTGACGGGGATCTTCTTGAGAAGCTTGCCGATGCTCGCGACCTGGGTCTTCCCGACCGACAGAGACGGGGTCCCCGGAATGAGCACCATGAAGCCATCGTACGGCGCCACGACGACTTCCAGGGTGTTGCCCAGGTAGTCGGTGATCTCCATCAGCTCGGCGCCCGCCTTGACCTCCTGCATCACCCGACACGCGGGCTTCAGCCAGATGAGACCGGCGTTCTCCGCTCGGATCGGCTCGTACGTTGACAGCCACAGCTCCTTGGGGTAGCTCGGCTTGCCGTCAAGCACTCCGTACTCGCGGAGGATGTTGACGATGCTCTTCTCAAGCTCACCGACGTTCTCGATGTACGCGTCCGGCAGGCGCCAGCACGCCCCACCCAGTTCCGGGGTGATCGTAGGGATGTTGTATTCCTTGGCCGCTACTTCAGTCAGCGTCCCGACATCCTCCCGATCCCCGATCCCGATCGCGATGACTTCCCATCCCGGTCCCATCGCCTTCGCCAGACGGAGATTCTCCTCCGAATGGGTGGGAACAATGCTCCGCTTGCAGGCTTGGGCAAGGTCCCCGCCGCTGTGGATCGACACGATGGCATCGACTCCCGGAACCCACTCCGTCAGCACCTTGTCTGCAAGCGCCTCCGTGTACGACCCGCGCTTCTTCCCGGGGAACACCCGGTTCAGGTCGTAGTACCAGTAGTCCAGCGGGAAGCCGCGCTGCTTGTGCTCGAACGCACCGACGTTCAACACGGGGATTGCCACCAGCGTGCCCCGCATCTTCGACGTGTCCAGGTGGCGGATGCAGGAGAGGATCGCGTGCATCCCTTCTTGCTCGTTCCCGTGCACGCCGCCCACGACCATGATGGTCGGGCCGTCTGCGCGCCCTCGTGCCGTCACGATCGGTATTCCGACCGTGCTCCCGTCGATCCGCTTGCCGAACGGCACGACTTCCTTGGTGATGCCAACCGGCTTCGACTTCCAGTCCATCTCGAAACCTCCCTCAGAGAGCGGCAGCAACCCTCACAGCGTTGCTACGCCAGAGTAGGGGAGCTCTGCGTTCCCTCGGCATTCATTCCCTCGGTTTCCTTGGCAGAGCTCCCCGAAGCCCCGAACAGAAGGCTCCTGAGGCCGAGTCCGTGCTCGGCCTCAGGTCCTCGACACTGCGTCCCGTCTACGGCTCGATCCGGATCAGCTGGTAGTCAAAGTACGATGATCCCGTAGGGATCACGCCCTTGATGTTGTTCCGAATGGCCTGGGCCGACCGAACCTCGACCGGGAAGAGGCCCGGCAGGTCCTCCGACAGAATCAGCTGGGCCTGGCGCCACCAGCGGGTCTCCTCGGTCTGGGTCGGCGACGTCGCGGCCATGTTGACGGCGAAGTCGTACTCCGGGTTCGAGTAGCGGTAGTAGTTCGCCGAGTTCTTGGTCATGAATCGCTCGGCCACGAGGTACGTCGTCGGCCTCCCGATGCTCCAGACGCCCGCGTCCGCCTTCCCGTCCAGCATCGAAACCATCGCGGCGGAGAACACGGCTCGCTCCACCGTCACGAGATTGACCTTGATGCCGATCTCACCGAGGTAGTTCTGCATCTCGAGTGCGAAGGGCTCCATGTACTTGCCGACGTAGTAGATCACCGTGATCTCGAAGCCATTGGGGTATCCTGCTTCGGCGAGAAGCTGCTTCGCCTTGGCGGGATCGTACTCATAGGTCCAGAACTCGTCGGTACCTCCCAGCACGCTGGCATTGAATGGCGAGGGGTACGCCAGGAACTGCTGCCCGAGGTTCGACGCCAGCTCCGTGATGTTGATGGCGTGCGCGAGCGCATGCCGAACCTTGACGTCCTTCCACACAGGCTTGTCCAGGTTAAGGAAGAGCGTGTAGACCTCGACGGTCGCCGTTGCCTGCAGCACGGTCACTCCCGGGATCGCGCTGGCCCGCTCGAAGTCACCGATCCCCTCGACCGGCGCAATGTCGACGTCCCCGGCTTCAAGAGCGAGGTAGGCGGTCGCGGTGTCCGGGATGATCTTGAAGTGCAGCTCATCCACCCCGGGGCCTTCCTGCCAGTACTTCTCGAAGCGACGGAGGACAATCTCCTCGCGCGCCTTCCACTCCACAAACTCCCACGCGTCCGTTCCCGCGACCGGCGTCGTCGTCAGCTTGTCCCCGAGTTCCTCGGCCGCCTTCTTGCTCACGATCGAGCCGTGCTGCCAGGCCAATGTACCCAGGAAGACAGCGGCTCTCGGCTCCTTCAGGTAGACGATTGCCGTGTACGCATCGGGGGTTTCGACCTTGTCGACGACCGTGTACTGGGCCTTGACCTTCGATGCAACCTTGGGATCGAGGTGCCGCATGATGGAGAAGGCCACATCCGCCGACGTCATCTCGCCATAGTCATGATGGAACTGAATGCCTTTCCTGAGGTGGAACGTGATCACTCGCGCGTCTTCCGAGACCTCGAAAGACTCCGCGAGCACATTCCTATAGGCAAAAGGCACGATCTGGGACTGATAGTCCAACTCGATCAAGCCCTGGTAGATGTTCTGACACAGGATTCGGTCCGGCGTCATGTTCAGGCCTGCCGGATCGACGTTCATGATGTCCGCCTGATGGGCGATGTTGATGATCAACTTGTCTGCGGCGAGCCCCTGGATGCTCACGGCAGCAAGCGCCAGAATCGCTAGGACCAACCACTGAGAAGCGCGACGCATGATGTACCTCCATCCTCCTGGAACACCCCGAGCGAATCCCTGGGGCTCTTGTTTCCCTCCGTTTCCCACATCTACGCCCGATGGTTGCCGCAGTCGGTCGCGCGGCTCACCTCCTTGTCGCCTGCGAGGCGGATGGCGGCTCGCCTTGCCTCACACACCGCCGGCGCGCTGTGATGTCCGCCTGCCCGTTGAGGACGCGGCGTCGTCCTCCGGGCAGCCTTCAATAACCTCATGCAGCCTTTGAAAGTGGGCTTCAAGAGCTCGTCTCGTAGCCTTGACGTCGCGATCGCGCACTGCCTCAAGGATTCTGCTGTGTGCTTCCTCGGAGGACGCCACATTCTGCTTGGACTCAAGGAAGTAGGACTCCTTGATCCTGCGGGCAACCTGTCCCAGCATCGCGTCCACCAGCGGAGCCATCAGATCGAGAAGGCACGGGCTTCCCGCTGCGGAGACGAGGGCGATGTGGAAGCTCTTGTCCGCGTTCAAGTACTCATGCCAGTCTCCGACGGCCGCTGCCTTCTTGATCGTCTCGAGGGCGGCGGCCATGCTCGTGACGTCGGCATCCTCGGCGTTGGCGACGATGAGCTCTGCCAGAGCCGGCTCAATGACCGCGCGGATCTTCCAGGCATCGAGTGGATCGGCCTTCTCGCGAAGAATCGTGCGTGCGCGCTCTCGAACGACTTCCGGATGGGGAGAGTCCACGATGAAACTGCCCGAGCCTTCTCGCCTCTCGAGAAGCCCCGCCACGTGGAGTGCGCAGAAGGCTTCGCGAACTACCGCGCGGCTGACACCCATCCTCTCAGCCACTTCACGCTCGCTAGGGAGGCGGTCACCCGGTCCGTACACGGAGTCTTGGACGGCCCGCGTGATCCGCTCCATGACCACGTCAACTTTGTTTCGGACCGCAACTGCAGCCATAGGATCGAACATGGGTTCTCTCATATCACGCCTTCGGTATGGTGGCCATTTGGCAAGGCCACCTTACCAGGCTATTATCTGGCCGCCGAGGGATATGTCAAGAGGTCGGCGGCCGAAGCCAGAGCGAGACGGCTTCGGTTCTTGAAGGGAGCTGGCCTCGAACCCTTGAGGGATCTCGGATGAGAGTTCGACGGACGCAAGGAGGCGGCATGAAGCGAGTGGCGATTATCCCCCCCGGAACTGACACCGCGAAAATGGTTGCGGCCCCGGGCATGCGGGTCGGTGACCTGCTCTTCCTCTCAGGCAGCACGGGCTTCAAGGACGGTAAGGTGGTCGGCCCCGATGTGGAGTCACAGGCACGCCAGGCTTTCGAGAATCAGCGGCGTGTTCTCGAAGCCGCGGGGTCTTCCTTAGACAACGTCGTGAAGGTGAATTGCCACCTCACGCACCCCGAAAGGGATCTGCCGGGGTGGAACAAGGTCTTCAAGGAGTACTTCCCCACCAACCCGCCGGCGCGGGCGACGGTCGGAGGGTCGCTCGTGCGCGAGGGGGCTGTGGTCGAGATCGAAATCGTTGCGACAGTCTAGGGAGAACCTAGACGCTCGACGAGCACGGGCTGCCAACAGCGAGGGTCGGTGGCGTTTGCTCCTTGCCCGACTGCCGCCTACGACGGGTTGCTTTCGGCGCCGGGAGGCGCGGGCGCTGACCGGGCCCCGTACCCTCCTGTCGGCGGCTCTGGCTGCCGTCAGTACGATGAACCGGAGGAGTCCCAATGACAACCCGAGGGGAGCAGGGTACAGGTCGCGAGGGCATCACGATCCGCATCGATGGACGTCACTTCGCCGTGCAGTTGAACGATACGCGGACGGCAAGAGAGTTGGCTAACCGGTTGCCCGTCAGTGGCGATGGAAGCCGCTGGGGAGATGAGATCTACTTCGGGATCGGTCTCATCCTGCCGCCTGGACCACCCCAAGAGCAGGTGGAGATCGGGGACGTCGCGTACTGGGAACCCGGAAAGGCCATCTGCATCTTCTACGGTCCCACCCCGGCGAGCGTCACGACGAAGCCGCAGGCGGCGTCCGCGGTGACTGTGATCGGAAGGATCCGCGCCGAACCCGCCGATCTGAGGCGTCTAGGCAGTCTGCGCGGCATCGAGATCCGCAGAGAGGAAGTCCCGCGGTAGGATATCCAGCCGCGCCTCCTGGCTCGACGAAGTCATGGTATGCTGTCGTTCACGGCGTGCCATCCCCACGCGCGCTGGTCAGGCCCAACCAACGTTCACGCTCCTCGACTTCCGAGTGGCGGCGGCGAGAGGCGCCCGCTCCGCGGGTTTCCGCCTGCCAACCCGCGCACGGAACGGCGTTGCGGTTTCCGCGAGAGGCAGGCTCCGAACGCGAGCAGGGGCCGGGAACCGGACAGCCTCCTTGCGCCGTGTTAGGCCTGCCTGACCCGCACGTCGGATCGAGGTTCTCGATCGTATGGATTCGGTGCGCACCGGAAGAGAGTCAACGTCCGAATCCGGAGAACGCAACGACTACGTCCGCCACGTTTGTGCCAGTCGGCCCTGGCGTAAGAAGGTCGCCGCTCGACGCAAGCACGGGGTAGGTGTCGTTCTCGGCCAAGGCAGCGAGCCAGTCGAACCCTTTGTCGCGCGCGCGGAGAATGGTCTCGCCGTCGACAAGGGCGCCCGCGGCATCCGTGGGCCCGTCGACTCCGTCGGTCGCCAGGCACCCCACGCACAGGTTCGGGACTCCCACGAGTTCTGAAGCCAGAGCCAACGCGAGTTCCTGGTTGCGGCCACCCCGCCCGGCTCCGCGCACCGTCACGGTCGTCTCGCCGGCACCAAGCCAGACCGCTGGGCCGTCGACGCTCCCCGTCCAAACGCGCAGCCTCTGCCCGAGCTCGACGCCGACCTCCCGTGCCTCCCCGATGATCGGCTCGCTGTGCTGTACGACACTCCACCCGCGCCGAACCGCCTCGGATTCGGCGCTACGCAGACATGCCGGACCATCAGCCAGCAGTCGGAAGCGCGAGCGAGCAAGAACGGTATCGCCGGACTTTGGCGTCTCCACGATCTCGCCTCGGGCTCCCCGCTCGATCCTGTTGCGGATGGCCTTCGGCGCCTTGTCCCAGAGGTGATGCCGAGCGAGGACCTGCCGCGCGTCGTCAAACGTGCTTGGATCTGGCGCGGTGGGGCCCGAGGCAATCGACTCCGGTCGGCTCCCGACAACGTCCGAAAGCGCCAGCGTCACGACCTGCGCCTTGGCAACGCGTCGAGCGAGGCCGCCGCCTCCGAGTGTCGTGAGATGACGCCGAACCTGATTCATCTCCTCGATTGGCACACTGCTCGCAAGGAGAAGCTGCGTCACCGCTCGGAGATCCTCCAGTGTCAGTCCTTCCTGCGGAGCCGCTGCAAGTGCCGAGCCTCCGCCCGAAAGCAGGCACAGCACGACGTCGTTCTCCACTGCGCGCTCGGCCAGACCGAGAATCGCCTCTGCGGCGGCCATGCTGCCTGCATCAGGAAGCGGGTGCCCGCCCTGGAATCGCCGCCATCGCGGGCCCACGTCGCCCGCGTAGCCCTTTGGAACGACGACAACGCCGCTGTCGAACATGTCGCCGAGCGCTGCGTCCGCGGCCTGAGCCATCGCGCAGCTCGCCTTGCCGATCGCAACGCCAAGCACCCGATCGGCACGAAGCACAAGGTCGGGCGGCTGCCCGAGGCGCAAGACCCCGTGGGTTGCGCGCAGCGCATTGCTCACAAGCGCAAATGGGTCCGCGGCAGACACGATCGTGTCCAGGAGCGCAAGAAGCTCCCTTCGACCGAATCCATCGCGAAGAGTCCCCCAACGAGAAGCGCTTCCCATGGCCCCGGTTTCCACACTCCTTCCTCGTGGCGCGACGATCGACGGCTGCCGGGACGTCTCCAGGCTTCCGGCCCGTAGCCGATGGGTGATACTACCCTTGCGACGACTTCGCACGCTACCAGGCTGGGCGATGTCCAGTCGGTGGTCACCGGCCGATAAGCAAGATCCCGTCGTCCGTCTCGGCGACTCCTCACAGAGGCAACCTTCACCCACTCGGAGATCCCGAGAAGGATGGCAACCACCGAGAACGGCCGCGTGGACGTTGGCCCGTTCGATCGCAGGGAAGCAACCGATGGAGACGCGGTTGTGCTTCAGAGCTGCGCCGTGTAGGCCACCGCGGATTCGCAAGAGGAGAAGCGTGGTCGCCACGGGCGGAAAGGGAGAGTTCTACCACCGCGAGATCGAAGCGATCGAGCTCGATGACCCCGACCTCACGCTGAAGGGGCTCGAGATCTGCCGGCGACGCTCCGGACCCGGCGGGTAGAGCGCGGGAAAGAACATCGGGCAACGCCTACCACATTCGTTGCCCGATGACCCGGGCACTTCCCAGACCTTCCCCCGGGCAAGTCCACTCTAGACCAAACGGCCGCCGGCTGTCAAGCGGTCGGCGCAGCTCGGAAACGGCCTAGGCATTGCGGTGTACATTCGACGAAACGTCCTGGAGGCGATACCCATGGCCGTAAAGAGAATCCTCGTCGCGTCCCTTGTCGTTCTGGCGGCGATTGCCGTGGCCTCGACGCCGGCGCACGGCGACGGCTTCATCCTTCCCGATCTCCCCGAAATCGGCCGCGTCGACGTCGTCTACCACGACGTCGAGATCGACGCCCGCGACGGCGTCGTCACCACGCGCGTCGACCAGGTCTTCCGAAATGAGACCGGCCGCACGCTGGAGGGCCGTTACGTGTTCCCGATTCCGCCGGGTGCGGTCGTGACGAGCTTCCTGCTCTGGGTTGACGGCGAGGCGCTCGAGGCGAAGGTCCTCGACGCCGACGAGGCTCGCTCGATCTACGAGGACTACGTCCGGCGGGCCGTTGACCCCGCCCTTCTCGAGTACGTGGGCCGTTCGGCGCTTTCAGCGCGCATCTTCCCGATTCGGCCGGGAGAAGAGCGAAGGATCCAGATCGCGTACGCCGAGCTTCTCTCCGCGGAGAACGGCGTCTACCGGTACCGCTATCCGCTTGATCCGGAACGACTCTCGGCTCGACCGCTCGAGCGGGTCACCCTCGACGTCCGCGTCGAGACCACCGCCTCCCTGACCACCGTCTACTCGCCGTCGCACGATCTAAGCATCGTCCGCACGGACGCCCGCACCGCGGCAGGTCACTACGAAGCGTTCGACATCCTTCCGACCAACGACTTCCTCCTCTACTACGCCGCATCGACGGCGGAGATGGGCATGACCCTCTTCAGCTACCGCGCGCTGGGCGAGGACGGGTTCTTTCTCCTCGTCGCGACGCCCCCCGACCCGGCCTCCGCGGCGAAACCGCTTCCCAAAGACCTGGTCCTCGTGCTCGACCGGTCGGGGAGCATGAGCGGCGAGAAGATCGATCAGGCGAAGAGCGCCCTCGCGTTCATCCTGCGCAACCTGAACCCCGACGACCGGTTCGCCGTCGTCTGGTTCAGCGACTTCGTCGAGGGCTTCCAGACCGGCCTCACCGCCGTCACGCCGGAGGCGATCGAGAGGGCCGTCGCCTCCGTGTCGCTCGTCGACGCGACCGGCGGGACCAACATCGACCAGGTGCTTCGTCGCTCGTTCGCCCTGTTCGAGGCGAACGATCGGCCGCGCTTCCTCGTCTTCCTCACCGACGGCGAGCCGACGGTGGGCGAGCAGGATCCGGCGAAGATCGCCGAGCGCGCCCTCGCCGCGAACACGACGTCGGCCCGCCTGTTCGCGTTCGGCGTCGGGTACAACGTCAACACGGTCCTCCTCGACCAGCTGGCCCAGGAGAACCGCGGCACGACGACGTACGTGCTGCCGGGCGAGAACCTCGAGATCGCCTTGTCGAGCTTCTACCGCAAGATTGCCGCCCCCGTCCTCGCCGCGCCGGCCTTGTCCGTTGAGGGCGTGGAGGCCTACGACACCTACCCGCGAACGCTTCCCGACGTCTTCCGCGGAACCCAACTCCTCGTCCTCGGCCGCTTCCGCGGCGAAGGGAGCGGGCGCCTCGTCCTCTCCGGGCAGAGCACGGCGGGGCCCGTGGAGTACGTTCTCGACGCGGAGTTTCCGGCCGCGTCGGTCGACGCGCCCTTCCTGCCGCGCCTGTGGGCCGGTCGGAAGATCGCCCACTTGCTCGACCAGATCCGTCTCTACGGCGAGAGCGACGAGCTCGTGAACGAGGTGATCGCGCTGTCCAAGCAGTACGGGATCATCACTCCGTACACCTCGTTCCTGGTCGACGACGCGAACCTCTCCGCCGAAGAGGCGGCGGACGCCGTCTACCGGGCCGCCGCGCCGGCCTCCGGCGCGAGCGCGGTCCAGGCCAGCTCGGCGCTCAAGTCGCTCGCGGGGAGCGAGACCGTCCAAGCGCCTACGGAGAGCGTACGGATCGTCGACGACCGGGCGTATTTCCTCCGCGACGGCGTCTGGACAGACAGCACGTATGCCGATGAGGAGACGATCGACGTAGCCTCCTACAGCGACGCGTACTTCGACCTCCTCCGCGTCGTGCCGTGGATCGGCCCTCACCTCGCCGTCGGCGAGGCCGTGATCGTCCGGGTCGGCGACCTCTTCGTCCGAATCGCCGAAGAGGGGCTCACGGAGCTGCCGCCCGACGTCGAGGCTCTCCTGCTCGAGGAAGGAACACCCACAGGAGGCTGATCTCCTGCCACGACCGGGCCATTCAGGAGCTGGGGGAGGGCGGCGGCGCCTGCCGCACAACGCGCAACAGCTTGCCGCCCTCGGTGACCTCGAGTCGATCGACGATCTCGATCGTAAGATCGTCCCTCGGCCCCAGAACGTCGAAGGCACGCGCACGCAGCGCGGCGACGAGAGGCTCCCGGTCGACGCCCGTCGCGGGGACGATGCGCCACCGGAACGATCCA
>Ga0105102_10000154_pt1 | contig 17552 bp, 15 predicted proteins | sample PPLLaktember2015_FD_87032 | JGI IMG/M metagenome (GOLD analysis project Ga0105102, IMG submission 87032) | Freshwater sediment microbial communities from Prairie Pothole Lake near Jamestown, North Dakota, USA - PPLs Lake P7 Core (6) Depth... | ecosystem: Environmental > Aquatic > Freshwater >...
AATTCCTCGTACCGTTGTGCTGAGTCTGCTGCTCTGCTGGCACCAGATAGATATCTGTTACGGTCTGCCTCGAGCATCGTTTGATAATCCATCTCGGCTTTTTGTTGAGCGGCTGTAGGCCGTGGTTTTCTAGGCCCCATTCCCAGCATCTTGTCAAATCTAATGCCGCCGGTCATCTGATTGAATGTGTTCAATCCAGCAATATAGGGATTTTTATTCAATGCAAAGCCAATGCCAGACTTAACTGCTTCTTTTGCATTGCCTTGCGCTAAAGCATTCGCCGTACCAGATAGATACTTGAGGTTTCCAGCCTGCTGGCCACGTTGCATTAAACTGCCAACGCCGGGATATTGACGGTTCATGTTGCTGTAGTAACCGGATGCTCCGCCGCCGCCAAACCCCATGTTGGCGATTTCGCTCATAAAATTTCGTGCCATAGTTGCCTCAAGTAGTTGCTATGATGTGCCAGCCGCTAACATTTACATTGTTTACTGCCAGCAGTGTAACCGACTTATATTGTGTCGCCAATGTCAGAGAACCTGCCGCTCCATAGAGCGTGTCACCGGCTGGTAGTGCGACTACTACATTGTTTCCGGATGAATCAACTTTCATTACGTGCATCATCTTCAAACTGTTTGACGACGACGGATTCAAGGTTATTGTTATTGCTCCGCCTGCGGCATTTGCACGCACGCACGCTGGTGTATCAATGCTGACAGTGGCGGTCGCTGCCAACTCTTCAAGCCTCCACATATTGGGTGGATAGACAGTATAAACGTCTCCGACATTGACCTCTGATACCGCAAGTACAACTTGTGTAAGTCCGGGGCCTTGAGCCACTCCACTAGGTAATGAGTCATCGGGATTACTTGTAGGTGCTGGAATAGGCATTAGTTGTTCCTCCTTACGCCACCCTCGGCGACGTGTAACATAAAAGCGTATATGCGACACGAGGATGGATTAGCCAATGACAACCCTGATAACTGAACAGCATAAGTTGCACCCTTGACGTGTTTGCCAATATTGCGTATGGCAATCAGTTTTTCACCAGCACTAAAGGTATACGCTGAACTCGTAAAGTACGCGGCTGTTGGCGACTGCGGGTCAATGTTGAATACAGGACTTACGAGGTCCGGCTGATTATTGTTATAGATACGCCAATCAACAGCATTTGATGCATCCGAATGAATGTGTACATCCATCTGGTGAATCAGGTTATTGGCATAATATGCTAAACCTTGCGCATATGTCTGTCCATACTGACGGGACAGAATTGCCCATCGGAATGCCGTCAGACTTGCCGCCGCTGTCTGCTTATCCTGCGTTCCCGTGTACTTGTATATGTGGCCGTTTGATGCCGTGACATATAGTTCTGGAGCATCAATGGCAGTGTTCAACACATACATCGACCGTATGTTTACGGTGCCGCCAAACTGTGGCATCTGCCATTCGTACCAACCCTGTGCCTTGAAGTCATAGACAAAGAATGTGTCCACTTTAGTGCCGCCGGGTTGAGCCGAACTGAAAATAAACTTGTTGTCAAACGACACAGATGAGGCTTGGCGTTGCAATGTCTGGTCAATGGTAAGAGCCGTACCATTGGCAATCAACGGATTGAAAGTACGTGCATTGACCAACCTATCTAACTGCACGGATACAGGCACTGGAGTTCCACCGTTGTACTGCATGATGCCGCTGTTAGATAGCCACCATACCCGTCCTAGAACTGTCTGCGCACAAAGTGGCGCAATACATCCAGAGCCAGCCTCTTGCGTAAAACCAAGGACTGTAAACGTCGATGCATCGCTACCTGTAATTGGCAAGATTGAGTTGTTGCGCAACACAAGCAAAGCGTTTGACGTAGAATTGTTTTTGTTTAGACCCTCACCACTAAATGGAACAAGTGCTGTAATCGGTTCATTGTCAAACTGGCCAGTAACATCAAATGACGCACCCTTGATTGCTGAATAAGGGTCAGTCGGTACGTTTACATCTGTTGTGTGCAATGCGTATTCATTATCGTTATCAAGCAACCACGATGCCTGCACAGTGTTGTTGAGCGACATCCAAATACGTGACTGATGAATGGCTATCGTTTCACTTCCCCTCGAGAAGAAGTCTTTACCACCCTTGAACACGTTGCCGGTTTTTCCTTGCGGATTGTCATACAACAGTTCGTTGTCACCGACGTTGTCCAACATATAAATTTGGCTCTGTGTTGCACCGGCCTCTAGCGATACACCAGAAGAAGAACTTACAAGCACAGGAGTAGTTGGCATTACATCAACCTGCGCAATCAACCTAAATCGACCGTCAGTAAACGTAGCGGTATTGCGCCGATATACCAACAAGTGCGTGTAGCCGTCCCCAGCAGCGTCACGGAAATCACCAGCGAGATTGATACGCAAACGGCTCTCAGCGTTGCTTGTATTTACAGGAACACTTATCTTGGATAGCGCACTCTCTACACCACCAAAGAATGTCTCAGTAGTGCCCGAGATTGTGTATGGTGGAATCTGTGTAAACGTATTTGTCGAGGTAGTCGTCGTATACGATGGCGCAGCCTTCCACCGAGTAAATGCATACTCGTACTTGCCACCAGCCTGAAGTTCACCGTTGTACACAATTTTGCCAATATAAAAAATGACCTCATTTGCAGGCACCGGTGTAGGTAGCGTTTTGCTGTCCAGTACATCTGACACAATGTAATCGTTATTACATCTGATGTAAACGGCCTTGACGTTGTTGCGTGAACCTTTAGCAAACGCGTCTAGGCTGAATGATAACCATCCGTTTTCTGGGTCGTATACACCTTCACTGCCCCACGTAATTGTTGTTGCGCTACCATTTTGTAATCCGATGGTGAATGACTGTGGTAAGTTTGCGTACTGGGGTGCTACTTTAAATTGGATACTGATGTACTCTTGGTTCTGCCAGTTATTTGTAGTAGCCGACACATTGTAGTAGAAGTGCCTGTTTTTTAGATATCCACCATAGGCTGGAGCCGTAGCCGTTGTATTGACCTTAGTACCATACACTTTGACCAGTTTAGTGTCAGCATCTACAGAGATGTCATTGGTGTTTGTTTTTGGTACGTTTGGAATGGCGTATAGGTTTGCCGAGTCAACGTATACCGAGTTTGTACTACCCGGACCGTTGTTCTGTGCATTCTGCAATTCAACTTGGACTTGACCACTGACTAGTTGGTCTTTGAATGCACGGAAATCAGCAATAAGGGTATACGTTGTCCAGTTACTTTTGTTTGAAGTTGGCTGTGGCCGGAGAACAATAGAAGACGTTGCACCGTTAATGACTGCTCCACCAAAGGCATAACCTTTGACGCGGACCGTGATTCCTCGGTTGTTGTATTGAGACAAGTCACCAACTGTAGGAACAAAGTTGATTACACGTACCTGTACCGCATACAACGACGATGGCTCAACTATAGTGCTACCACCATAGATTGTATATGTCTCAGTTGGTACATTGACCGCTTGATAGATTCCGGGAAATGTACCACTAACTGCATCCTCATCAAACTGAGCAACAAACCCTTCAGCAGGCGTTGGATATGATGACCCACTTTGGTTTGCAATTTGATTACTACCAGTAAATTGACTCCAGCCATTTGCTACTGGGTTGCCGCTTGTGCCTAACGTAAATCCAGCATTTGCCAGCAATGATGCCGAACTAGACAAGGTGAATGCTGTAGTAACTGTTAGGTGTGCCGTTGCTTGGATGTCTCGCACTACAAATGGTGATAGTTCTGCTACAGGCGCAGTCGTAATCAGACCTGTTGCCGTAGGTACGGTTTCACCTTTGAACGTAGTATTGAGCGTTATTGCGGTCCCAGACGCAAACGTCAAATGGTTTACAGGAGAACCTCCTGTGATACTTGTTGGCAACGCGCTGGCAATATAAAAGTTATTGCCATTGACGTGACTCACGTAGTATGGCGTGTTTAATGACAACGCACCCGGGGCTGTACCTGCGGTAATAACTACAACGTCACCAACCGATAATCCATGTCCAACTTTGGTAAAGAAGTTGGTGTTTACTGTAACGCTAGTAATCTGAGCAGTAGGAATCTTTGTGTCTATACGCAATGGGAAGTTGCTTGTACCAGATGCCGCAGCACCCGGCGCAACGTATATAAACCTACCGAGTTGAGCCAACCGAACAAGTGATGGCTGAATATTACTGAATGAAAGCGTGCCCGTTGCTGACATAGGGATTGGTAATGAATCCGTATGGTTGGCATCATTCTTCCAGAAACGTGTATTGCCGCTACCATCCTGACCAACAACAACTGCGGAGGCAACCGTGTTGCGTGACGACTTGACCGCAATGCTGTCCCAATAAGAACCTGTTGTACTGACCTGATTTGTCGTAACGGCTTGAAAACCTCGTCGCGGCACGAGGCTTTTGTTTTGCACTACAAGGTTGGTGATTCGTTGACAGAATCCATCTTGGAGTTTATTGGCATCGGTATACGTGTCCATGCCAGTAAACGACCGGTCTCCAACAGTAAGAGCCTGTGTTACAGGTATTGCGGAACGTACTTCTGCCATCAATCACAAGCCTTTCTTTGCCACTGATTAGTCAGTGTTTGGTCTTTTTTAAATGTATTTGTCAAGGTCTGTTCTTTGATAAATGCATTAACAAGCGTCTTCTCTACCGTCCAGTCAGGACACGGACACCCGGGTTCAACTGGCCCTCCGCCCCCTGCGGCGTAGCCAGTAAACCAGCGGAATGCATAAGACCTAAATCCTGCTGCCATTACGCTGGGTCAATCCCTGTTACTGGGTCGGCAGACGCGCTTGATGAAACTGCCGCTGTCCATGCAGACGTTGTGTCGTTTTCTTGATACACCGTCAACGTAGAGCCGACAATTTCAGACTTATTGCGCAATGCTCTCAATGCGTCTTTTACAGTACGCCCACCATCAGAACCACCGGCTAGGTTTCTACCTAACAGATAGTCAGCCATACTTTGTTTGTACGCAATGCTTTCAATAACAGTAGTACTAGCCTGAATGGTAGCAACACTGGATGCTATGTTGCTTGTATCTACGTTAGTGTCTGTCAGGAATAAACCTGCTGTTCCCGGGGTGCTAATAGCAGAAATGTCATAGTTCCATGCGCCAGCCGCAATCTCAGTAACAGCATCTGTAGCGAGTGAATCTGCATCAATAGCACCAGCCGCAATAGATGAGGCTGTAATAACAGCATTTTGCAGTCCATAAACTTCAGCCGAGATATGCCCTGATGCCGTCACGTCACATTCAGATTGAGCATTAGACGAACGCAATATTCTTTGTCCGAATGATGAGCCTGCATTGTAAGTAGCCAACGATGCATTCCATACATCAGATGCAATGGAACCAGCGATTATTCGACCTTCAGACGCAGTGCCATCACCACTCATACGGATTGTAATAGCACTGTTTGCAATCGCATCAGCATCAATAGCATCAGTTGCAATAACACCTGCCGTAATACTTCCGGCTCCAAGATATGCTTTTACACCACCAGCCGCACCACTACCTATTACTAAGGCACTGTCTGCAAACTTTGCCGCAGTGAGCGTCCCGTCAGTAATCTTAGCAGAGGTGATTGCATTGTCATTTATAGAAGCAGTTGTAATGACGTTATTAGCAATAGAACCTACACCTACGTTATTCGTAACAGTTGTGACTGTTGGGATAACTGCTCCAGTATGTGTAACACCTGCCAAGGTAACAAGTCCAGACGCTACTGACAGTTGGGCTGTACCTGTACCACTAGTAATTAACGCACCGGCACTACCTTGTGCAATGTTCGGTATAGCCGTAAGACCAAGTCGAACAGTATCCATTAAGTCAACAGCAACAAGTTGATACTCAACAAAGACAGGTGCTACGCCAGTACATTGAATACTGATAAGCAACTGCGTCGAGTTAGCGACAGCAAACCTTGCGTTTGCAATCTGTATCTCGTATACACCCGGAAAGTTTGTAGCATCTACTTCTCTGAACCGGCACTTACCCGCTGTAGGAGCGGCAAATGTACCAAGCGTAGTGATTGTCTCGACGTTTGTAGCGGCACTTGTGTACGTGGTTGCTGTAGCCTCAAGGTCCGCAATCGTCGAGATAATTAAGCCACTGGATGTACTTGTTAGGGCAGTCTTACCAGCACCTGTAGTAGAGGCTGAATCTTGCAAGAAGACACGTATGATGTTACTTGTAGCACCACGCTTCAGTATTTCTTTTGGCACATTAGCCTCTCATTCCACCGGACATACCGGGATGCACAACCATTCCACCACCACCGCTACCCGATGCAGTGAAGTCATCAATTATTAACTGCATTGGCATCCACGTTGTTGTTGTGTCAGTCCATGCACCTGTTCCCGTACGTGTAGTTAGATGGAATGTGCCATCTGGAATAAACGCACTACTGCAATCATATACGCCTGCCAGTTCAATGTATGTCATACAGCCAAGACTTGCAGATGTCGCTTGTACCGCAATTCTATAGTCTGTGTTAGGTGACAATGCAGTCAGCGTTGACTCATCAAAGTAATAATCACGCATCAATAGAGCGGCTGAATTAAATGCTTCTTGATTTGTATATGACCTACTTTGCAAAACTGTACTTGATGAATCGTAAAGATTTAAATCCCACGTAGAGGCACTGTTTGTGGGGCCTACAGCCATGCGCACTCCAACAACCTTAAATGTCGTACATAACGACGACGGTAGTTTAAACTTCATTCCTCGTTGGTTTGGAGTTGTGCCAGAGTTCCATGAGGCCTGCGTTCCACCTGATGTAGCAATTCCATATTGCCTCGTAGATGTACCACAGCCAAAATTTGGTATTACGGCTGTAGTTGATTTACCACTAGCGACTCCATTGTCAATATTGTATGTGTACGGGAAGGTTAAAAATGCTGGGCCAACACCAGTACCACGAACTGTATAAAAACGAACTTTATTACTCCCATTAAACGTGCCTGATAATGCAAAAAACACAATGGCGTAGTATTGACCACGGGTAATAGTAGCCGTAGTTGACAACGTCCATTGCTTTGTGGAAAAGTTCGGGAAGTTTGTCCCATTCATCGCAAAGTCACCGTAGCCAAGCCATGTGCCACTTGGTAACCCAGTTGTTGTATTTACGGATTGAATCCCGATGCGTACTGTTCCTAAACTTCCCGTCAATAGGTCAATGTACCCAGTGACTCTATCAATGACAGCATCTTCTTCCGCCATAGTGATTACTGAAACGTAGTCATTCAATGCCCTTATCTCAGGGCTTGTAGGTGCGCCAACAGATGAAAACATCGGGATTGACGTGGGTATTGTTGCACGGATTTTAGCCATCTAATCTTACCCATATCCCTTGTGGGTCATCTGAATTCAGCGTTGCTGACATATTGGAATTACCACTCTTCATGTATTCAATAAACAACAACGACCGCAATAACGCACCTGATATTTCGTTCAGCATTTCTTCCGAATAGGCTTCTAAGTCTTCTGGAGATGATGGTCCAAAGGATTTGTCATTAAACCTAACAACCCACGACCCCTCAAAAAACACCTCTTGCAATGTTATTGTTCGAGTCACGTTACTCACCCATCTTTAGCACTTTGCGTTCTATGAACAAATTCAACGCCTGTACCGTTCTAAGACCTAATGTGCCTAATAGAAATGACAAGCCCAGCATTTGCGAATACCCATGCCACCCAAGTTGCTGTGCAACTAATGGTGTTAGGTATAAGGCACTTGCCGCACCTGCGAATATAGTGATTGCGCCTTGAAAAACGGTTTTTATCTTTGTCCAGTTTGTGCCCACAATGGCTCCGGCAAAGCCCGCTATAAATTGATGGATTTCGGTCGGTGCAATTTCTTTATCCATCTGTATCCCTCGTTGCTTCACTGACTGTTTTTACCTCCGGTAAATGTTGTGAGAACATTGGTAGGCCGCTGTCTTGTCGCATGAAGAATGCGATTGCAGCAGTAACCATAGCGGGGATACCAGCACGAATACCTTCAATAGACGAGAGCATCAAGGCTCTTACAACTACGCCAAATGGGGCCGTGTCTGGAATATGTGACGCTTTCCATGCTGCGTCAAACTCTGGTGCCGCACTAGCCACAAACGCTCCTAAAGCGATGAGTACTAATCGGCCATACGCTATTTTCATTGCAGTCCTACTTTGCTGTCGGCGGAGCCGTCGGCGGTGTTTGATATGGGCTGCCTTCCATTTTGAGCGATGAATCTAGTTGATTCCACAACGATTGCGTTGAATCAAACCACCATTGCTGCCAAACTTGGATGCGTGCGGATAACGATGGGTCATCAAGATTCTTCATTGCCAGTTTGTATGCTGCGTAAACCGGCAATGTATTTCGTAGGACATCATCCTGAGCAAAGACTGCATCTGCTACAGCAGTTATAGTTGGAGGCAATCCAGCCCCATAAACAACTATGTTTGTTGACGATGCCACGGTTGGAAAGATTCCGACTGTTTGGGGCTGTCGTCGATACCAATAGTATGGAGTTGTGGTGGTGCCACCATTTGGCAGGGTCAACGTACCACTGAAAGTTTCAAAGTTAGGCTGCCATGCACGCAGTCGTAAATCACTTGTGTGCTGGAGCAAAGTTGTACCAGCGGTCACACTCATTGGCCACCAGATTGACGATGACGACAACGACACTACGGACCCAGTGTGGCCGGATATGGTAACCGTAGTTGGAATGTAGACACACGTGCGTGCCATCTCAGCGGCTGCTTCATTAATGAACTGGTCGATAGTTGTCTCAGTCGTGACAATGTCCGACCCACCAGTACTTGTAGGCAACGCGCCAATTACGTTGGCAGTGACCGTTCCAATCTCATTGAGCAGGATTAATACGTCATTACGCAGGTTTGCTAGGGTTGCCATTACACTGCCCTCGTGTGATACATGGCCGCGTAGGCCTCTACGTCGCCCAACCTGCGCTGATATTCCGCTGAATAGAGTTGTATGCCTGCTTGGTCGCGCATCTGCACAGCGCGAGTCATAAGGACCGCGTACACAAGGCAGTCATGCGCTACGTTAGGAAGAGGGCACTCATGGTCTTCTGTTGGGACAGAAGTATCGATGGTGCCAGAAGAGTTATATTGCCAGATGTCTCCGGGTTGCATAAACCCTTCGAGCATCACTCCGCTAGTAATAGCAGAATCTGGTGCTGGCTTAAACCGAATACGGTTCATGCCATAAACAGCAACAATATCTGGCATAGATGATGTTGTGTTGTTACGTTGACTATCAAAGATTCGAGCCGACCAGTTGACTTGTCTTACTCGTTTATAGTCACTGCCGTCCAAGAAGTAAATGCCCCGTATCTTGTAGATGTCCGGGGCACAGTATTCGTCTTCCTCAGCAACAGTGTCTAAGTAACGTCTGCCAACCAGACAGTCGGTAGACCGTGCTATCTGATTGGCCATTTCTATCAAGAGCAAGTCCAAGCCAAACGGGTCTTGGTCAGGCATCCCATTAAAGAGATGCCCGCCTAGGACACGAATACGTTGCTTGAGTTGCGCTCTTGTCATTACGCTACCTGTGCGCTATCACGGCCGACTGAGATGTCTGCATTGTAAATTGCAATGTAGCCATCCTGCGCAGCAGAACCATTAAGTTGCTGTACTGCTGCACGAATCCATGGACGAGTAGTAAGACCTACCTGAACATTGACAATCTTTGGAGGTCGTCCAACAAACAATGCAGCGGGTGTTGCCGACACTGTTTGTATTGCACCACCCAGTGTTGCAGAAACCGTAAAGGTTGTCTGGCTAGGTGTCGAAAGGACATAGTAGCCAAGTCCTGTGGTCAATCCATTGACAACCGTAGCAGATGGAACAATCAATTCACCAACTGTAAGTCCGTGTGGAACAGCAGTTGTAATTACGTTTCCAGTACCAGCAGATGGGAAGATAGCATTCAACGTGTTGAAGTCCACCTTGCCAAAGAATGCATTAGTTACACTTCCGCCGATAGCAACTGTAGAACCACCGCTGGATGTAGATAGCGTTACACCATCACTGAACACACCGGTAACGTAATACAACGTACCTGCGGTCAGTCCAGTGACAGAACCTGCGGCACCCATAATGATTGTGTCGCCAACTGCTACAGGTTGAGAGAACTGAATGCGGTCAGAAGCATCAACAAGACCAATAGGAGTCAAGTTCGTTGCATTCTGTCCTACAAGTGCAGTTCCGTTAGTCATTGCAGTCGTAGAGATTGCAACAGCAGTGGTACCGCCAAGAGTTGTAACCAACTGATACGTTGTAGCGGCTGTTTGCAATACTACATAAGGGGTTCTTACAGCAATACCTGTACCAGCACTACCCAACGCAGTAAACATGATGATGCTTCCAGATGCTGGAACAACACCAACGCTAGGTGTAAATACAGCAGGACTTGCTGCTGTAGCACTAACGGTTTGCGCTGTTGCCGTAGCAGGACAGATGCCTACACTTGAAACTTGAGTGTAAGCAGTGTTTGCAGTTGGAGCAGTTCCAGAACCACTATCAAATGCAGCCTGAACAATAAACTGACAAGCCTCTGGACCAACAAAACCAATCGGAGCAACGGCTGCACGCAGATAATATTCTGAAAGTGCAGTGCTATTAGGAAGGATTGGGTCGCCAAGAATTGCCGACGTAACTGTTTCGGTAGTCAGGTTACTAGTGTCTGCAATCTGATTACGGAAATGCGTAAAGTTCATTGAGTCGGAATAACCGACAGCCCACTGGTTAGCAGTGCTTGTAAGGGTTACAAGGCCACCACGAAACGGTGTGAGCGTAATGTCCTTATCTACAGCCGATACGTTTGTTGCAGAGCCAACGTCAGAGAATGTGAAAAAGAGTTCTCTATCTCGTGCCATTAATTTCTCCTACAGGGGAAGTATTTCTACTCCCCCTGTTTTGTGTCATTACGATACAGCAGCCGAGTCTCGTCCCATAGAGAAGAAGACTTGGTCTACAAAGGCCGCAGTATTGATTGCTACAGCACCAGCGGCAACCGGGATAGCACGTACCATCACACGCGCCCAAGGTTTAGTACTAGGGCTAAGTGGCATTGCAACAACACGCTTGCTGTTTGGTTTATCCATAACAATGGTAGTACCACTCAATGCAGTATTTCGTGGCGCACCATATGTCAAAGACAAATCAACTTCTGTCGGGCTTGCTACAGACGCAACAATCAAAGCCTGAAACGCTGCAAATCCAGTACCAGATGTACGAGGAATAATAACGTCTCCGACATTTAAGTTGTGCGCTGTTGCAAACGCAGCACGACCTGCCGTAATTGCGGTTGTCGTTTGCGTTGTAGCCGCTGTGGAGTTGAGTACGACAGAACCACTGATTTGCGTCCAGTCAGTACCTGCTGTTCCTGTGCCGCTATCCGATGCACCTTGAACAAACAGTTCCCATGCAGTTGTGCCGTAGTTTCCATACGTTTGAATAATTGCATGGCAATAACGCTCACTACCGTTGGTATTGCCGATAATTGCTGGGTCGTTCACAATAGCAGATGTTTCACCGCTAACGAGAATTGACTGGTTAGCATTGGTATCTCGAAATCCAGAACGGTTCAGTGAATTACTAAAACCGTGATAGAAGAAACTCGTCGTACCTGCCGTACTCATATAAAACACTGCACCACTAGATGCCGTGGCACCCATGTTGTAGTTGTTTACCGCCATTAGGTTTGCAGCAGCGAATGCCTGCTGGGTAAACCTAAATACTTGTTTTCCGTCACGAGCCATTGTTGCTCTCCTTTCAGATTATGCGGAGACGCGGACTTTCATGCGGCCGATTGCACGAGTGTGAGGAACCCAAAGTCCAACACCCCAGTCAAATACGACGTTATGCATGATGCCATTCTCTTTTGAAAGTCCAAGATACTGTGGCTTGAATGGACCACTCTGCCATCCCTGAACGTAACCAGTACCATAGCGGACAGCAAAGATGTGTGAACACTTGCCAGCATCACCAGCAACACCGTTGTTTAGGTTGTCGGCAATGATTGGAGTAACACCATCAGACTTACGTCCAACCGTACGAATAGTAGCGTTCTTGTACTTTTCAACAGGACGCTGATAGGAATCTTGGGTGATATCAAAACCAGCACCAATACCCATTACGCGGATGTTGAGTTCGATACGTCGCTTGGTTGCTTCGTTCATGTAAAAGACAACGCCGTCACCATCTGGTGCATTCATGTTGTCAAGCAGTTCTTGCATCTTGAAGATGAAGTTGTTTGCAGTCGTTGATGTGTTCGTAAACAAGTCTGCGGAACCACCCGTAAGCGCAATATCCATCTCGGAAGGAATGTCGTAATCAGCGACGTTATCCATACGATAGGCAAGGCCCGGGAAACAGTCAGCAGTATTACCCGGCGCAGGAGACGCAGGGTTGTTGTTTACAAATTTGTCATTGAAGTCATATGCAAATCCTTCAAGGAAGATTTGGACCTGCGCTTCAATTGGGTCAATGATGTTCGTAGGCTGGTCGAGTAGAACATGGTCAACCAGAATCTTGTTACGAACAAGGTAGAGCGACTCTTCGTAAGACTTTGGCTTACCCTTGACTGCTACAGGCTCAGAGTTTACACCCGTCCAGTTAGGAGCAGGAATATTCTGGTTGAGGTAGCGCATACCAACCTGCTTGAGGCTAGGGCTGGTAAAGAGTGGGATGTCCTTAAGGGCATTCCAAGTTTGATGCAGAGATTTTGTAATTTCTTTGACGAGCGGGTCATTGCTTAGAGCGGCGTGGTCCGCCAGTGTAAGCGCACCATTGAAATCAATTGCCATTGTGTTTCACCTTAGATGTTATTACGACTACGAGTTATCCCTAGCAGTTGGCTAAGAGCAGAACGACCACCGTTTCCAGTAGCCCGATTATTAGTTGGAGCCGTTGGTTGATTGAGCGTTTGCGCGGTTCCACTTGGCGTGGGAGCGGTACGACCAGATTGAAGCCGAGCAAGTAACTCAGGGGCCAACGATTTTGTGAGTTGTTCAATCTGCCCATGAACAAGAGAAGCGGCTTCTTGTGCGTCCATTCCTCGCTGAATCAGTTGGTCTACAAAGGCTTCGTTCTTACGTGCAAGAGGATATTGCGCGAAAGCGTTCTGCTTTTGCTGGCCAACCATGTACTGCGAGACTTGTTGCATTGCTTGCTGATATCGGAATCTTTCCAACTCTGCTTGCAACTGCAATTGACTGGTTGCTGGGTCAATCAGGTCATTTGCTTCGAGTTCGCGGTATCGACTTACGATTGCGTCCTCTTGTGCCTGTACCTCACGTTGCCGCATTGCTGCTTGGAGGTCTTGGGCTGACCGGTAGCCGTTAGATTCAAACTCGCTGATTACGTCATTCCAACGGTTCAGCCTGTCGCTTGCATCATTAGCCTTTTGATTGACTTCTTTAAACCTGTCATACGGTACAGGGCCGGGTTCGCCTTGGTCGGCGGCAGGAGTTTGCTCAACTCCCAATAAGTCATATACGTCATATGACTCGGGGACGGAACTTGTGTTTACGTCTTGTCCCATTGCTCCGGGTTCGACGACATCCCGGACCATGTCCATAATGGCACTGGAAGTGCCCGTTGTGTCCAAAGCACCGTTCGGCGAGGCCGGTGTCTGTATCGCCATCTCTTCTGACATTTTGATTATTGCTCCCTACTATCTTGTTTTGCCACTGTTTGGCTGGTCTGATGGCAAAATATTCTGCCGGAGAGTTTCCTCCGACAACTTCACCATAGACTTGGATGCGTCGTTCTCTTGAAGGAGACGACTGCGTTCTCGCATCTTGACGATATCGGCTTCCATCTTTGCTCCCTGCTGGGCCTGTATCTTCTGGATGTCAAGTTGTGCCTTCATCTGTTCTGCTTCTGGGTCAAATCCAGATGGCGGCGGTGCATTCTGTGCTTGCTGTTGTTCCATAGCAAACTGTTGCATCTGCTGCATCTTTTCGTTCTGTGCAGCAAGGTGTTCCATAATCATGGACGTTTCTGGCAGTTTCAACATACGGACGACAAGCATATTTGTCTCTGGGTCTGCTGGGTCACCAAACAATCCCATCTGTCGGAAGGCCATAAGTTTCTGCAACTTCTGGTCTGGCGAATCCTCTTGTGCTGAACCCGGGACATACTCAATTCGGTATTGGCCACCTTGACGTATGTGGTCAAACGTAATCAATCCTGTTCGGAGTTCATCAGCAGGAGATTGTTTCTCTTCCATCTGGCCGATAAACGGCGCGACACCAAACTGTGCTACAAGAGCAACTTCCCACTCTTTGATACGTGCGTTGCTAATTTCCATATCTGCACGAATATATGAGTGCTGTGTGTTGTCAGCGCGTTGCAGCAAGCGAACTGATTCAGCAGGTGTTCCTGCTTGGGCCATACCTTGTGACACGTCATGTAGTCCGGCTACATCCATCATGTCCTTTTCAAGCATCTGAAGCATTGGGAATAAGTCTTGCCCAATACCCGGCGCACGTTGAATTATTGGTGGCTGCGTTGCTTGGTTGTAGTAAATCTTGCGGTAGATGCGGTCTGCTTCGTCAACGGAGTCGCTCATATTGTTGAACGCATCGGCACCGATGCCACTCAACTTCTGAATCATCACGTAGTCTTTTTGACCCTCAAACTGCTCAATCATGCGGCTGTAGATACGGTTGTATGTCAACTGCAATGGGCAAAGGTCAAACCCAAGTGAATAGCCATATGTCGTACCAGAACGTGGCTGCCAGCGGATTGGAATGAATGGGAACGAATCCTTCTTCTCGTATGGCCAATCGCCTGCATACAGCAGTGCTGAGTTTGTGCTTACTATGTATCGCCCGTTTGGATACTGGGCGTTTGGCTTTTCCCAGTACTCGTAGAGTACGGCTGCATTCCGGCGGCTTTCAATCTGACCAAGTCTGGCAGTGCTGGCAGGAACCCATCCATTACCGCTTCCATTGCCACCTTCAAGATATGCATCAACATAAGACGAGTTCTGGCCAGACATTGCATCTGCTGTAACCTTGCGTCCTGCATTACCGTAGTTATCCACGAACCAAGAAAGTGGTCGGACACTAGCGTGAATCATGTAGCGTATGTCTTCATCACGCTTTGCCGTAGGGTCAATGTAAACATCAAAAGCCGGTAGGATTTCCTCGCGGACATCGCCGACTTCCATCTGTTCGTAACCGGCTACCTCGCCGGTCATTGGGTCAAAGTACGGAACCGTTTGCATCCCCTTTGCATCCCAGTAAACCTTCAAGTAAGACGTACCACAAACACACGCCCACCTAACACGTTCTTTGAGTTGCGTTTCGCGTTTAAACTTGCGGTTAAAGTGGTTGCAGATAATGTTGGCTTCGTCGGCTGCAAACCTATCAGTCTCTGTATCAGACAAAGGAATTGCATATGCATCTGGAGCAACTTGGGTTAGTTTTCCAACTACTCCATCAATAAGTGGGCGCATCTTCTGGATGGTTATGTAGCGATTTGGCTCATCTGTATTTTGCAGTTGAATGAGGTTTCGTGTTTGCGATGCAATACGCATCCACTGTCGGCCCTCAAAAAACGAGGTTGCCAATGCCCATTCAAGTTCCATTTCTTGTCGGGCGTTGTACGCCTTCTGAAAGCAGTCGCGCACAAACATATAGATGCGCTTCTTCTCGCCTTCATCTAAGGCAGGCTCTTTATCCCAGTCTTGCCTTCCGTGGTCCAGAGTGAGGTCTTCTGGATTCCTAAGCGCATAACTTCCATCAGCAAAACTACCCGGCGTGCCAGAATTGTTTGGTGATTTGAGAGCCGTCATTCGTGCTTGTGGCTGCATCTTACGCGCCAGTTCGCCGAGAATATCGCCAATAGCCATTAGATGTATTCCTGTTTCGTCTTAGTCGGTTTTTTGTAACCGGTCACCCTACGCAATTCTGTCCATACGCAATAGATAGCATAGAGACACGTGGACGAAAAGACCACGTATATCACTAAAGCCCAGACAAACAGTCTTATATCCATTCGCGTTTCCTGTCCTCATTTAGCCACGATGGTCGAGTTGCTCTTTTGGCATCTATCTCTGGGCAAGCCACAGGATACTCACGCCACATCATTCCGTACCGAAATGAGTCTATAGCGTGGTCATGCTTTGTGCCGTGGTCAATTTCCTCTGGGTCTTTAGGGTCGGCCATTGTCCTGCTTAATTCCTTGATAAGGTTAGGGCAGTTCCTCGTGATGCGTAGTTTTGGCACAGCCTTGCCATCAAGCATATAGGTAGCGCACAAGTGTTCCTTGATGCGTCTCCATCCAGCCTTACGGTCTTTGACGGCGCGTACAGCAGGAAGCCCACGCTCCCACCAGACTTCGACCGGATACTCACCAATGCGCTGCGCATAATTCTCTGGCGGAAATGTATTGGCGTAGTCAAAGGCAATAGCCTCTAGTCGCGTCTGCCATTTGCCTAATCGGTTTTGCTTGTTAGTTGGTTCCGCCATGCCACGAGATTGTAGTAAGTCCAGTACAAGTTGGACCTGTGAACTCGATACATGACCCTTCTCATAAATCTCTGCCAAAGCATAGATGTTTTCCTTATCGTCAGAGGCATACAGAATGAACGCACAGGGCGCACCAATACCAAAGTCGTGGCTTGCCCATACACGCCACCAAGGCTGGACGTGGACCGTATCCACAACGTGCCATGCCTCTCCATCTGGCCCCCACTCCTTGAAGTCTGGGAAGAACAATCCACCAACGCCAACTTCGTGCTGACACTCACGTAGGAACGATATCAACCCAAAGTCGTCAATCTCACGCTGGCATACAGTCAATGATTTGTGCGACCATGTTGGGGTTCCACCTGTAATTCGATATCCAATACGACCGTCTTCTTTTTCTTCCGTTGTGTACGTCAGGTTTTCAACAGCGGGAACAATCGGTGACTGCACGCGATTTTGCAGCATATCGACTTCACCACTCAACACTTTAGACATAACGGAGTTTGCGTGGATGCGGTTCTGCACAAATACAATTGCACAGTCAGTCGATTTAGCCGGAAGGATGGTTTGCGTGATGGTAGCAATCTTTTTATCGACACGAGTGACGCTGTCATCCAACTCATCTATGTCGTCAAAAATGATGAAATCTGGGCGCAGGTAATCAAGTTTGACACCACGTGCGCCAGTGTCCAAGCCAAACGCCAATACGTTAAAGCCATTTGCTGTTCGGAGTTTGCTTGCATTCCATCCTTTACTGAACCCGTACTTGTTTACAGCCCGTTCAATACCACAACGTTCCATCGTGCTGGCAATGTCCTGTACGTGTCTGTTGGCTGCATCTTGGGTTGCACATACGTAGAGGAGAAAACGTCTTGAGGCTTTAACGGCAATCCGGCTGGCAATAAGTTCCATAGTCGTACTTTTGCCACCGCCACGGAACCAACACTCAATCAATGCTGGAGGTGGATTACCCTCTACAATTCCTTCGGCCCATTCCCAAGCACGTTTATGATGGTCTGCAAGTGGGG
>Ga0105102_10000156_pt1 | contig 17525 bp, 11 predicted proteins | sample PPLLaktember2015_FD_87032 | JGI IMG/M metagenome (GOLD analysis project Ga0105102, IMG submission 87032) | Freshwater sediment microbial communities from Prairie Pothole Lake near Jamestown, North Dakota, USA - PPLs Lake P7 Core (6) Depth... | ecosystem: Environmental > Aquatic > Freshwater >...
CATGATGAGGCGCACGGACCGTCGTCCGATCCCCGCGGGACGGATCACACCTCGCGCAACAATGTTCTTTGGCGTTGGGCTCGCGCTCGCCGGGCTGATCGTTCTCGCACTGTTCACCACCACGCTGGCCACCATCCTCGCCTTTGGTACCATCGTTACTTATCTCGCCATTTACACGCCGTTGAAGCGCCGCACACCCTTTGCGACGATCATTGGCGGGATCCCGGGAGCGCTACCGCCACTCATCGGATGGAGCGCCGTGACGGGATCCGTCGCAATGGGGGGATGGGCGTTGTTCTTCATCCTCTTCTTCTGGCAGATGCCCCATTTTCTTGCCCTTGCCTGGATGTACCGGAACGACTATGCACGCGCAGGATTTCGGATGCTTGCGGTCGTGGATGCATCCGGAGCATCATCGGCGCGGCAGGCGCTCGTGTACAGTGTCGCTCTCATTGCTGCATCCGCGATGCCGACGCTCGTGGGAATGACCGGGATCGTGTATTTTGCGGGTGCGATCATTCTTTCTTTGGCGTTCCTGTTCCTCGCGGTCCGTTTCCTGCGACAGCGGTCGAACACTTCAGCGAGACAATTGTTCTTCGCATCGCTTGCCTATCTCCCAACGCTCTTCTTTTTACTCATGATCGACCGCAGATAACGACAACGGAGAGAACCTTGCACACCGCGGACCTGCAGGTGATCTACGATGCACTCCGGCCCTTGCTTGCCAAGTACTCTCCGCCATTGGTCGTAACCTACGACCTTGACTCGCGATACGAACTCTGGTCGCAAAAAGAGATCTTCTTTGCTGGGAAGAAGCGGGGCGAGATTTTCTTTGCGGGATTAATCATTCGGCGGCATTACGTCGGATTCTATTTCATGCCGATATATTCGAACCCCGGGATGAAAAAGATGTTGGGGAAGGAGCTGGTTGCCCGGCTGAAGGGGAAGTCTTGCTTTCACATTACGGCGCTCGACCGGACGTTGGCCGCGCAGATTCGACAGGCGCTGAACGAGGGGATGGTGATGTATCGGAAGAACGGGTGGGTGTAGTCTTGGGCTGCCCCGGAAAGTGGTCGGGTCAATGGTCGGGCCTGAGATCTCGTGCTGACTATTTCAGCATTCCAAGTCATAAGGCATAAGTCAATAGAGTTGGCCAAGTCAGTACCTTCACGGGCCAAACCTTCTGCCTTTTGACTTCTGCTCCAGGCTCTGAGCCTTGCTCTGGGCATAAGGCCGTTTTTCGGGAAGGCTTTCTGAGACGCCACCGGGTTGTTGTCCCGGTCCCGCACCGGGTCATTAACCCGGTTCGTCCTTGGACTCTTGGGACGGCGGTGTAAATCCCAATTCACTCGTCTCGTCTTCCGAATCTGCAACGCCGCGCAATTCCGGGAATCTCCGCACCAACCCAGCGGGGGCTATGAGCGGCGTCCTCGGCTGCAGCATCTTCCTGAGTTGAAATCCGTTTACCGGCGAATCGACGTTGGCATCGTTGTGGAACACAACGAACGTCTTCGCTGCGACCGGATAGACCTCTCTCAGTCTCCTCATCAAATCCTTCAACTCGTTCTCCGTGTACCGATACGCATACCGATCGCCCCGCTCCGGGTGGTCCCATGCCTCCGCGTTCCGTCCCATCATCCGAAAGTACGCGTGTCCGTTGAACGCATCGCTGCGCAACGGCACGTGCTTCGCCAACGCGGGGAGGTCGGTGTTGACCATGCAGAAGCGATGTGTGTGTGCGCTTTCCCGCGCCGCATCCGCGTTCCATGTGCGATGACGGAGTTCAATGAACATCTGGTCTTCGTGGAACGCATCGGCAAGCTTCTGAAGATACGCCAGCCGTTCCTTCGTCATCTCGAAGGCGCTCGGAAATTGCGCCACAACACCCACCAACAACTGCGCGTCACGAAGAACACGAAGCAACCGCTGCACCGAAATGAGATCCTTGGCGGTCGCATCCATCGTGTGCGTGAAGCCGCGAAAAAGCTTCACCGAAAACTGAAACCGGGGATTGATCGCAACATCCTGAACCCACCGTTTGGCAAGCGCAGGACTGAGGTCAGAATTGTAGAATGAGGCGTTGAGTTCGACGAAGTCAAAGAAGCGGGAATACCAGGCGAGTTTTCGGAAACCGCGACCAGGTTTTGCAGGATAGAAGATCCCCTCGAGCGGAGGAAGATCCCATCCGCCGAGACCCACATGAATGCGTTGAAGCGGTTCCTCTGACACTGCACGGCTCCGGCCTATTTATCTGCCTTCTCTGCGGAGCACGATGCCGCTCTTCGCGGCGACACGTATGCGTCCCTCTGCTCGCTCGCCGCTCACAAGCTCGACGAACGATCCTTCCGCGGCGTATTCCTGTTCCTGTGCGGAGTTGTTGATCACGATGCGAACCGTGTCGCCGGGCGCGTGGCGCTCAAACACATACAGTCCGTCCGCGTTATCCATCGCCCGCGTGACCATGCGTCCACGGCGCAGCGCCGCAGAGGTGTTGCGCAGTCCGATGACCTTCTGATACCACGCGAACATGTCTCGGTCGAACCGGACAGGGTCTGCAGCGCGCCGACGCGATGCTGACGGCGTCGAAGCTTCATCCTCATACGTCATCTCTTCCCAGACCATCGGTTTGCGGTCGTCAGGATCATCTGCACCCCACATTCCGGCTTCGCTTCCGTAGTACACCATCGGCGCTCCGACGTACGTCATCTGAAACAACACCATCAGTTTCTGAATGCGTCGTGCCTGTTCCGTGGGTGCTGAGACATCATACTGTGGATTCTGCCGCAATCCATTGTCCGCATCGAAGCGCCGGTTCGGATTCATGATCTGCGACGGCAACCGGTCTGTGTCGTGGCTCTCGAGAAGGTTCTGGAGTACATCGTTCGTGGTATCCGGATAATCGGCACGAATTGCCCGGAGCTCCCCGTCGAATTCCGCCACCGAGTACCGATCCTCATTCGTATCGATGAAGAAGCGTACGCATGCGCGCGCAAACCGGTAGTTCATGACCGCATCGAATTGATCTCCCCTTAGCCATTCCGCCGCATTGTCCCAGATCTCGCCCACGATGTACGCATCGGGATTGATCGACTTCACCAGTCGCCGCCACTCGCGCCAGAACACCGGCGACACGTCGTTCGCCACATCCAATCGCCAACCGTCCACGCCGTCGCTCGGATCACCGTCTCCATCCGGATCCATCCATCGCCGCGTGACGTGAAAGAAATATTCGCGCACCGGTTTCACGAATCCCCGCTCGTCCTCCTGGAATTCGGGCATGGACAGATGGTCCCACCATCCCTTATAGACGAATTCACTCTGCGGCGTTCGGTCATCATCCCATGCGCGAACGTCAAACCAATCCGCATATCGTGAACGCCGCTGGTTCTGAACGACATCCTGAAACGCGAAGAACGCCGTTCCGCAATGATTGAACACGCCGTCGATCACGACCTTCATCTTCCTTGCGTGTGCCTCCCGAACGAGCACCAGGAAGAGCGAATCCGCCGATGTCCAGTGCCAGCTTGCTGGGTCGTCCGTCTCCTGCTTCATCAACCGCTTATCATCGATCGGATCGGGTCCGAATGTCCGGTCGATATGATGATAACTCGCCGCATCATACTTGTGCAGGGAGACCGATTCGAACAGCGGATTGAAATAGAGCGCGGTGACGCCGAGGGATCGCAGATAGTCCAAGCGGTCCAGCACGCCCTGAAGATCGCCGCCGTAGCGGCGGTTGAAGACGCTCTGATAGAACTCTGAACTGAAGGCCGATTCCCACGGCTGGAGCGTGTACCAATCGCTCGTCCATGGCGAGATGTGCCACTCACGACCGGGACGGAGACCAATGTCTTCCGCCGTTGGATCGTTCGAGGCATCGCCGTTGCGGAATCGCTCGGGGAAGATCTGATACCACACGACATCGGCGGCCCAGGCGGGATGTTGGGCGAGAGCGGGTGGAATGATGAGGGCAACGAGGAGTGCGCCGAAAGCGAGAGTTGCGAGGGGTTGTTTGCTCATTCGTTCGAGTGCGTGGCTCTTTTGCTGCGTCTGGTGCGTTTCGGTTTGGTCTCGCCCCCTTCTACTTGATCTGTTGCGCCCGCGACCTCGGGTTCTGCCGGAGGAAGTCGGAGGATGCGGACCGTTTCGACCGCATTGTCGGCGACCTTCTCCGCCGTAAAGCGAAGGCCCGCCGTTTCAAATGTCTCGCCGACCGACGGAATGTGTCCCCATTGTTCGACCGCATATCCACCGATCGAACGAATGTCCATCGGCGAGAGCTCGATGTTGAACAGGCGCTCGACGTCGTTCGTGGTCAAACTTCCATCAACGAGATACTCATCATCGCTGACCTTCACGATCTCCGGCGCTTCCCGGTCGTATTCGTCTTGGATGCTCCCTACCAATTCTTCCAACACCAGCTCCAGCGTCACAAGGCCTGCGGTGCCTCCGTACTCGTCCGCGAGCACGACCATGTGGGTCTTCTTCTGCTGCATCGTCTCGAGGGTCTTCTCGAGCGTGGCGGTTTCCGGGAGCACACAGACGTCGCGCAGGACGCTGGCAAGGGTGAATCCCGCCTGGTGATCGCGGTCCTGTTTGAAGATGTCCTTCGTCATCACCACGCCGACAATATTGTCGATAGAATCTTTGTACGCCGGAAACCGTGAGAACTTGTTCGCACGGATAATTTCGAGGCTCTGCGCCACCGGCACCGTGAGGGACAAGGCGATCATTTCTTTCCGCGGGACCATGATGTGGCGCGCCTGCTTGCGTCGAAAGTCCATCGCGTTGAGTACGATCGACCGGCTTGAGGCGGAGACTCCCTGCTCGCGTGCGAGAATAAGCCGGAGCTCTTCCTCTGAATGCATGAGTTCCGTCTCGCTCGCCGGTTCAATACCGATCATGCGGAGGATGGCGTTGGCGAGATTGTTCAGTGTGTTGATGATGGGTTTGAAGACGAAGAAGAAGAAGCGCAACGGATACGCGATCAGCAGCGTGGTCATTTCGGTCTTCTGAATGGCGATCGACTTCGGGGTCAGCTCGCCGAGGACGATATGCAGAAACGTGATGATCGAAAACGCAATGGCGAACGAAACCAGTTGGATGATGTGTTCATCCACGACGCCGAGTCCCCCCATCAGCGGGCGGATCATCGACGCAACCATCGGTTCCCCCAGCCAGCCGAGCGCCAGGCTCGTCATCGTGATGCCAAGCTGCGTCGCCGAGAGATAGGCGTCAAGATGGGAGACGATCTCCCGCGCGATCCGTGCGCGCGCGTTTCCGCGTTTCTCAAGCGGTTCGAGTTGCGTTGCCCGGATCTTGACGATGGCGAATTCCGCCGCCACGAAGAACCCGTTTAGAAACACGAACAGGAAGACGAAGAGAATGTCGCCGACGATCTCCCAGATGCTCATTCTCCTGTCTTCCTACTTTCGTAACTGCTCTTCGATCCAACTCAGGTATGATTCCAGACGCGCGAGGAAGTTGACGTATGCCTTCGACCATTCCTCTGCGTTTGCGGGGGGCTGTGCTTTTCCGACAAGATCCTGAAAGACGCGTGAAACCTCGACTGCGATCTTTTGCTTGCCTTCCTGTATGATGGCCTGGACGTCCGCCGAATAGTAGGCGCGCAAGTTCTTCAAGTCCTGACGAATGCGCGCTTCCGGATTCGTCTGCGCGAACAACATCGTCTCCGTCTTGCTCCCACCGCTCAGCTCATAGATCAGCAGATTCCACTGTTCCATCACGCTGCGGAATTCGCGCTCGTTCTCGCAGAGGCGCTTCGGCAGAAGCTCCATGGCCTGTTCCGCCCGGAGCGTGCTGTGAAACAAGACATCTCCGCCAACGAACTGCGAGAGAAGATTGATGTCCATGCGATAGCCCAGCGTTCGCTCCACAGCGATAGCGATCTCTTTCTCGAAATCGCGCGGCAGATCGAGCGCTTTGACGTCGCGGTGGCGCGCGGCCGCCTGCATGCGAATCGCCAGCTCCGCATCGCTCTTGGACTCCAGCTTCTCCGGCTTAGCCGAGACCGCCGATGGTTCAGACATGAGAATCGAGTACTCGAAGAGCGCAGCGCGCTTTTCCCGGTCCAGTTCATCGAACTTCTTCGACGCCGCGCCGAACGCGCTGGTCTTCTGGTCGGCCTCCGCCTGGAGAAGCATCAGGAGACGGACGAAGAGCCGGTCCTTGTACAGAGTGCGGAAGTGGTTCATGTCCGCAAGCACGTAGAGGTCTTCTTCCACGCAGGAGAACACCGTGTTGAATATGCGCGCGATCCGGTGTTCGCCGATCTTCTTATCGTCGATGGCCCGTACCGTGTAGTCGACGCCCGCCATCGTGGTGTCGAGAATGACCGCTTTCTTCCGCGCCCCCGCAAATGTTGCCGGCGTCCCGACCTCGATGTTCTTCATCCCATGCAGCCGCAATTGCATCTTTGTATACAACGTCGGACCGGTGAATGGCACGATCACGCCGATGTCACCCGCTCGGCGTCCTTGTTCCTGGAGTGCGTGCTTGACACACTCAAGCACTTTCTTCGTTTGATGCTCATTGTACGGGAGGATGCGTTTCCGACCCGCATACTGCCGACACTTCGCCTGCGCTTCGGATGTGTCGAGGAAGAAGATCCGTCCCCGTGCGGTTGGCGGTACAAACACACTGATCTTCTCATCGTAGAGCACCGCAGCCGTGAACAAGGACAGCCTGGGCGTTGTGGCGTACAGCGACCGCAAGAGCACGCAGTACTGCGCATGTTGTTCCGTCCAATCGAAGAGGCGGCTAAGTTCGTCGGTCTCCGCAATATGGAGGAACACGTCCCGCTGCAGCCATTGCTTGGAAAGTTCCGATGTGGCGGATGATTCCGGCTGGAGCTGGAACGGATCGCCGGCCACGACACACTTTTCCTTCGCCAGACTGGCAAGCGCCGCGAGGGTTGGCAGGTTGACCGATTGCGACTCATCGATCAGGACCAGGTCGAACTTCTGACTTCGTATCACCGGGTCAATGAACGCAGTTGCAACGCTCGTCGCGATGAATTGTTTGGTTCGCAGGATGGCCGGTTCATCCACCGCAACGAACGCATTGACCGCCTGCGTGACCTTTTCGAGGCCTCCCAGTTCATCCATCTTCTTGAGCGCGGCCTTGAATTCCCGTTGCTCATCCTGCGTGATGGGAGCGTTGGTTTCCAGCAGAACAGCTTCATCCGTCAACGACTGGTTCATCGTTTGGAATCGCTTCTGCTGCTGCTGACGTTCCTGGAGCTGCCGCTGGGCCGCTTCGACGTCTTCCTTGGAGTACCCTTTCTTCAGCCGCTCCAGCACGGAGGCCTTCTCGTGATTCTGAATGGCATCCCCCAATTGGCGGATGTCCTTTGAGATCTGTTCGGCGTGCCGCTTCGCATCAGCCGCACGTGAACGAAGGTCCACGATATTCTGGTAGTACTCCTCGTGGAGGATCTGTTTGATCCGCACACGCCAGTACGCCCGCAGGAGCTGCACGCGCTCCTGGAATGCCCTGCGTTTCTCCTCGCGCATCCGTTCCAGCTGATGCTCGAAGGAGAACGGAGCGATCTGGGAAGCATAGGGTAAGGAAGGAAGGTCCACCCGGACGGCGGTGGATTCCATCGGAAGTTCCAGATGCTTGCCGACGTCGACTGTTCGGAGAAGCATCTCGTCCACATTGTCGTTCGTGGGGGCAACGAAGAGAACGCGCTTGCCTGCTTTCAGATAGGTCGCGGCCGCGAGGGCGAGGGTGTGCGTCTTTCCAGATCGCATCGCGCCCCAGAGGATCGTCACTTTGTTCTGGAGGATCTTACGCACAGCCTCAACCTGGTCGGCGGGTGTTGAATCGATCGAGGCCGGCGCAAAACCAACGACATGGTTGTTCGTCGGGCTATCGGGCTGAAAGACCAGGGAGGGAATCGTCGCATTCGGTTCGAGAGCGCTGAGCGCATCGATGATAGGGCTGATCTGCGCTTCATGATTCCAGGAACATCGCGCTTCGGGGATGACCGGACCAATATCCCGCGGCAGGGCGACGGTGAAATACTGATTGTCGATGCTGATGATGTTCCCTTCCAACACCAGCGATTCCACCCGTCCGATCGTGAACAGAACCCGTTCCGTCGTCCGGAGAAGCGTTTCTTCGGGGATCTCGAATCGGTAATAGACGAATCCGGCGAACGTGCCGACTTGCATGCCTCCGCAGAGCGTGATCTCACGCCGCGTTGTCAGCAAATGGTCGCGCTCGACCTCGAGGGCTTTGGCGAGTGTCGCAAACATAGAGAATAATACCATTATTGCGCAGACGAAGCAAGGTGACAACAACAGAAAGCCCGGCAGCGGTGAACTGTCGGGCTTGATTGAACGCGAAATTCTTCGTCAGAAGGGACGATTGATGCGGAATAAAAGGCGTGCCGGCTCTTTGCGGTCGGTCCGCCATGTGAGTCCGATGCGGAATGAGCCGCTCCGATTCGCAAATCCTATGCCGAGGTCGTGTCGGAATTCTCTCCATGTGATGTCGTTGAAGCCAGAGGTCGGCGTTTCATTCGGAGAAACGGCGCGCACAATTCCGGCATCGCTCTGGATGAGGAAATTGAAATTGCGGAACAACCACGTCGGCCAGAGGTCGAGGTCGTCGAGGAAATTCCCGTTGATGATGAACTCGGCGTTCACGAGAAGCAACCGATTCCCCATTTCGTCCTTGTGACCATATGCCGGCACAGTGCCCAATCCTCCAAGATCGAATGCCTTCTGCAGGGGGACCGCGCCTCCGGCCGTTCCAACTCGAAGCCGGAGATTCAGGCTTTCGTACGAACCGAGCGGCTGGAAACGGCGCACATCCACGACGTAATGATCGAAGTCGAAGTCGCTGCCGAAGGATTCCTTTGCCACCTCGGCGCTCGCCATGATGTTCCATCCCTGCGGCCCGGCCCATGTGCGCGACACTGTGTTAAAGCCGATCGACGCGGTGATGCTTCGCATCTTTCCCGGATCGATCGCCGGATTCAGCCGGAATCGCTTCGCTCCGCCGAAGAACGCCCAGTCGACGCGATTGCTCAATGAGTCATACTGATCGATCAGATAAGCGACCTTCGCTTCCGCTTTCACGTCTCCCTGGATCGTGTAGTACGCTCCGTGAATCGAAAAGCCTTCACGCTGGAAGTAGTCGCGGTAATCCTCATGAATCAGGAGCGCGGCGAGCGTGTTTTCCATGGGCTGGATCAGCCATTGGTCTTTCGTGTCGGTGAGGCTGTAGCCCTCGATCCCGAATTCGAGAAGTTCGCGGCCTTCGGTATTCTTCAGAGGGAACTGCCACCCGAGACCGAGATTCCCGCGCCATCGATGCGATTTGAATCCGTACCCGACCGAACCATAGCTGTTCAATCGGCGCTGACCGTCCCAGTTGTACTTCTTGTCGGTCCCCAATCCGAGGAACACGCCTTCCACGCGATTGTAACGAAACATGACGTCGTCAAAGTCCGATTGTTCACTCAACCATGGAACATCGAACGATGTCCCCCTGCTGCCGAAGCGCCGGCGCGGTTCGCGATAGCTTGCAGTGCTTGCGCCCGTTCGGTCCTCGTATCCTTCGATGACCGCGCCCTCTTCTTTCATAATGCTTCCGTTGATGACGCGGGCGTTGCCAGCGACAACGCCGTGCTGTTTCACCACCAGATCGCCGCCGACGACAAGAACATCGCCGTCCACCTTCCCTGCGATGATCAGATCAGCTCCTTTGACGACGATGTTTCCATCGACGATCACGCTTTCGGCGACCGTGGTCTCGGAAGAATAGACCTTGGTGTTTTCCTCAGACTCCAGGTCCTCGATATCCCGCGTGCGGCTGCGCTTCGTCCGGATCGTGTCACCGTCGGTCAGTATGTCGTCGTCTTCGAACGAGCGGGAGAGCCGGCGGGTCATCTGGTCGACGAACCGTTCGATGGCAGAGCCGACTCGTTCACCAACGTTCTCCGCGCGGTCATCTTCCTGGGCGGGTGCCAGGGCTGGCAGCAGGGTAACAGCAAGGAGGATGAACAGAAGTGTCGGTCGTTTCATGGGAACACCTTTGAGTCAACGTGAGATATTCAGAAGCGTGCAGTACAAGGATACGCCGCCGGTTTTGAAATTGTTGCAAAGGGCAGGCGCATGATGTGAGGGTAAAGGAAATTTGCTATATTTGAGGGGATACGATCACCCTCTTTCTTCTTTTGCACAAGGAACTTCCTCCGTTACAATTGGGAAATCGTCATCGCCTTTTGCGCTATGAATCTGGCCATCAACATCGATCACATCGCTACTCTGCGGAACGCGCGCGGAGGACGCTTACCCGACCCCGTGGATGCTGCGCTCGCTTGCGAACGCGCCGGTGCCGTTGGCATCGTTTGCCATCTCCGCGAGGACCGGCGGCATATTCGCGATACTGACGTCGAACGCCTTCGCACGACGATCAAGACGAAACTCGATCTCGAAATGGCGGCAACTGAGGAGATCATCGGAATTGCGTGCCGCGTGAAGCCGGATCTTGTGACGCTGGTGCCCGAGCACCGGATGGAACTGACCACGGAAGGAGGGCTCGATGTCGTCGCCGAACGAGCGCACCTGACGACCGCGGTCAAGAAGTTCCACGATCATGGGATCGCCGTCAGCCTCTTCATCGATCCCGTGCCGGCTCAGATCCACGCCGCCAGGGAGACGGGCGCGGAGATGATGGAGATCCACACCGGCGAGTACGCCGACGCGTCCTCCGCCGAAGAACGCGCTCATCAGTTTCAACTCATCAAGGATGCGGCCCGGTTGGGAAAGACGCTCGGCCTTGGCGTGAACGCGGGACATGGACTTGACTACGACAACATTGCCGCCGTCGCGCGCATTCCGGAGATCGATGAGGTCAGCATTGGCTATGCGGTGATCGTTCGAGCCGTGAGCGTTGGACTCGAGTCGGCCGTTCGCGAGATGCACGGCTTGATTCAGTCCGCCTGACTCGCCGATCTGACCGCCGCATCCAGAATCCGCTGATTGCGCAGTCCTTCTTCGCCCGGGATCGGTGAGGGCGTCCCCCGCAGTACACTCTCCGCGAATAATTCCACTTCCTGTCGGTACAGGTTGGGAACGACGATCGTTTCCCGCGTCATTGTTCCCGGCATGCCATTCTCCGCGCGTGTGATCAATAGCTCCAAGGTCATGTCGCTCCGCGTGAAGTGCTCCAACGCGAGCATTCCCTCCGTTCCGACCACTTCAAGCGCGGAACGTCGGATGCCCGATTCAAAAGAGGTATAGATCGACGCCGTTGTCCCGCGGGTGAATCGCAAAGCGAGGTGCGCAGTCGCTTCTGTTTCTGTCGCGGATGGTACGGGAGAGAGATGCGCTTTCACCGATGCGACCTCGTCGTCGAGGATGAATCGGATCGTGTCGAGGCAATGGACGGCGATGTCGTAGAGCGGTCCGCCTCCTGCAACTACACGGTCGAAGAGCCAACCGCGCTGGGAGAGGCGCGCGTCATACGTGAATTCCGATTTCACAAACGTCACGCGGCCGATCGTTCCGGTCTGCATGAGTTCCTTCATCCTCCGCACTGCCGGCGAGAGCCGCACCATGTGTCCCACCATGAGCGTCACACCCGCCTTCCGACATTCCTCGATCATCTCTTCCGCTTCCGACGCGTTCATCGCGATCGGTTTCTCCACGAGCACATGTTTTCCTGCGCGGGCTGCGGCGATCGTCTCCGCGGCATGCGCAACATTCGCAGACACGATGAAGACCGCATCGACCTCGGGATGTGCGACAAGATCATTCGCGCTTGTGAATGCAAGCGGGATGTTCAGCGCTCGCGCGCGTTCCTCCACAGCGCTCTGAGATCGCTTCTGAATGGCGACGAGACGCGCATTCGATGCGGAGCGAATTGCGGGAGCGATCGCCTGCTCCGCGAACCGACCGAAGCCGATGATGCCAAAGCGGAGGGAGGAAGGGGGATTGGGAGACATTGGGTGATGTGGAGATTGGGCGATTTTCGAATTACGATTGTTGATTGCGGGACGGAATTTCTTGACTCTGTGCGTTGAGGTGCGTACTTATAAGAAGCGCCTTCTACGGCTGGGGCGGACGTTTCCCCAGCAACACCGCTACCTGCGACGGTTGGATGTTTTCCACATACAGACCTTCGGGCGCAAAGACATTCGACCGGGTGATGGTCCGACGCACCGTTCCTTGCCTTGCGTCGCCCAGTTTGACCGCCAAATGGATACGGCTCGTATCCGTAAAATAGAACGACCGGCGCGGCCCGGAGAACGTGACCTCAAGTTCCGGCGGATCGATGCTCTTGATCATGAGTTCTGCCGGCGCATCTTCGGCCAGCACCGGCAGCTTGTAGGTGCGGTAGTCGATTCGCGCTTCGTGGACGAAGAAGAACCACAGAACGACCGTCGCGGCAAATGCCAGCACTTTTTCCCTGCGATTCTTGACGAGGATCCCGGTCCACTTGCGGGCCGTCGTTGGAGGATCAAGCTCACGGTAGAACGCTTCGAGGATCCGCGGGAGCTCGTCGTCGGAGGTGAGCGCGCTGATGGCGCCGTTGTAGGCGATGGAAATCGTCCCGCGCTCTTCTGAAATGACAATGCACAGGGCGTCCGTACGTTCGACAAGTCCGAGCGCCGCCGCATGACGCGTTCCGACCTTCTGAAGCGCGCGCAGGTTCTTTGACAACGGAAGATAACAGGCAAACGCGGTGATCGTGGCCCCTTCGATGATGACCGCGCCATCGTGTCCCGGCGATCCCGGCATGAAGATACTACCCAGGAGCGCCTCGCTGAGCTCACCGTTCAGGTCAACGCCGCCGTCGATCTGACGTCCGATGGGATCCCTTCCCCGAAGAACGATGATCGCGCCGATCCGCTCGCGTGCGAAGGCGCGTGCGCTGTTCACTAAGATGTCGATCTCGCGCCGCGTTCCCAGGGTGATCTTTCGCAGCCGCTTGTTGCGGATCATACTGCGGCTGGCAAGCTGCTCGAGCAGATGCTTGATCTCCTCCTGGAAGATGATGACGACAGCGATCAGAATGATGGCGAAGAATCCTTGGAACACACTGATGGTCAATGCGAGGTCCATCTGCCGGGCAAGCAGGTAGCCGACCCCCAGGATGAACATCCCGATGACGACGAACGCCGCGCGTGTGCGCTTGAACCAGACGAGCACGGAGTACAGGATAACCGACATGATGATGATGTCGAGCATTCCCGAGATCCCGACGCTTTCGATGATCTTCATGGCATCCATGGCTGCCTCATCCCGCCTTCATCGTGATAAACGGCGCAAACGTGGTCCGGCTGTGCAGCCGCAACAGGGCGGCAAGGCGCTCAGTCATCCCGTTTTCATATGCGGTCCAGCGCTCCTGGTCCATTCCCCCGGGAAAGTGGACCCGCCCGCCGGCGATCTGTCCATGTCCTCCGGCGTGACGCTTCGAGCCAATGATCGTGCGAAGGATGGTGCTGACCGACACGTTCATTCGCACGGTACGCAATGAACAGTGGAGATTCTCGCCGTGCCGTCCGGTGCAGAGCACCCAATCAACTCCTTCGGCGCCGAGCAGCACGTCGGCCATTTGTGAAACGATCTCCGGGCTGCCGATCGGTCCAAGGTGAGAGACGACGACCCGCTGGCGGATGACCGCGTGCACAAGCGCTTTCGCCAGGTCAGAAAAGAACTTCCGCGGCCGTGATGGGTTTTGGATGCGCGCAAGAAGATGTACATCGCTCAGCGGCAACAATTTGAAGTAGATGTCGACCGTCTCGCGGTTCGTTACGCGATAGAAGTTGAGCGTGTCCGACAGGATGCCGTAGACCATCGCGGTGGCAAGCCACTTCGGGACGGAGACCCCGGCGTTCAGCAGTTCCCGGGCGACGAGCACGGATGTCGCGCCAGCCGTTTCATCGATCAGCGTGAAGTCGGCCGACGGAGGTGTTTCAGAATGATGCTGGTCGATGACGATGGCAACCTTGCGTTTTCGTTTCAGAGAGTGATTCTCGAACTGTGGCTGGGTGTCAACGAAGGCAACGTTCGGATAGATCCGTTCATCGGATGAGCGCTGCTTGTACACGGGCAGCTTGAGCAAGCGGACCATCTCGCGATTTTCGCTCCGTGCGATCACACCTCCATACACCACCTTCGCCCGGATGCCATGCACCCGTTCAACGAGGAATTGCAGCCCCACGGCAGAGGCCAGCGCATCCGGATCGGGAACATCGTGCATCACGATCAGCAACGGCGACAGGCGCTCGCGATTCTGTTCAAGGAATCCCGACAGGTCGTTCGCACTCATAGTTGTGTAAGAAGGGAAAAAGCGCTGAGAAGGGCAAGAGGGGTGGGGGAAGATTTTGGATTGCGGATTGCGGCTTTATCATCCTTGATCATGGATTGGATAGGAGGGCGGTCTATGTCTTCTTCAACTTCGACGCGGCGGCTTGTGATCGTCTCGAACAGGCTTCCCATTACGGTTCGCCTCGAGAACGGAACGATCGCGTATGGAGAAAGCGCCGGCGGCCTTGCGACGGGCTTGAGTTCATTCCTGGATTCGTATCGCTCTCATTTCCCGGATCGCGAGGGATATGTGTGGGTCGGATGGCCCGGGAGCACGATCCCGCCGGACCATCAGGAGGACGTCAGGCAAACGCTTGCCGAACAGCATCGGGCGCTGCCGGTGTTTCTCTCCGGCGAGGAAATGGATGAATTCTACCTCGGATTCTGCAACAAGACCCTCTGGCCGCTGTTCCATTATTTTCCATCATACACCACGTATCGCGAGGATTACTGGGCGCGCTACGTTGCCGTGAACGAACGGTTCGCTGAAGCGCTGAAGCCTCTGCTTCTCCCAGATGATGTCGTGTGGATCCAGGACTATCACCTGATGTTGTTGCCTCAGATGTTGCGCGCGCATGTGCCGCAATCGCTCATCGGCTTCTTCCTTCACATCCCATTTCCGTCGTTCGAGTTGTTTCGCCTGCTTCCTCCGCGGTGGCGGGAGGCGATCCTTGAGGGAGTGCTCGGGTCGGACCTTGTCGGATTTCACACGTATGAGTACACCCGGCACTTCCTTCAATCCGTGCTTCGCATTCTCGGTCACGACCATTCCCTGGGGCGGATCGTTCTTCCCGCGCATGTCGCACGCGCGGAAACCTATCCGATGGGGATCGATTTCCAGCGTTTCGTCGCCGCGGCGCGTGATCCGGAAACGGAGGCCGAGCGGAACGAGATCCGCGCGACGCTGCGCAACATGCGCTCCATCCTTTCGGTGGACCGGCTCGATTATTCGAAGGGAATTCTCAATCGCCTCGAAGCGTACGAACTCCTTCTCGAACGACATCCCGAATATCATGGCGCGGTCGTGCTCATCGCTGTCGTCGTTCCTTCCCGAATCGGCGTCGACCAATATGAGACAATGAAGAGGCAGATCGAGGAGATCGTCGGACGGATCAACGGACGGTTTGGAACCGTTGCCTGGACGCCGGTGATCTATCAATATCGCAATCTCGGCTTGCACTCGCTCTCTGCGTTGTACAGCGTCAGCGATGTCGGCCTTGTGACACCTCTGCGGGACGGCATGAACCTCGTCGCAAAGGAATATATCGCGTCGCGGTCGGATCACACGGGTGTTCTGGTCCTGAGCGAGATGGCCGGCGCGGCAAAGGAATTGGGCGAGGCACTTATTGTGAATCCCAACGATCGGGGGGAGATGGCGGATGCAATGCACACGGCGCTTCAGATGCCGGAAGAGGAACAGCGGCAACGGAATATTGTGATGCAGGAGCGTCTGCTTCGGTATGATGTGACACGATGGGCGGGAGAGTTTCTGAAAGACCTTGGCGAGATGGAAGAGGTCCGGAACCGTTTTACCGCGAAGCTCCTGACCCATGGTTCGCGCGGAGACATTCTCCGGTCGTACGCGGAGGCGCGGCAACGTCAGCTCTTCCTCGATTACGACGGTACGCTTGTGCCCTTCGTCCGCCATCCCTCGCTCGCCAAGCCCCCCGAACTATTGCATCGTCTGCTTACGCAACTTGCCGACGATCCTCGGAACTCGGTCGTCATCCTCAGCGGGCGCGACCGCGCTTCGCTTGACCGGTGGCTTGGACACCTGCCCATCGGACTCGCCGCGGAGCATGGCTTCTGGCTGAAGGACGCCGGAGGGCAATGGACGAACGCTCCGCATCCTTCCACCGATTGGAAGCTCACCTTGCGTGCGATCCTGGATCAGCATGCCGACCGGCTTCCGGGAGCATTCGTCGAAGAGAAGGAGTTTTCCCTGGTGTGGCACTACCGGTCGTCGGATCCCGATCAGGCGCGTCCCATCGCCGCAGAGCTGATCGACCAATTGACGAGTTACACGTCCGGCTTGAATGTTCAGGTGTTGCCGGGGAACAAGGTCGTCGAGGTTCGCACAGCCGGCATTCACAAGGGGACGGCGGCCTCGCATTGGTTAAGCGGGCGAATGAACGATCACATTCTCGCGATCGGAGACGATTGGACCGACGAAGATCTGTTTCGCGCTCTTCCTCCGAATTCGTTCACCATTCGCGTCGGCATTACGAACACCGTCGCACTCTACAATGTTCGCGGGCCGGAGGATGTTCTGCGTCTGCTGGAATCACTGGCCCTTTCCCATTTTTGAAAACGCCGTTTTTCGCCCATTTCCACGAATAGGAAGGGGGATAGGGGACCTCCCCGAATCGGCGTGAATCTGTGCCTGCTTCCTAGGGTCATCTACGAAATCCCACGCGTGGTCGTGGCACGACCATTGCTTTTCTTGCCATACTCTGTTCCCACGTATCCATCACCCCAGGAGAATTTATGGCTAAGTATAAGATCGCATGGTTACCCGGAGACGGTGTTGGTGTCGATGTCCTCGACGCTACGAAGATCGTCCTTGAGAAGATCAAGCTCGACGCAGAATACATCCATGGTGATATCGGATGGGAGTTCTGGTGCAAGGAGGGAGATGCGCTTCCGGAACGTACGGTCGAGTTGCTCAAGAATGTCAATGCAGCGTTGTTCGGCGCCATCACATCGAAGCCGATCAAGGCGGCGCAGGCGGAGCTTGTGCCGGAGTTGCAGAGCAAGAATCTCGTCTATCGTTCACCGATCGTCCGAATGCGGCAGATGTTCGATCTCTACAATTGCCTTCGTCCATGCAAAGGATATCCCGGCAATCCGCTGAACTTCAAAGAAGGGATCGACCTGGTCGTGTTCCGCGAGAACACTGAGGACCTGTATGCCGGCGTGGAATTCCCGATCCCCCCGGCCGAGCTAATCGACCTTCTGACGAAGATCTCAAAACCCTTCGCACCGTTTGCGAAGCTTGCTGCCGATCAATACGCCATCTCCACAAAGATCAATACGAAGGCGGGATCGGAACGGATCGTCCGGGCGGGATATGAATTCGCGAAGAAGAACGGCCGGAAGAAGGTCACGATCGTCCACAAGGCAAACGTCGTTCGTGCAACCGACGGACTATTCCTCGAGGTCGCAAAAGAGGTC
>Ga0105102_10000157_pt1 | contig 17442 bp, 17 predicted proteins | sample PPLLaktember2015_FD_87032 | JGI IMG/M metagenome (GOLD analysis project Ga0105102, IMG submission 87032) | Freshwater sediment microbial communities from Prairie Pothole Lake near Jamestown, North Dakota, USA - PPLs Lake P7 Core (6) Depth... | ecosystem: Environmental > Aquatic > Freshwater >...
ACATATTTGTAAACAGTATAAAGTTCCGTTTCAATCGTTGGTGTATTAGTTTCTAAACCTTTAGGTGTAATAGTTATAGTATTGTTTATTGTAGAAATTAAACCTGCAACAACTAAACTGTTAATTATATTCTTTACAGTTTCAACATCTAAACCTAATATCTTTGCAGCCTTTTCGGGTGTTGTTTCTGGTGCGCCTTTTAATAAATCTAATACTTGTTTTTCGGCATCCGTTACAAATTTATGCTTTGCAAATTCAAAATTAAAAGCCTCAGCATTACTACCAAATGTTACAAACTCTTCGCTAACTATCGGGTCATCATTGTCATCTATTGCACTACCTTCGAATAAACTAAGAACATAGTCAGTCATATCAACTTGCTTATCAAACTTACTAAACTGAGCTTCGGGAGTTGCAAATAAAACATTAATATCTTAGTCACTTAATCCGTAACTATTCTTTAGCATCATTGCAGCCACCTCTTTAGTAGTCTTTTGATTGTTAACCTCACGAATTAATCTTTTAATATTAATCCATTGTTTGCCGGTTAAGTTCTTTAAATGCTCATTTACTTGCGTTTCTGGTATCTGAGCTAAATCACCATCAACTGTAACTTTGTCTTTAATATCAATACCTAACTTTTTAGCGTAATGCTCACGTAAAGTATCTAAATCAAATAGTGATTGAAGTAAAGCAGTATCAAAAGGTAAATCAATATTAGCAGGTTGTTTCTGTTTTATTTCTAATAAAGATAAGTCAACACCGTTAACGGCTGCTAAATCTTTAATAATGTTTAAGTGGATTTCTTGTCTATGCTCAATATAACTAAATAACCATCTTTCAAACTTCTGTAAATAAATAGTGTTATCGCCAATGTTAACCGAGCCGTCAAAAATAGCGGCTAAAGCAGGATCTGTTCTGTGGGCTGTAAAGATATTTTGTTGTGAACGTTTAGCAACCTGCTCAAACATTTTATCTAAATCGCTTTGTGAAAACGTTGTTAACTCAGCTTTTTGACCGCCTTTATCAACAAAATTAAACATCATTTTACCCGTGTTAGAACTACCTTTAAATTTACGGTCAAAGAATTTAGCGTATTTTCTTTGCTCTTCCTGAGTTGGCTCACCGTTAAATAAACTCAACATAGCACTTGCAAACATGCCATTCTTTAAATGTGAATAGTTAAAGTTAGTTATCTCAATATTTGTTTCAATATCCTGTAAGCCTTGTTGGTAGTTAGGTGCTGGGTAAATATTGCCAAATTCCATTGCACTCATTACTTCTGTTTTGTAATAAAGTATTTGAGTTCCTGTTCTTATGTTAGGGTTAAAAATAGGATATTCAATAAATGATTTATGCTTATGTGCCTGGTCATTTACACATCCATTATCGTCAACCCATTGCTCACAATAGAAAAGAGTTTTACCATCTGGTGAACGTCTAAACTTACTAAATTCTTGGTTATAAACCTCAGCTATTTTACCGTTAAAATCGTAAACTATTTGTAAAGCAATACCGTCAAATATTTCAAATGGTGTTACGTTCTTTCTAAATAGACTATTCCAATCTTCAAAGCGATTAGCGTGTGATAAGAATTTATCGTATTGCGCTTGTTGTGATAACGTTAATTTGCTTTCGTCATAACATAAGCCACGTCCATAAACATGGTCCGCCTTAGCCTTTATAATAGCACCGTGAACGGCATCTCTATTGTATAGTTCTAATAAGTAATTAGGGTGTGAGTTATGCTCCCCCCATTGTAGATATTTACCACTAGATATTTTTCTAATAGCAGGCGAAAATGCACTATCAAATTCAATTTGTAAAAGGTTACCGACCTGTGTTATATTATTGCCCATTTGTTACGATTGATGTTCTTACATCTTTATAATAAATATTAGTTACTGAGGGTGCTTTCCACCACGCCTTACCATTTCCAACTTCACCTGTTAACGTTCTAATATCTGTTGTATTTATATTTGCATAATTGAATGCGGCTGCATTAGCCGATTGATAAACGTAGAATGAATAACTACCATAGTCATCAAATAAAACGCTGCCATTTAAAGGTACAGCCGCTCCAACGGTTATAACAAAACGTTGTTTATTATTATCTAAGTTAGTGTAAGTACTTGTACACGCTACTTTGCGACCTGTATTATCATTAATGAATACAAAGACAAATTGAGGATTTGCAATAGTTGAATTTTCCGTTACCGAAATATCAATAGTATTAGCCCCTGTTATTAATTGCATCATATACTTATTAAATACTAAAAACTTTGAAATGTTACTAAAACCTCAGCGATTTTATAAGAACCTCAACGCTTTATAGATAAAGCATCAGAAAGAAAAAATAATAGAATTACCAATTTGCTATCAGGAACGATAGGAGCGTTATTAGGGGCGCTAATAGGATTGGCGGGACAATGCCAGCAAAAACAGCCTGAACAATCAAAGCAGATTTTTCCGACAATCCAAATCGTTCACGACACAATTTATAAAGAAGTTCAAAGAAATAATAAAGATACTTCATTGGTTAGAATAGTTAAAACAAAATAAATTAGAAAATCACGATTCAATTTTATTAAGACTTCTTAACCCAAAGAACATGGGAAAGCCATCCTATAATAAAAAAACCAATCATTAACATTATTGCGCTTGCTACATCCATTTTATAATTTATAAAAGTTTATATCCTTTTTTTTCCTATAAGGAAACCAGCGATAAACCCAATAAAAGCACTACCAAAAGTGCAAGTAAGTGTTATAATAATTGCCATAACTAAAAATTTATTTGGATCTACTATTCGCTCTTTACTTTCTATTAGAAAAATACATGAGTAAAAATATTACTATTATAGAATAACCTAATACTATTATAAGTCCCATTTTATAAAGTGTACTTTGTTAAACGTAAAGGCGACAGCACACAATTACAAATGTAAACATTTGTTTTTATATAAAAAAATTTATTTTAAAATAAAAAAGCCTGAAACTTACGGGTCTCAGGACTTACATTTATATTTTAAGAAGTTAATTAAGCAGGTATCAATAGTAAAGCAGCTAAAGCGTTTGGTACAACGTTTGCAAACGTTCTCTCTTCACCTGTTAACACTATTGTATATCCCGAATCATCATTACCCATTGCACCACTCGCAGCGGTTGCAGTTGTAATTCTCATTCCGAATTCTTGTCCTAATAATCTGAATGCACCGTTCTTATCCTTAACCATCCAAATAGTATCTTGCTTTGCTAACAATAAAATTTGTTGAGCAACTGCAGCTTGTTTCTTTGGAATGTATAAATTCAAAGTAATTGCATTCATTAATGTTCCGTTTGTATTAGCGGTTAACACCTCAGTCTCATTCGCTTTACCATAGTCAAATTCAAAACCCCACATCTTTTTACCAGTTTGTAAAAAAGAAGCTACGTTAGTAATACTACCACTTGCAGCGGTAATAGTTCCTTGTGTATAGTTTGAAAATTCTACGGCATAAACGTTTGTAAGTCCGGGTGAACCATCTCTACAATCTCTTGCTATTCCCGATGTTATCGGGCAACTTGATAATGCCATGTTTTTATATTTTTTTAATTAAGAGGGGTAAACTTAATTACCCCTCAATTTATTTATTTATTTATCTAAACCCCAAGGTAGCGGTATATTCTTGACGGAAAAGCAACTTGTACTCCTAGTTTCCACTCAGCGTGAAACTTTAAGTTTTGATCGTCATCTGATTTCCAAACTTTGAATTTCTCTTCTTCGTTAGCCATGTCAGTTCCGATGTACATATTTTCTGGCTCGATAGCGTAGATGTAATTTAAACCAGATAAACCAGCAACTTCAACGATTTCAATGTTTGCACCTTCAGCATACAACTTAGTCTCTTCACCTGTAGTGTTGAATAAATTATCAGCACGTAATTTGAAGCGGTATGTTGCAGCCATTTGAGGTGACATTAACATTTTGATAGTTGGGTTACCTTGGTAAACATCATTGTCAGCAATAACTAAATTAGCTAAACCTTTGATAGCAACACGGCTATTAGCTTCAGACCATGCAGTACCTGAATAAGTACCACCGATTGTAGCAGCTCCGATAATTTTTACAAATCCATCAAAACGATTTAAGTAAGCGTTTGTTGAGTTTGTATCACCTTGCCATAAAGCAATTTCGATATCTTTTTTAGCGTTCTCCATTGTGTTATCAATGATTTCTTTAGTGTAAGCTAAAGAGTCATAATCACCACCTGCAGCTAATTTCTTTTGAGTGAAATACGGCTCTAAGTCACGCTCACACCAAAGCATATCAATTTTTGATTTACCTACTGTGATAGTACGTTGAGTGATTGCAGTCGAACCAGAAGCGTTAAAAGAACACGCTTGAGCTTGGAATACACCACGAGTGTTAACTACACTAATAGTTTCAGCCGACTTAATGCCAGTCTGTTTGTTTTTCACTAAGTCCATTGTTGGTGAACCCGAGAATAACTTTGCGTAGATTAGTTGTTCTGGTTGCTCTACGTATGCAACCGCTGTTATTGAATATGCCATTTTTTATTTTTTTTTATTTGTTTATATTTATTTGTTTAATCCTAATTTGCTAAACATTTTATCTTGCTTTGAAAAAGAACGCTCAGGTGTAACAATAGGGTTAGCCATTGGCGTACTTAAAAGGTCAGTAAATGTTTTTGAGAATGTTGCTAAAGTTGCTTTTAACTCTGTATTGTCTTTTTCAACTGCATCAAAACGAGATACTAAAGCCGAGATAGTTTTGTTAGCCAAATCTAATTTAGCGTTAACATCATTAACCGCAGCGTCCATAGCTTCTTGAGTTACAGGAGCAACCGGCTCAACAACTTCAGTAGGTTCGTATTCTAATAATAGACCAGCATCACCAACTGTAATTTCGTCACCATTTTCTAATACATGGTCACCAGCAGGAGCAGGAAGCTCACCATCAGGAGTTACAACAGTTACGATTGTCTCGTTAGGAATTGGCATTGGTGTTGAGTATTTTACTACCGTACCATCTTTTGTTTTTATCTCACCTGCTACAGGCGGAACAGTCTCAGGCTCAGCGTTATTAACTGGCTCAACAACTGGAATTGGTGTTTCAAATTTAAAAGCCTTTGCAAAAGTTTCCTTTTGTGCAGGCGATAAAATTGAGTTTACCAAATCTTTAAATGTTTTATGTTCGTTCATACTTATTAAATACTTAAGATTTATTTTTGTTTACTCTAAAATTACACTTAACAGGTGGGCGCAAAATTCATCGCTTAATTCAGTAGCCACACTTTCATAAAAATTACCCTCAACACTAAAGCCTGTGTAAATACCCGTCTTAATATATTCATCCCAAACATTCTTATCACCTATGTAAATAAAACCAAACCAAGTACCGTCAACTAAATGTTCCTGCCCTAAAGGCGGATTAACACCCATAGCACGATTAATAATAAACGATTGATATAAATAGCTATCGTTAATCATGCGTGTGTTATCGTGCATTTGGTTAACGTTATTAGCGTAACTTAATTTAGCGTGTTTCTTAACTATTTGCTCAATAGTTTTAGATGAGAATTTAACGTTGTATTCCTTTTTTGTTTTCTCGTCTATTCTAGGAATAGCCATGTCGGGGATCATTAAAGCACCGGCAAGTATTTGTCTATCGCCTGTAGGAGCCGCAAAGTTTCCTTTTTGACTTCCGCAAGTAATACGGATTGTTTTTAATTCTTTGTTAGAACCAAAGGCAAAGTAGCCTTGTTCAATAGCAGGACTATCTACGGTTGCAATGGCAGTAACGCCACTAGCATCTTTTACATCGTCTTCAATTGTTAAATCTATTAGTTCCATATTTATTAAATACTAAATTGTTTAGTTTGTTTACTTTAGAATGTAGCTTGGTCTTTAATCTTATCTATTGTGTTAGTTGAATTTCTTAAGTCTGTTTCAACAACGTATGTTTTAATAGGCGGTTGGTTAAAGTTGTTGTTATTGTTTCCTGTAAAAGTTGTTGTGTTTTGTTGTGGCGCTGCTATTGATGGCGTGCCATTGCCACTTGGCATATTAGTATTAGCACTTGGTAAAGATGGTGAGCCACCTGAACCACCTGTGCTTGTATCAATACTACCGCCATCAAACTTTGCACTCGCTATTTTAGCAACATTTAAAGCTGCTGTTACTGCTACAATCCCTGCTAAAATCGGACCAACAATCGGACCAGCTTGTAACTGAGATTGAACACCCATAACCCCCGACATAATAGCGTTTGAAATAGCAAAAGCCTTATTAGCTTGAAATTGTTTTTTCTTTAATTCAAGTTCTTTAGCGGCATCGCCCTTTGCGCCTTGTTGTCTAAGTGAAAAGAAAGCATCACTAAGCCCCTGAGCGGCTGTTAAAGATTGAGTGGTTAGGGCTAAACCTTCTTTTAATTGTTTTTCTTTAAATTCTTTTTCTTTTTCTAAATTTATTTGATTGTATTTATCTTCTAAGCCTTGTAAACCTTGTAATTCTAATTCTTTTTCCTCTAGTTTTTTTATTCCAGATGATTTCTCTAAATCTACCCTTATTGCTAAATCGCTTTCACGCCTTATCTTTTCGTCTTCATCAAATTTTAATTGATCTTCATACCTTTTTTTATAAGCTGCTAAATGTTTTTCTAAATACTCTTTATATTTAGTTATTTTTTCTTTATTATCAGCTACAATTTCTAAATTCTCTGTTGCTCTTGCGGCTCTAATAGCCTCTAAATTACCAGCTAATTGTTTACGCTTTTCCTCATCTAATTCACCACCTGCCCTAACATAAGCCTCGATTTGTTTAGCAAGTATCATATTAGTTTTAATAATATTCTCTTGCTTTTCTTTCTCTACCTCAATAGCACTTTTGCCTGTTGCTTTAATTGCGGCTATCTGTCTATCATAAGCAGCGTTTTGTTCGCCTAGTTTTTCAGTTGCAGCGTCACTAGATTTTTTAATAGCCTCGCCTTGCTTTTCTAAAGCCCTGCTAGATTCAGTTGTTGCACCTATTAAATCAGTTACGAAGTTTTTAACGTAACTAATTGCATCGCCAACACCTCTTAATACTTTAGCTAATACCCCACTACCCTTACTTAACTCTTCAAAGTTTTCGTACAAGTACATTACACCTTGAACTAAAAGCATAATACCCGTAGCCGCTAAAGCTGTTTTCATTACGGCTAATCCTTTTTTAACCGAATCAAAATCTAAGTTTTTTAAACCATCGCTTAACTGTGAAAAACCTGCACTAGCTCGACCTGCCGAGTTTTCACCTAATGAACTATTAACAGCGTCTATTTTTTTATTTAATGCAGCCGCTTCAATAGTAAGGTTTCTAAACTCTTTAGTGTTTTGCTTACCTTGACCAGCTAATAAAAATAACTCATCTTCTAAAACTTCAAACTGTTTTCTTAAATCTTGAGTTTCTTTAATAGCTTCCTTTTCAGCTTTAGCAACGTCCTCTAAAGATTTAGCATATTGTTCTTCCGTTTGGGTTAACTGTTTTAATTGAGAATTTAGATTATCAATTTGTTTAACAGCCTCTTTTTGTCGCTCACTTCCTATGTCGGCATTTTCAGCAATTTTTTGTAAGTCGCTAATGCTATCTTTTAATTCCTTAACTGAGTTGATAGATTTTTGAACTCCATCAACCTCAATACTTATTACTGTTTTTTCTGCCATGTTATACTGCTATTATTATTCCTGAATCAATATCACTCCATTGGCAATCTATCTTAACGGTAGCGTCAATAGGTGCGTCGGTTGTGCCGTAGTTAAATCTTATGTAAGTATCTGTAGCTGTTTTTTGTACCGATACAAATTCTGTATTAACCCTGTTTCCAGTTGACCCTTCTTTTATTCTGGCTTGGTCATTATTTAAAATAGTTAAAGCCCTTGCAACGTCTGCATCTTTAATAAAAAAAGCACCAACGTTATATCCGCTCATATCTGCGCCCGTTGTTTTAGTTATAGGTACGGATGTTGTACCATCCCATAAATCAAAATGTACATTTGTGCAATTAGTTAAAGTGGTTTTAGTTATGATTTCACCGTGAATTGAAATTATCTTTGTAGTCCCCGTTAATTGAAATACATTAACATTTGCAGTTGTATTGTTTGCATTTAATGTTATTGTATTAGTAACGTGTTTACCACCCAATCTAATTATTGCACCCTCAGAAGTGTTATCACTTCCAGTGCCGGTAAATATTCTTTTTAAAAAATCTAAATATGCCATATTAATAATTTATGTATAATTGTTTAACCCCTCCGCTATCTAATCTTTGAATGATAGGCAAAGCAGCATATTGATTGAATGGTGCTAATGAAGTATCGTAAGGAACGGAATTGCCCATAACCTCAACCGTTGCATCGGCATCACTTAAATAAACTATGTTGGCAGACCCGTCGGCTCTAATAAAATTAACAGTACAATGATTCATTGTAACACTATCCCAATAGATTGTAATATCCCCAGCCGTTGCATCTACAAATACAGTTCTATTGTTATATGTAATATCTAAAGTAGTATCGCTAGTTATTGTTATAGGTGCATTTGGAGCTATAATGCTTGAATTATTACTTGCGTTAGTTATAACAACATTACTTAATCCAATACCTCTAAAAGCACTTACATCACCGTTAACTACAACATTAGTACAATTATCTAACTGAATATCAGTAGCACCACTTGCTATAAAATTACCCCTGCCATTAACTATATGAGATGCGTTACCGTTGTTTGTGTTATTTATTCCATTAGAGTAATTACCGTTAACTATTCTATTTAATTCGCTAGGGTCTTCATTTGGTAACTCTATTGTATTCGATTGCCATGTGTCATATTCCTGTAACTTCAACATCGTAACTAATGTACTTTGTTGAGTATTCATGATATACTCAAAGTTTTGAATGTAGAAGTAACAGTTAAAATGATCTACCCAAACTACTTTTCTAAAACTAAAATCTTTAACTTTTAATTCATTAAGATTAAAATAAGCCTTAACAACTGCTGAACGTTTATCGCTCAACTGATTAATCATTTTAGAATAGTATTTATTCTTTAAGTTGTTATTGGTATAAGTAGCGTTAATGTAATTGTAGTAAACCTTTTGTGGTGTGTCCCAATTTAAACTAAGTGTAGGTGTGTAAGGATTGTCTACTTCGCCAACGAATGGATAGTAATTGTAAACCGTATCACCGGCTATTGAACTTCTTAGTTTCCAACCGCCATAAGACATATTAATATTACCACCTCTATAAAGTTGGCGTATTACTGACTTCATTGGTTTGATAGTTCCGTTATCGTTTTTGAATATCTTAGGTAGTATTAAGCCATTAACTTGGTTATCTACTATTGGAGTAGGTGCATAAATTAACTCAGTCTTTTTAACGGGCTTAACAAATTCACTTACACAATCGGTAAAACCAAAACCATAAGTTTGTTTATATTGTTTAAAATAAGTGTCGTTATATTGGTCGCTATCTTGTTTATTCCAAAATTCATAACGCTTTGTGTCAAGTTCGGAAACCGGCAATACTTCATAATCTTTACTAAAGTCTAATAACTCAGACCAGTTATCTTCACCTACATAAAATCCGTCATCACGTGGCTCAATAATATAATCTTTTTCCTTGTCTGGATTAGGAATCATGTAAAGATTAGCCGCCTTTATTTCAGTCATTAACCAATCAATCTGTTTAACCTCGGTAGGAATACATTGGTTTATTTCTAAAAAACCTCCTTCTGTAATATTGTTATTTACTAACCTTGCAGCATAAGTACTGTTAACTTTTGAATCAAATCTCCAAGTTGTTGCGCCGTCAACAATAAGAACATTTGTAGCTGTAAATAAATTAAAACGAATATAACCAGCTATTTCAACTCTATAATTCTCGGTTGCTAAAGCAGCCCAAGATGGTATTTGTACATAAACTTGGTGTGATGAAGTTAATGCAGGTAATGTTATATTGAATAAAGAAACCGAATTTGTACCTACTGCCTGCCAACCTACACCGTTAAATTGTGTTATGTAAACATCAAAACTTGCAAGGTTAATCTGAGCATAACTTGCAGCTCCAGCAGTCGCTCCAATATTTTCTAAAACAACATCAAAATTAACTAACGTTTCAATTATAAAAGTATTAGTTGTTGTTGGCGAAAATATACCATTTGCAGGTGTGTAATTACCGCCTGGGTCATTATAAGGTAAAACGTTATCTTCATTAAACAAAACAACTTCGCTAGGAATAGAAAGACTATTAAGAATTTTTGTCCCATACCAAGGACCGTAAAAACAATTAGTAGCCGTTCCCGTTTGCGTAGCATTACGCCTTGCATAGAATTGGCTATTAGCTATTCCCGTCGTTCCTAACGTTAGATATTCTTTTGTTGGTGGTATTAATTGACTTTTATAATATGCGCTATCTAAGTAAGTAGAAGTCCATGTGTAACCTGCAGCCGCAAATATCTTTGCCATGTACTCACGCTTGTATAATTGCGGTCTCATGTGTTTAACATGATATTCAACATCAGTTAGTATTTGGTTTTCGCCCCAATTAATTAAACCGTAATAGTAACCAGAGCCAATAACACCCGTTACACTTGTTGCAGGTATCCAACTGTTTGTTACATTAGCAGCGGTTAAATCGTGGTCATAGTCGCTAAAATCTAAATCAGTTAAATAAGCATCACCAATAGCTAAAAACAAATTGCCAATAGTTCCCGTTGCTGTGGTTTGGTAGTTAACCGTTTTACTATCAGGGTCAACAATCACTTTTATTAATTGCAAATCACCATCTAACTGCAATACCTCATTAACGTAATATTTTATCTTACATTTTAATCGAGGGTCAAAAGTAGTTAGTGTACTGTTTAGTTTCCAAATAACTCTAAAGAATAAATCAACATCCTTAGAATTAAAGTTTATTGTTTTAGAAAATGTTGTATTTCTTTTGCTAGGGTCTTTAACGTCTGCTATTAAATAGCTTAACGATAAAGGTATTTCTTGAATATAACTTACGTCGTATTCAGCACCAGCTTGGTCATATAATAATACTTTTATGTTAGCCACGCTGTCTAAAGTTTTGGTGAGTATAATCTAAATCTATTTGATAGTTTCTTAGTCTATCTGTATTCTTAGTAGTGTAACTTGTTTGTGTTACCTTAACACCTTTGTAAGTTGTTAAACTGCCAATATCTAAGCGTACATCAGTAGAAGTAAACAAATCTTTATGCAAGGCAAATTCAGCATCTGTTAACCAATCGCTGTTTAATTGTAGCTTGTCTTGAATGGTTACTGATTGTATCTTTTCGCTATTTAAAGCAGGATCTAAAGTCATAACGTTAGCGATTAAGGACCAACCACTCTTTCTAAATGAAGTTGTTGTTTTACTGCTAGATAAAGTAGCTGCTAAATTGCAATGTAATGTTTCATAAGAGCCATTAGCTTTTAAATAATGCAAGGTATAAACCTCAAATTTAGGGTTACATTCTATTGTTATATTTTTGATAACATCATTTGTGTCACCATTTTTAATAACATAAGATGCAACGTTAGAAGTAATGATAGGATATGTGCCACTATTAACGGTAACAAGTGGGGCTGCTATTCCTAACAAGCCTTTATAACCAACGTCGATAGCAACGTAATTATCTGAATATAAACCCGTGCCGGCATCTGGTCTATTGATTGAATAGTTGCCTAATAAAGAACCAGCTGCATCGTAAGTAAATACATCAATCTTATTTAATTCACCTATATTTTCTTGACATAAAGCGTAAAGATATTGCGAACGGTCTTTGTATGTTTTGCTAGGAAGTATAGTTAAGTAAACTAAATTAGGTATTGAACTATCATAACAAAAGTAGTTAGGTGAATAAGGAGCCATAAACTGTTTGTCAACTCCTGCATTCCAAGCTGTATAATCTGTGTCACTTCCTGCAAAGTAAGTTGGTGTGCCTAATACGTCATAAGTTTCACCAATATTAAAACGAAACTTTCTAGTTGCATTAGTGCATTTTTGCCACCCGTACAAATTAACGGGAATATAGTTAACCATTAATAGTTGAACATACGCTTGTAAATCCATTACTAATTTATTATTAGGGTCTGGTTTTACTTCGATAGTATCAAATGTATAAGAGCCTGTTACATCGGTTAAAACGATTGTGTAATAAAAGTTAGGCTGTATTGTTTCTGTTGACGTTGCAACTACCCAATTCTCATTATAAGCTGGTGTAGGTGATGTTGGGCTTGATTCTATTGTTATTGCCATTATACTACTGTTACTTCTTTACCTATTAATTTAGATATGTTAGTTAATAAATCTTTTAAATCCTGAGGATTAGAACCTTGCTTTACAAATGGTTTAGGCTTAATTCCTTTTTTACCTATTGACCTTGCCACTATAAAAGCAAACTGTTTAGCTGCTTTTTGGAATGGTAGCTTTTTAACTATTCTTTTAGTAAACCCTTTCTTTTTATTATATTCGATTGTCATATCGTATATAATTTTAGAGGGACTTATTCCATTCTTAGCTTGCCACTTTTCGCCTAAAACTTTAGTAGGTGGTTGTTTACCTTTCTTTCTGCCATTCTCAATATAATACCAATAATCTTTATCAGCATATACATTAAGAGTTACTCTGTTAACACCGTAAACAACACCGCCTTTAAACCTAATATCTGGTGGATTTGGGTTACCTCTGCCACCTTTCTTAAGAGCGTCAAATAAAGATACCTCTAAATCATTCGCCCACTTTTCAGTAAAGTCATTTAGTAATTTATCTATTTCTTCGTTGACGTTCAAGTTCTTCGGCTTCCATTTTATTCTTATCCTTAAGATAAGCTAGTTCATTTAATAATCTTATTACACTCCACTCATGCACATCGTCTTCTGTTATTCTATTGGCTTGTGATACCTCTTTAACTATGTGAATCCATCCCCAAAAATCGACAAACCTTTCTCTCTCAGTTCTGTTTCGATCTCTTTGTTTATCGTCTTCATCGCTTCCACCCCCTCCAAATAATCCAAGGTATTTAGATTCCAATTCGACAATACTTCTAAGCAAAAAAAAACACTTGGTTGAGCTATCGACATTGGAGCGTTTAGAAACTTATCAGCTATCTCAGCGTGTTTGTTACCATCGTATTTGAATGATAAGTATTGAGCAGGCTCATAAGTCAAGGCGCAAAGTTCGTGTAGTTTATTAGGAAAGTAGTCGGGCTGCTCCATTAATGTTTTAATGGTAATGTAACGAGCCACGTTTATATCGTTTACCGAACGTGAAGCCTTGTAAAAGTTACCAGATTGCCATGTAATTAACTTAGGTTGTGGTTTGTACTTAACTGACTTTAATAAACCACAAGTAAAAGACTTAAAAGATACTTTAGGCTGGATGGGTTTAGTAAGGAATGAAAGGCTTTTAACTAAGTACTTGTAATGCTTTAAATCTAAGTTCTCAACTTCGTCATAGGTTTTGCCGGTAAAGAATGATATAATACGTGACCAATCTATTTCGCCTTGTAGGTGAGGATAGATGGTTTGGTATTGTTCAATGGTTACTTTATTCCAATTAAAAGGTATTGTCATATACCTATTAAATACTAAAAAAGTTGATTTGTTTTAGGCAAATGAATAGCGACCTGTATTTTTTAAAGTCTTTAAAGCATGGTAAGCAATAGCACAACTCATAACCCCGTCATCGTGAAAACCCTTTGGTGCTGAGTATTTTATGCTACGTGTTTTTTGTGAGTACTCATAAGTAAACACATCAAATTCCTTTTTAAGCCAATCTAAATCTAATATGCTAAATTCTTTGTTTTGGACTGCCACTTGTAAACCCTCGATAATATCCTGTTTACTTTTTGAGGTGGTGTAAAATGGCTCTACTCGGTTGTACCTTGCTTTTATTTGCTCATAAAGCACATCGCCAATACTGTTAACCTCAACATAGCACATAGCGTTCCACTTGGTTAAATGTGGCATTAAATCGTTTATAATGTTTGACCAAGTGTTATGCCGCCACCTATTACAATAAACGGTTTGACCTTTAGAATTAAGAACAGTTAAAACGGTGTAGTCATCTGCCCTACCTAAATCTATTCCTGCATAGTATTGCTCAGCTCCACTTGGTGAATCATTAACTACTACACCAACAAACACACCCGTGCCACCGTCTATAAACTCAGCTAAGTATTCCTGTCTAAATACATTTTCAGGAAGTGTTAGCCTAGCGTCATCTATTTCAGTTGGGTTAATTAGCGGATTGTCATAAGAGGTCATTGTAAATGACTTGTAATTATCATTTACACCGTCTAAAGAATGTATTTTATAGAAATGGTTTTTACCGAAAGGAGTTGAAAGGAATAATACTTTTTGACCTCTAACTAATACGGTTGCTCTAAATACAGAAGTCCAAGCATCTTCAGGTTGGAACGCAAACTCATCCATAATAAGAAAGTCGAATGTTTCACCCCTTGCACTATCGTAACTTTCTGCTGAATAAAAGTTTAAAGATGAATTGTTATGACCTATTAGAATTAGATCGGTTTTGTTTTTGTCTTTAAATACGTTTTGATTGTTTGTAAAAGCCGAATCAATATCTTTAAATACTTTCTTACATTGTTTATACACGGGACTAACCCAGCCTATTTTACAATTAGGTACGTTAAAGAACCAATGTAAGGCTTGATTGATACCAAGTAAAGATTTGCCAAACTGCCTACCAATATTAAGAGCATAGTATTTGTAATGCTCTTCATTAATACTACGGTGTATCTTCGCCTGATTCTCGTGTGGACTGTATAACTTTACTACCAAACTCTGCTTTGATTTCTATATTAGTATTCTCATTCTTAGCCTCAACCTTATCAGTCATGCCTAATTTATTCTTTGCATAGAATATACCTTTGCCCTCGTTAGCTACAATATCAACAGCTAAAGAACAAAATAAATCGTCTATCTTTTTTATAGTGTTACTTTTTTGCTCACAATCGCCTTTTAACCACTCGTAATAAGTCTTCCTAGCAATTGTATCACCTAAGTTCATTGGAAGCCATATATTCAAAAAGAACGCTATTGTAGGTATATGCCTTTCCTTTTGGTTAACTATCTTTCCGCTACCTGTTGCCACTTCTTTAGAATGGTTTAAACATACCTCAACATATTGTTGGGCGTAATTAGGTAGGCTTGTTATAAATTCTTCGCTCTTTGCCATTCTGTTTGGTGTTCGTAAATATCCTGCATTAGTTAATATATATTTTAGTTTTAGCTTTTTTACTAAACCTCTTAATAATTTTCTTTATTGCTTTTTTATCAAATGTAATAAACCAGTTGCCGTCTTTATCAGTGTAACTTGTTTTAGGTGTTACATACCATTCTTTAGTCTTTCCCATCTTAATTCAAACATACAATTATCTCACCTAAAATATGTGAGTTTGCTACATCGCAAGGTAGCGTCATTTTGCTAAAGTCTATCATCTTAAAAAGTTATAGTTACTAATTACTTCATCTAAGATAAGCTTTTTATTTGACTTATCCCAACAATTTAATAAAAAGTTACAGTCTGCTACGGGATCAGTCGTAAAGCATCCAAAGCGTAAACCATCTATTAAGGTAGTTCTAATTAAACCTTGCGCTCCATCTGTATAGCAATGCGTTGGCTTTTGTGCTATTCTAATAGAACCGTCTAATAGTTTTTGTTGCCCCACGATCATATCATAATCGTTTTGATACTTTTTAAATATATCGTAGGTATTGTGATTGAATGTAGTATCGTCATCTAAACCAAAAAAGAAACCGTCTTGTAAATTGTCTAAGGCTTTGTTAACCTTTTTACCCACACCGCTAAGGTCATCAATACAATCAACTGTTAAGTATGGAATGTTATATGCCTGGCATTCTTTAATAAGTATCTCTCTGTGTTTGGCAATTACAACAATCCAATTAATATCTTCATAGTCGGGTATTGAGTCGGCTACTTTCTTAATCATTCCGCTACGGAATAAAGGTGTAAATATATTTAGTTTCATTCGTATATCCATTGTTGAGTTTCTATTGTCCACATCGAATAACATGGGTGAGCCGAGATATGACCAGTAAAGTCAAAGCATTTCATATCCTCGCCATTAACATAACCTATCCACCCTTCGGCATCATGCCTATTAAATACAGGCGGCGCTAACATTTTACGTATGTGAGCTAATGAAGTCCACCAAAACGTACCACCAAAGAATGGTGAACCTCGGTGTTCAACTGAGTGATGTGATGGTCGCATCCAATGTTGACCAACTGCATCAAAGCCCTCATTTAGTTTTTGTACTGCTATTTGCCATTGACCAACGTTGTAATAAGTCATTGACCTGCGCCATGATTGATTAGGTTGTTCAGGTCTTGATGAGCCTTTAGAGTGAGCATATAAAACATAACCATCGTTTTCTAAGGCAAAGTTATACATAGGTATTTGAGTAACTTGTTCCCAACCTGTATCGGATTGAGCAACTATATCAAAATTAATACGCTCATTAATTAGGTATTGAATAACGGATGTACGGTTATGGTCCGCCCCAACTATTCCAATACGGAACGCTGCAAGGTTATCAATAAGCCCCCATTTACGTAGGGCTTTAATATGTTCGCTAACTGGTTCTAACCATTGTCCGTCTGCGTATATGTGGTAATAGTGGTATAGTTTATTTGAATCGCTCATAAAGTTCTTTACGTTTATCAGTTAGCAAATTTAATGAATATTTTTTAGTATCTAAAGTTAATTGTGCAGCCGTATCTTTTACTAAGTTAGGATTACTTAAAATATATTTAGACCATTCGTAAAAGTTTCCCCAAGTTAAATCAAAACTATTTTTTTTAGTCATTAGGGTTGAGTATGGATTAACATTGTGACCCATAAATGCACAACCTTTATGACCTGCTTCAATCATTTTTAACTCAGACTTACAATTATTAAAATCATTATCTATTAAAGGTGCAACTAAAATATCCATTTCATCGTAAACCTTTGCAAATTCATATACCGGTAAAGCACCAACCCTTCTGTATGGTTTACTAATACCACTAGGAAACTTATATTTAACCAATCGCAAACAATACTCACGCTCGACCGGCAATAGTGTTTTAAGGTTATCAGTTAACATACGCTCGTAACCAATGTAAACCGACTCTTCACTCCTAATAGCATTCCAACCTGTAAGGATTACTTGACAGTTACGGTTAAAGTCTGCATCGTATAAAGCACTTTGCACGTCTTTATGTATTGACATAACATCGGGAATATGTGTTATACCTTGCGTAAAGCCATATCTAATCCGTTTAGAATTAATGTGGTTGTTTTGCCACACGCTGTCATCCGTATCAATACCGTTTTCAATAACATAAACTTCTTTATTGTGTTCTTTAATCTTA
>Ga0105102_10000158_pt1 | contig 17320 bp, 27 predicted proteins | sample PPLLaktember2015_FD_87032 | JGI IMG/M metagenome (GOLD analysis project Ga0105102, IMG submission 87032) | Freshwater sediment microbial communities from Prairie Pothole Lake near Jamestown, North Dakota, USA - PPLs Lake P7 Core (6) Depth... | ecosystem: Environmental > Aquatic > Freshwater >...
CAACGTACAGAGCCTGTGGATCGTCAACGACATATGCCAGCGCGTCAGAAGCCACAGTGCCCGTGGGCCACATGTTGCTGAACGTGATCTGGTTGGTCGATGGGTCGGTGTAGGTGCAACCTACGAACACGCCCAGCATCGCGATATCGGTCGAAGTGTCGCCCGTACCGGTTTGCTTGGTAATCGTGGTCGAAGTGCCGTTGTCAACTAGGTTGACGATGTCTCCAGCAGCGATGTTGACAGCCAAGCCAGACGCGATGGGATACTGGCGGAAAACCTCCAGCGAACCATTGTCAAGACGACCAGTCACACGCAGACCGAAGGGGGCGTTTACGGTACCCATTGGGTATCTCCTTCATCTACAGTTTCGTTTGCCGGTAAGGTCAGTTACCGAATGAGGTCTTACTAGTACGCTCCGGCCGAAGCAGGGGCATACGTGAGTCAGATTCTCGCATAAGGTTACGGTCAACAGAGTCGATCTGGTTTTGAGCGATCTCAAGTTGCCCTTCAACCCGCGCATCTACGTCTTCTGACGCTGAGGCGCACAGCAAAAGTCCACCCACTTCGACGTTGCCCACGAATCGTGAGTCAACGTCAGACATAATTTGCAGCTCAGGATAGTCAGCGGCCTTAACCGGCGTATAGCCCTCGCGGAACCTTGCAGAGACATTGGTCATGTCTGCGTTACCCAGTGTGGAAGTGCGAATCCAACGGAAGCTAAGTCCGTTTTTCGGTTCGGGGGTAGGCAGCATAGACTGTCGCTTCCACGTTTTTTTGCGGGAGCCCGTCGCTTCGCGGGTCTCGAGGGTTCGTGGTGTCCGGTCAGCCATTTTGCATATCCTTCAGTTTTTGCGCCGCATATTTCTCAATCGGTACACCTAGGCGCTTGGCGAGAGCGACTTCGGTTGAGGTTAGCACGACCTTGCGTGGTGCTTTTGTGCTGCGAGCAGCGGGGGCGACCACGGGGCCAGCCTGACGTCGGGGTGCTTTTTCCTCAGTAATCCCATCGTCAAACTTATCCGGAAACGTGCGGCGAACCGCTTCGTTAATCTTAGAGTAATACAATTCGCTCTTAGGATCAACTCCCTCTGCGACCAGATTCTCGTGCACACCCATGGCGTAACCAGTCATGGCCTTATCGTTCATAAACCACGTGTTTTCCTCGGCCCATTTCATGGCGCGATCATCGGGTTTAGGGATATTTGGGGCCGCTTTCGGTGCCTCAGTCGGAGCCGCAGGGCGTGGCTTGTAGTTAGAGATACGCTCCGCCTGAGTTTGCAGTTGGATCAGCTTTTCCTGCGCTGCAAGTACGGCATCTGCGTCGCCGCTCTCGTATGCGGCTTTGTAGGCGGTGCGTGTGGCGGCTAGTTCGCTATCAATGCGGGCCTTTGATTGAGAAACAAATGCCGTTTCCCCTTCAGCATATGCCTTACGGAGCTCGTCGTTCTCCTTGCGGACTTTTTCCGCGTAAGAGAGGGCCTCCTCGCGCAGTCGTACAGCGTCTTCTTTGGCCCGGCGCTCGCTATGCTGGTCAAATTTCAGCTTACTGATGCGCTTTTTGACGCTCTCGGAATAACCCTCGAGGTCTTCGTCATCGGCGCCATCTTGGGTTTCAGTTTTGTCGGGTGCCTTGGGCTTACCCCGGTCTCGTTCTGGAGTATCGTCTTGGATTTCGATCTGTAGCTCGTTGTTGTCGTCCAAATCGACTTCAATCTCGTTATCTTGCGCGCTCATGCTCGGCTGTACCCCCGTGGGTCTTCGACAACGGCTTCAACCGTGTCGTCATTGATAAGGCGGAACTCCTTACCCAGCACTTTGAACCGTGTGCCAGAGTAGGAACGGAAAATTACGAAGTCACCCTCTTTACACCAAGGGCCGTTCGGAAATTTGCCGACGTCGCCGTAAGCTTCTGGGCCCGCTTTGACAACAAATCCAACGATGGATGCTGTCTCTTCGGCCTTCTTGAGCTGGTCTGGGACAAAAACGCCACCCTCGGTCTTCTCGTTGACTTCTGGGATGGCAATAAGGAGGCGATATCCTGACGGCTCGGGTAGCCGCGCTTTTAGATTCTCGTCCTCAATTTTGTTTGCTGCGTACATATTATCTCCTGCAGTGATTCAGGCTCACAGTGCCTTGCACGGACTATCCGTGTGCGTAGGACTAGTAACTTATATGCTATCAGTTCGCAATAAATCTTTCCTCTAGGTACTTTATGTCACCTTCCACGCGGTCGTACGCGGAATACTCACCCACAAGTTTGCAGTATTCCTCGAATGACGCCGCCCCGCCCGCGGCGAGGGTGTCCCTAATCACGTCCTTTTTCGAGCGGATGTCCCGTAGGAGCAGGGCAAATATCGTATCTTCCATCAGTTACCCCCCACGTTAATATCGCGCTGCTGTAGTACTCGCGCGGCTTCGATTGACAGACGAGCCCCGTCTACCTGCGCCTTTGTATTGGCAGCCACTGCATCTGTGGCCAGCTTGGCCATTGTGTTTGCGGCCGCTCGGTCGTTCTCGCTCTCGACGCGCTCCTTCTGGATGGTAAGATTACCGGCGCTCGTGGCCGCGCTGATCTCCAGCTTCTTAGTGTCGATGCCAATCTTGTGATCCAGCTCGCGCTCTTTCAGCTCAAGCTCCTTCATCTGGATGATCGTCAGCGGGTCTTGCGCCTGCTGCTCTGCCTGCTGCTGTGCGGCTTCGGCTTGGTTCTTGTTGAACAGCTTTGCTGCGGCCTGCGCGACGACACGAGACAACTGAATTTCGACGTCCTCTGGGAGTTGCTCGCCCTCTGCCGGCAGCGGTACGCCCAACTGCATCTCGATCTCTTTGCGATACTGGTAGGCGAGGTGCTCGGTAATGTGGGCCATAGCAGCTGACTGAATTGCTTCCGCAAACGGCGACTGCCCAACCATCTGAGCAATCTTGGGGTCTTGCAGTGCGGCCATGTGCGTAGCGATATGCGCCTCGTGGTCTTGGTACAAGAACGCCTTGACTGGGGTCTGCTGCAGCAGTGCCATATTTTCTGCGACAGGGTCGGAAGGCTTGATATCCCCGGGCAGTTTGATGATCTCGGACGCGTCTTGGATACCAAGAACACCCAGCATCTGCTGGTGCAGTCTGCCCATGTCGTATAGCTGCGGGGCCCCCTGTGCCAACTGTAGGGCGGCTTGGTACTGCATGATCCGCTGAGCCATGGTCGCGGCGTTAGGGTCGGACACGGGAATCACGTCCACGCGGCCATCAAAGTCGTCGATGCGGCTGAAGTCGCCCTCTACCTCGTAGGCGTACTCCGCGGGCATGTAGTCATTGATGATCCGCGACAGGATGCGCAGCTCCTGCTTCATCGCTGCATGCAGGCGCGCCTGCACACCGGACATAACTTTCAGGCTGCGCTCGAGCAGAGCCAGCGTCGTTCCAACTGGGGCGTTTGCGCTCATGTCGCCAACTTGAATGTCAGCCACGGAGCCGATGCGACGGCCTTCCTCAACCACGTTGCCAAGCAGGGTGTACAGCACGCTCGATGGTTCTTTATACGGCATCGGAAACAAGCTGTCTCGCAGCGTGCCGCCCGTAACGTCAGCGTCGCGCCATTCGCCGGGCATAATCGGCGTGTTGTCACCCTTGATGCGCAGGCTGCGGGACTTCAGACCAGCGGGCAGGTTAGATAGTGTACCCGCGTCGATCAGCTGGCGCATGATTGACGTAGCAGACTTGGCCAACCCGCCAATCAGATGGATCAAGCCCGTGCCGTAGAATCCCATGCCCGGCAGGTATGGGTAGTGGGTGAAGTGCATAAGCTTGCGCTTCTTGGCGTCTTCTTCCTTCCAGTTCCGGCGGATAGACAGGATGGTCTTGGACGTCTTGTCCACAGTGATGACATATGGGCGAGCGAGCCCGTCTTTATCCTCGAACGGCTCTGGTAGGTTTACGTCGACGTGCATCTCAAGCAGCGTGCGCCGCGAGTCGTCATCGTAGGATACTTCTTCGCCAGCCAGCTCGTTGTACTTCTCCTCGATATCCGTCAGGTCTTTCTCGGGCTCAGGTAGATCGACGTCCCTATAGAACTCGACCACCTGTAGCTCACGAACCTCGTTCTCTGTCTTCTTCATCACGTGCGTGAAGCGTGGGCAGATTCGCAGGTTTGACGCGCCGTAGGACACGACGAAGTCTTCGGCCGGAACAAAGACAGATGTGGGGCGCTCGTAGATCGGATCGTAGTATGTCTTCTTGAACGCAGATCCAGCCAGCGGGAGGCGGAACAACATCTGCTCCAGCTCATCACGGTACTCGGACATCTCTTCTGTAATCAGGTAGTTCATCTCGTCTTGGACGCGCTGGGCTTGCGCTGCCTTTTCCGGCGTCAGCTTACCCATGATCTTTGTACGGACGGGCCCTGATGCGGGCATCAGCTCTCCCATGGCCTGCGCTTGGAATCGCACAACGGCTTCGGTCAGCATGGGGTGATATACGCCAGATGCGCCAGCCCAAGGCTGGGTACGGTCTTCGATCTTCATGCCAAGGAGGTCTAGGCCCTTGATATATGCGGACGCCCACTCTTTGCGGCTCTCGCGGTCAGACATGAAAGATTCTATGAGGTCGCTGGCAAGGCTTTCTAGCTCCTCTTTTGCGATATGTTCAGCAAGGTTTGAGTCGTGCTCGACGGAGGCTTCTTCCTCGTCGTCGTCCTCACCATCACCAAAATCTACGGTGACTTCACCGCTCTCGATATCTACTTCGATTGTTGGGTCTTCATCTGTGGCGATGATCATCTCCACATCAGGCTCATCCTGTGGGCCCATATCGAACGGAGTCATTACTTTTTCAATGGCCATGGCCTATCCCCTACGAGGTTTGGTTCAGTATAGCACCAAATCACGGTAATAATAGGGGGGAGTTGCAGGCAACACAGGGAGGGGATGTCGCCTGCAGGGTAGTCAGAGAGGAGAGAAGTATCTTGAATATACCCCGAACTCAGTAATAGTCAACCTTCCTCCTATATGGTAACTCCTCATCCTTCTCGTCCGTGGGCAGTCGGATGAATCCCCCTTGGCGGAACCGCATCAATGCCATGATCGTGGTATCGACTTGGTCGTCATTTGACGCGAACGGGAATCCCGCAACTTCCTCGACCAGCTCCTCGGCCCACCGCTTTGCCGGAATCCACACGAGCCCTGACGAGATTATGTCTGACACGGAGTTGAGGCGTGCCATCTTACTGTTCGGGTTGTTTATCGAACCGCGGACAGGCGTGTACTCCTGCACCATAACCCCAGCACGCCGCATTTCCTGATAGAGTGCCGTACCGGAGCTCTTCTTCTCGACGATGAACGCGTCAGGCTCCCACTCCTTGTACTCTTCCATCGACATGGCTTTGAGCTCGGGGAACTCCATGCGCCGCTTGATGGCGTTGAGCAGGATAATCTGGTGCATGTCTTCCTCGTGATTGAAGAACACGCCCCACGTGGTCAGTGATGTAAAGTCAGCCCGGTTGTTTGCTTCGGCCGCGGCGTCCAGTGCCATGATGAGATACTCTACGGCCGGCGGGTCATCGTCTGGCCATACTCTCCACCAGTCGCGCTTGATTATCGCCGCCTCTTCGCCCGTCGGATTCTGCTGGTACTGCGCGTTCCACTGGAACACGGGCATGCTGGCCTTTGTGCGCAGCAGAGCGGTTAGATCGAAGAACTCCGGCCAGAGGGCACGCTGCACAATCTCGCCCGTGTCCTTGTCCTCGACCTCGAGGATGGCCGGGAACTCGATCACCTCGTACTGATCAGAGTCCTCGTTGTTGGCCATGTCCTTGATGAGACGTCCTGTCAGGTCGTCAGAATGCCAACGCGTGTGTACGATAGCCACTCTACCGCCGGGCATCAGACGTGTCCGGGCGCCGTACGCGAACCACTGGTAGGCTTTCTCGAATGCCGTGAAGTTACCGTTCAAGATGTCCTGTTCGGAGTGTGGGTCGTCGACGAGGAGCAAGTCAGCGCCACGGCCCGCAAGTGCCGAACCCACGCCAGCTGCATAGAACTCGCACCCCGTTGTGGTGTTCCACCGGCCCGCAGATTTAGAATCAGCGGCGAGCGCCGTACCCGGAAACACGTCCCCATATGCCGCAGAATCTATCGAATTTCGCACTTTTCGGCCAAAATCCACAGCCAAATCGGTGGTGTGGGACACCAACATGACCTTCTTTCCGGGGTTCCGGCCGATAAACCAAGCCGGAAAATAGGTCGAAACAAGCTGAGATTTGCCGTGTCGGGGCGGGATATTGACGGCAATACGGTCTTTATCGCCCGCTTCGATGGCCATAAGCTGGTCTGCGAGGATGCGGTGGTGCTTACCAACCTTGTAGTTGGCGTCCATATACTGACAGAAGGCAATCAGGTCGTCCCGCGCTGCTTGGAGAGTCGCGCGCCTATCCAACTCCTCGAGCATCTTCTCGACTTCAAGCAGCTCTATCTCGCTGAGAGTATCCACGCTCTGCAGCAGAAGCTCCAGCTCTTCGCGCGTGAAGTCTTCACTCATCTACGTCGCCTTTAGGCTCTACTCGCTTGGCTACAAGACCATAGGCGATGTCCATCTTGTCCTTGAACCACTCGCGCTGCTCCTGTGTCTCCACCTTAGACCATACGCTCACGGTACCGCTGTCTTTAAACACGATCACCGCGGCGGCGTCTTTCTCCTTAGCATAACTGACCAACTGCATCTGTGCGAACTCGACGCTTCCGTTGGAGGAGATATCCCGTACGGGCCCGATGTCTCCATCTTCACCTTCCCAGCGCGTGGTATTGTCTGGGTTATACCAACCGCCATCCGGGGACTCGGTTACTGACTCGCATACTGGGCAGCGTACCGTCCCATCGGACAGCAGCTCGAATGTGCTACACCCGCACTGGCACACCCAAATGTGCGGCTCTGCCTTTGGGCTTTCTTCCGCCTTCGGCCGGAAGTCTACGACTGTACTATTGCTCATTCCTCGCTCCCTTCTTGGTTTACTTCGTAGAAGTCTGCATCCTCGGTCGGTGTCACGTCGATCATCTTCTCAAGCTTGCGGCGCAGGCGGGCCCGTAGGTCGTCGCTTGTCTGGTGTGTGATTGTGATCTCCTGCTTCTCGCTGAACAGGCCCACGTCGGATACCTTACCCAGCAGCTCCAGTGCCTTCACGCGGATGCGTGCATCTGGATTCTCGGTCTCTTGGATGAGCTTATTGACCACCATATGCCGCACCTGCGCAGCTTCCTGCACGATCTTGTGGCCGTAGTCGTTGAGAATTTTCTCCGTCAGGAGAAGGGATGCAGGGGTCTTCTTTGGTATGATGTTTATCGCCTGCCGTGTCTGCAACGACGTGGGATTCCGTGCTGCCTGCCGTGCGGTTGTGGCTGCATCGTCTAGGTCTTCGTCGCCGAAGGTGAAGTTCAGCCCTGCCTCTTCTAAGAGACGTGCAGTGCTTGCGGCAGCCTTGAGTGTAGACATGTAGTTGTCGGTGCTGCTCCCATCTGGAATGGGCATATCCGCGTCGATTTTAAGTTCCATGGTGCATCCTGTTCGGAAGGTTTTGCAGAGCTTATCAGGTATTTGCAATTTATGCTATATGGCCGCTTTTTGCACGGGGAGTCCCAAATAGGAAAGGGGGGGCCTCGTCTTCTGAACACACCGAGCCGCGCCGAAAACGAAGGGGGAGGGGGGTATCAAGCGATGATATCTAATGCTATCTGATGTAATATAATGTAATGTACTGAAATAGAGCTGTGGTTATGTGGAATAGTATGATAGAGGCAGCCACACGTGGTCGTCAGTCGGCGGGGGGTGGGGGTAGGTGGGGGTCTGGATACGCCACAAATCGCCACAAATCGCCTATAATCGCCGTTAGTCGCGCGTCCTAACGTATAAAGCGATGCTATCGGCGCTCAAACGCAACACTTGCCTGCTATTTAGTGGCATAACAGTTTCACCGCAAGGCAATAACGCCCTGCGGCTTTCAATCTAATAAGGAAATACTAACATGGATACGAAAATTGACGCCCTTATCGCATTTGGTCGCAAGGCATTTGATGATGGGGCAAAGGCTGAAATAAGCCGCATTGCCCTGATTGATGGACTTGTCGCGGCTGGCTTTACCTACGCTAATACCGCAGCGTATAGCGATAAGGATGCAAAGGCTGGCAAGGTGTCGAATGAAAACATTATGCACCGCGGCCAGCTTGGCCTTGTCGCGGCGGCCAGCATTAAGATTAAGGGCAAGCGCCTTAGTGATGCTGACTTGGCCAAGTTTGCAGATGATGGGGTAAGCAATAAGCACCTGCTGGCTGGCACTGCCAAGGGCAATATTAGCGGGGAAACGACTTGGAAGGGCAATGCGACAAGCTGGCTTGGCAAGGTGCGCTTAGACTTGGAAGCACGGGAAAAGGCTGGCGCAGATGCAAAGGCTGGAACGCCTAACGCGCCAAAGTCCAAAAAGGAAGTGTTCTTAGACTATCTGCAAAAGGCTTACAATCTGACTTTCAAGGAAGATTGCCCTTGCGAAGATGCAGAGGCGGCACAAAAAGAATTGCTGGCCTTGGCAAAGTCAACTGTCAACGGAACACTTAGCGCACCAAAGCGCGCATAACATAGGATAGGGCAGCGCAAGCTGCCCTACTCTTTCCCCTCAAATCAAAATAGGAAAAATAAAATGCCACTTATTCTAAACTTTGCCAATGCGTTTTTACTTACTGATAAAAACGGCGATTTGCGCAGGCATAAATATATCGGGCCGTTTGCATCCGCTGGCGATGCAAGGCGCTGGCTAATGCGCTATCGCGCAGTTCTGGATGCTGCCAATGCGGGCGATGTAAGTATTGATATATTAGACGCCCCAAACGCTTTGTGATCTTAGGCTGGCCCTTCGGGGCTGGCCTTTTTTTATGTCTAAAATTTGGCGCCCGATGCCAGTGTTCAGGACCGCATCGACAAGCAGGCGCATCAACGGATTCGGTCTTGCCCACAGAGCCACCGCCCAGCGCAGCATGTTAGGGCGCAGACTAACGCCCCCGATATTAGTGTTCAGGGCCGCATCGACAAGGTGTGAGAGGCTCGACGGGCTGTGTTAGGCTGGGGACTAACGCCATGCGATGCCAGTGTTAAGGGCCGCATCGACTGACTCGTTAGGCGGCGGACTAGCGCGGCAGGTCAGGTGGCATACACGTAGTGTATGCCATCCAAAGTGTATGCTGTCAAGTGTTTTCTTTTGGGGCGTGTGTGAAAAAGTAACGATACAAAAAACGCTTGCGCATACACAGAAGTATTGTTCTGTTATTTGGTGCTATCCAGTAATGTTACTAGTGCTAAGTCATTGATTTTACGTAATGTTACTGTTTTTTTGTATTGTTACCAGTTGGGGGGTCGTAAGTCATTGATTTTACGTAATGTTCCTATTGTTACCAGCAAAACATATATACCCGACCTCCCTGCGCGCGGAGGGGCAGGCTCCCGAAAACACCCCCGCCAACTCCTCGGTCTCGCATATCTGTTTTTGGCACCACATTAGTAACACTAGGAACATTGCAGTCTTTTCAATAGCTTATATATATATTCTTAGTAACAAAAGAAAGAACAATAGGACATTACGGCGCTTACTAGCCGTTACCACCGAAGTTGACCAGAACACACTATCTCGTTCCAATTCATTGTATTTAACGCCATAACGTGCTATAGTAGTGTTAGTTAAAAAATTTTAGTGAACCTCGCGGATCGTTAGTCCGCATACTAACGGAGACCACCATGACTAAAGACCAGATGCGCGCCCTGCTTGCTGACCTCGTGCCCAATGCCGTGGCGCGCGGTGACGTGTATAAATTTAACCGCGTTGGATCAGGCAACGCCCCCAAGATCGACGCTGTGGGCGGCGTTAGGATGCAGACTAACGAGCAACCCCAAGTGCGCCCAGTCCGCCCGCGCAGTATGTATCATCGCCAAGGCGTCTATGGCGCGGGCTTTGCCATCCAGACCTACAAGCAGTTCGGCGGCGTGAGAAGCGACGACCCCGTGCAGGATCGGGCAGCCGATGCAACTGCATACTACTGCTTCATGTGCGAGAAGTTCGGCAAGGACTGCACGTGCTAGGCACGTGCCTAACAAACAACCGCCCCAAGGGGCTAACCAAAGGATCAAATCAAATGACCGCAGAACTTAGCTGCCCGACCTGCAACGCACCCGAACTCAACCCCGCTGACGTAGGCAAGCCGATCTATGAACAGCGCCTTATGATCCGTGGCCACAAGGTTCACAACAACGGGTATTGGTGGAGTCAGTGCCTCGTCTGCTCTGGGGCATATGACGACAAACATGACGCCAAGGCTGGATGGTTCCACTCAGCCTAACAAAAGGAGGAATAAAATGTGGAAAGTTATCACGATACGACGCAGCTATTACGAGACCGAGCAAGTTCTCGGGTGGGCGCGCTCACTCGCAGATATAGTTGAGAAACTACCGCTGCTAAACGCAGATGCCTGCACCTTCCACGACTTTAAATCAGAGGAATGAAATGGGCTTGTATTCAGCTGCGCGCAAGAATCGGTATGCGCTATCACCACACAGAATTTTAGAGAAGGTAGATAGGAACCCAAATATCAGGTGCCATTTGCCCCTATCTTGGATGTGCGAGTGGAACCGCTTCGTCGCGTCCTGCAAAAACCATAACCACAAGAGGCCGAGAAAATGACAGACGACCAAGATAAGATGGTGCTCGAGACTGTGCGTCTCCACACCAGCACGATTGTGCGCCCAGCATACGCCGCTGGCACGATGGGCTTCAGCCCGAAGGCTTGGCAGATTGCCGAGGTGTATGGCAGGGAAAGCCCGATCACCGCGTTCCTAAAGTCCAACAAGAACTGGACACGCGACGAAGTAACAATGCGTTAGGCTCCAGCCTAACAAGAAGGAGAGATAACATGACCGAGACAGTATGGCGCGCACGAGCAGCATCGGACAACAACGACGACTGGCCCTTCTGGTATGTCACCAAGGATAAGCCAAAGGATCACAACGATCTGCCAGAGGCGTTTGAACTGGCACTAGGCCACGAGTTTCCATCGCGGCCGCCGTTCCTATCGCAGACTGCGTGCAAGCTAATTGCCGAGTGGCTTAACGGCCACAAGAAAGAAACAAAGAAACCCCGTTAGGCTAAAGCCTAACATCAAATTAAGGAGACACGACATGACACGCTTTGAAACCATCACACTATCCCTGCCTGCACACTGGCTCGCACCCGTGCTGTATGGCGACACCGAACAACTGGAGCCAAGCGAAGCGCACGCGTTCAACCGCTGGCTTGTGGATACCATCGAAGACGTAGGCCACGGTAAATTACCCCTCGTCGGCGGCATCAAAGATGACACCTACTTCGCCCGATACCATGACGCTGCGGAGTATGGCGTGCTGGCCTGCAACTGCTACGACGTCGACCTGTTGGTGGAGGTGTGAGATGGAGAAGATATATTTTGTCCAGTATGGAACCGATGACCCATACGATAGCCCTATGATCGCACCGATAGCGTTCGGCAGCATCGAAGATGCGGAAGCCTACATAGAACAGCAAAAAGCACTGCCCGACTTCGACGCAGATGGTGATTGGTTCGAGGTAGTCGAACGCAAACGTAAGGGGAAGTGAAGTGTTTGAACCAAGAACAGCACTCGAACTGATGGATCGAACCGACCTCAAATACATCGGCGGGGTGGAGCGGTTCGACCTGTGGTATAGAACTGAGCCTACAGTAATGAGACCGCACGCCCTGCGTATCCACGTCGTGGGCGGTAAGCTGAACGAGTGGGACATCTTCCAGCTACCAATACGGGACAACCGCGAGATAAACCAAAGCCAAGCGCCAGATCAACGCAGGATATGTGGCAACTGGGGTGACGTCCTGCTTACCCACGAGGAAGCCGATCTGATCGACACATACCTGCGGTGCTTCGCGCCTTGGGTGTTAGGAAAGGGACTAACAAATGAATAAGTGCGACAACTGCGGTGAAGAGTTCAACCCGAAGCGGGCGGCGTTAGGATATACCCTATGCCTGCCATGCGGCGACAAGTCGGCTCGTGCAGTTAAGCACTGCACGGTGCCCGGCCACAAACAAGGTTACTTCGTGGTAACAAGTAGAGCAGAGTTGATCGGGATCAACAACAAGGTAGTGCCGACATGATGGACGTGGAAGTAACGCCGCTGCACGGCCCAGCGCTCGCCTTGCGTGGGTATTTCGTGTGCAACATCAACGGCGAAGTTAGCCTGTGGAATATGAACGGCACTCTGCGCGTATACACAGCACGTTCCTGCGGCGCACAAGTAATAGACCTAGTGGAAGCTCATGAGAAACACCTAGAAATACTTGATAGGTGGCCGACCATGCGGGATCACGCAGAGATATTGCGCCGTAACATGGACACGATCCTAGTTTACGCGGCTATGCTGAAGGTGGAACCATGACCGAGACCGAGGACGAAGTAACGCCCCTGTTCAGGCCGGGGCTAGCACTAATCGAGAAGGCTAGGTTCATCTGTAACATCAACGGCGAACTTAGCATGTGGGACGTAGGCGAGCCGCCCACGCTGCGAATATACGGTGCGGACAGCTATGGTATCTGGTTGATCGGAGAGGAGGGTGTAAAAGACCACATAGCTAGAGCGACCAAATACACGAGCAACAAAACAATCATTGCCATAGACCGCAACTACGAAACCATCATCCTGTATATGCGTATGCTTCGAGGGGCGCAGCCATGACCGAGAACGAGAACGAAGTGAAGCCCCTGTTTAAGCCAGCAGCGGCAGCGTCTGGAAACGCAGAGTTTCTGTGTAACATCAACGGAGAGGTCAGCCTGTGGCGTATCGGGAACTATATCGACAGTAGTATCCGCGCCTACACATCAGACTACAAGGGTGCGTGGCTAGCTGACCTGCAAGATCATGTTGCGCATCTAAGAAGGCTAGAGGCGTTTCCAAAATTTCATGAACACGCAAATACGCTGCGCCGTAACATCGACGTGATCAAATTATATGGGGCCATGCTAGAAGAAACACGTTCAGGTGTGGGCTAAATTGTTCACATCTATTGACTTAGAGCGCCATATAGTGTATTATGGTGTTAAGTGATAGTAACGAGTAAGCGAAGCGAGCGTAACGAGTGAGCGAGACGGATCAATTTCAAATCAACTGTTAGGCTAAATCCTAACACCAAGGAGACACCATGAATACGAACCACATGACCCAAATGGAACTGAACTTTGCCCCCAAGGCTGCATCCATCTCGTCCTCGTCCATGCTTGTAGAACTGGGCATCGGTGTATGGACGGGCCGCAAGCAGGACAAGCGAGCGGGTGAAGATGTGACCACGGCGAACAATGCCGACAAGGGCGTGGCGCGCGTAACCAAGAGCCTGCTAGGCGCATGCGATGAACTGGATGCGTTGGTCAAGTTCTCGGCCAATGTAAGGAACTGGCATTACAACAGCACGCTGCCTTGGTCTGACACGGGCCCCCGCCTGCTGCCAACGCCGAAATACTTCACATACCACCAGCACATGACCGCCCTGCAAGCCGAGTTCTTCCGCATGGTCGAGGCGTTCCTTGCGCAGTATGACCTCGAGGTGGCAGCGGCGCAGGCCAAGCTGGGCGCGCTGTTTGATGTTAGGGAGTATCCTAACATGGACGAATTGCGGAGCAAGTTCACGTTCCGCTTCAACTACATCCCATTGCCCGATGCTGGCGACTGGCGGCTGGACATTGCGAACGATGCGTTTGCCTCACTCAAGGAGCAGTATGAGACGCACTACACCAACCAACTGACGGGCGCCATGAAAGACATCTGGCAGCGCCTGTTCGACATTCTCACTACACTATCACGCCAGCTGGCCGACAAGACCGAGGAAGGCAAGTCACCGCGCATCTTCGCATCGGTGTTTGACCGCATGCTAGAGGTGCTTGACCTGATGGAGACGTGCAACCTGACGGGCGATATGAATATGCAGCTGTTGCAGCGCAAGCTGTCGGCCGCGTTCCGTGGTGTCAACGCAGAGGCTGTGAAGGACGACGCCTACCTGCGCCGCAACACCAAGAAGGCTGTCGACGAGGCGATCAAGGCGCTGCCGTCGTTGGGGTGGTGATATGAAACATCGGTGGTGTGACATAAACGACGATGTAGAAAATAGCTTTGAGGTGGCTGGCTTTCTCGGCGGCTGCGGGCCAGCTGACCTGTGGCTGATAGATACGGGCGTCTTAGTCTGCCAGTATGAAGATAATGACGATGATTACGTTTCATACTGGCCCGCGAGTGCGATCCACCGACACATCACGGGTAGGTCAATGGACAATGCTACCTTCCCTCTAGAGTTTGAGAAGGGCAAGTTCTATCGGTGGTTCGGTGCTGCGAGCATCGTAGCAGTGCACGACGAGATTAGCATCGCCAGATACTTGGCGGTGTTTGCACCATACCTGTTCACAGATGGTGAACGGGCTGACCTGTTAGGATTGACCCTAACAAAACAAGGAGAGATGGAGGGAGCCGAACATGGAACCTAGGTGGTACGAACACTGGAAAGAAGACGGTCTTATATACTTAGGGGGAACAAACGATTTCGACTTATGGCTTGATGCGATCAAAGACATACGAGTTGTGTGGGGAGAACAGATGCTTCAGTGGGACTCGTTCTTTTGGTCTCTTTCAGACAAAACTTACGAGTGGGGTTCGCACGACAAAGAATATGTCGACCACAAACAAGTGTTAGACGAAAGCCTAACGTATATACGCATCTTCGCACCTTGGGTGGAAGACGAAACAAAAAAACAAGGAGAGACGGAATGACTAAATCAGCTACTTCTGACATCATGGACGCCGTAACCGCGGCGCTACCAGAGGAACTATCACTGATCGGTGTGGTGTCCGTGTGTGGGGTCGTTGTGACCCAGTATGCCGACAGCGAAGAAGACGCCATGCACATCGTCATGGAACTCGCGGTGCAGATTAAGAACTACTACCGCAGCACGTCCACAGAACAATGCGACTGCGCAAGCTGCAAGGCGAAGCGCAAGGAACTTAATTAAACAAGGAGAGATGGAATGACACGAGTAACAAAAGACCTGCGCGAGAGCATGATTCGGGACATCATGAAAGACCTACCAAGCAGGGACTATAGGGTAGAAATCCACAAGCTGGTGCAGGACACGGTGGTCAAGCAACTGCCGCCAGAGGTGGCAACTATCTATGCCAACGAAAACCTGCGTGATTATGTTGTATCATCCACTATCGACGTCCGCAAAGGGAACGAAAGTATTTCCATGTGGATGCGCAACGATGACTTTAAAGTGTATGGGCTAGCTAGTCACATGGTTATACGCATGGACGACGTTGACCACGCCAGCAGGCTACCATCAGACTCACTATACCGTGCTGTTGTTACGGCAGTAGCCGCATCTGGTCTTGCCGACGCATACTTTGCGCAGGAGGATTTGCGGAGAAGTGTGTCAAAGCGTGTGCGCGATAACCTCGAGGCAGCCAAGACATTCAAGCAGCTGTATGAAATCTTGGAGCCTGAACTGCACCACTATATCCCCAAGGACGAGGTGAAGGCACAGCTACCCGCCTGCGTAGCCCCTGTAGTGGACGACCTTCGTAAGTTGGGCGCTGTTCTGCCCGAGACACTGAAAGCAAACTAACCCGTTAGGCTAAATCCTAACAGCAAATTCAAATGGAGAACTACAATGGCTAACAACGCAATCTCGATGTATGCACTGAACCTCGACCAGATCGCAAACCTCATCAAGGCCACGGGCCACAAGCGCACCACTTTGGTGCAGGGCCACATGGGCACGGGCAAATCATCGTTGCTCAAAACCCTGTCGGCCGCATTGCCGAACCATACGGCATGCTACTTCGACTGCACCACCAAGGACTTGGGTGACATTACCCTGCCGCGTATTGCAGAGGCAGGCAGCGATGCAGCCTACGTGGCCTATGCCACCAACGAAGAACTTGGTGCCCATCACGGCGGGCCGATCATCCTGATGGTGGACGAGTATGGTAAGGCTAACCCATCGGTGAAGAATGCCCTGCTGCGCCTCATGCTGGAGCGCAAGATCGGTGGCTACACGCTGCACCCTGACAGCATCATCTTTGCTACTACCAACCTTGGCGCAGAGGGTGTGGGTGACTTGTTGCCACCACATGCCCGCAACCGCATCACTGTCGTGACGGGTAAGAAGCCGTCCAACATGGACTGGATCGAGTGGGCTATCAACAACAGCGTGGATCACACCCTGCTTGGCTGGTGCAAGGATAACCCGCAGCTGTTCCACGGGTTCGACGACTACAACAACCCCGACGACAACCCATACATCTTCCATCCCAAACAGCAGCGCGCGGCGTTCGTCACGCCTCGCTCATTGGAAGCGGCGTCTGACATCTTGAAGGAACGCGGTGTAATGGATGACCAGACCATCACCGCTGCGCTCATGGGCACTATCGGGGCACGCGGTGCGATGGACTTGATGGCGTTCGTCAAGCTGGCGGATCAGCTGCCCTCGCTCGAGAGCATCAAGAAAGACCCGCTGAATGCCAAGGTTCCGACATCGGCGGCCGCCGTGTGTATGGTTGTGTATCGGACGCTGGCCACCATCGAGAAAGACTGGATCGACAACTGGATGACATACATGAACCGCCTCGACAAAGAGGCGCAGGGTATGTTCGCCAATGGTGTCCGTGCACCGAAATACGGGCGCCAAGCCCTAGTTATGACCAACAAAGCCTTTACCCAGTGGGCTATGAGTAACGGTTACCTCTTCGCCGCTGACAAGAAATAGATATTTACATAATTTGGTGGTTAGGTTATACCCTAACCATCATGTAAATACAAGGAGATAAACGTGGCAAGAAAGCGCAACTGGACTGGCATAGTCCAAGGTAAGTTGACTGTTATAGCAGAAGGAGGGCGTGATGGGCATGGGAACGTGCTTTGGCTGTGCCGTTGTGAGTGTGGGCAGGAAGCATTCAAGTCCAACAACAACCTAAATTCTGGTGTTAAGTCCTGCTCTACGTCCTGTGGTATAACCGAAAGCAACATAGCACGGGCACGGCACGGTATGTGGAAGTCGAAGGAATACTCAGCGTGGATCAATATGAAACGCCGATGCTTTAACCCAAATACCACCCACTATGCCAATTACGGCGGTCGGGGAATCAAGGTGCACCAGCCTTGGGTAGATAGTTTTGAAGCGTTCTTGGCAGACGTTGGACGAGCACCAACTACGCATCGTTCTTCGTTGGATCGTATAGACTGTGACGGAAATTATGAAC
>Ga0105102_10000160_pt1 | contig 17298 bp, 15 predicted proteins | sample PPLLaktember2015_FD_87032 | JGI IMG/M metagenome (GOLD analysis project Ga0105102, IMG submission 87032) | Freshwater sediment microbial communities from Prairie Pothole Lake near Jamestown, North Dakota, USA - PPLs Lake P7 Core (6) Depth... | ecosystem: Environmental > Aquatic > Freshwater >...
TCCTAATTCATTCATAAAGATAGTAAATCAACTGCATCATGCGGAAGGCAGGTTGCCCCCATAATCCTTCCTGAATCAGACGATCGGAGAGTTTTTTGTTATCCTTCATGTATTGCATTGCCAGCCTGAAAAAAGCGGCCGTTGCACTTGCAGTCTGCCAGTACGATTGCGACAGGTCACCTGCATCGTGCCACCCACCGGCCATGAAAATCATATCTCCCCGGGAAACAGTGTGCCAGTCGGTATGGCACTTCAGATGTATCCCCGGATGTTCATATCCGCAACGCTTATGGTGCCGACATTAGTCCTGTTACTGAAAAAGAGCTCCCACTTATCAAGCGATTCCATGCCCATCCAGAACCATAAATACAGGACTTCCTGCAGTGCTGGGATAGGGTTTATTTAGCAGGTCAGGCGTTTTTATGTCACTTCAGGTTCTTCTTCTCAACCTTCCATTTTAGATCTTTTGACAGGCCACAGGATTTACCTCTGAAGAGCTTGCCTGCCTTATTGTCCCCTTTAAGCTGCCATAGTAACCAGGATGTTGCGACTTTTGCAAATTCACCGCCGTGAGGTTTGCTGTAAGTGCCGCCGTGTCCCACATCCATGTTTGCAGCAAATACCGGTACGTGGTTTATACGCTTAAAATCGTCCATGCCATTTGCATAGGCAATATCCGATTCTCCTCCAAGTATGTACAGAACAGGAGTATGAAGCTTTAACAGATGATCCTTGGCAAGGGCCGGCATTCCTGCCATACCGCTGCCTGGTCCGGGCAGGATACCGCTGTTACAGATAATGACGGTCGACACCCTTGGATCAGGGGCTGTCTCAAGTGCCTGCAACCCTCCGCATGACATGCCGCTTACGGCTATTTTTGTCACATCGATCTTATTATAATACGGACCGGACTTATCACTGTTCTGAACAATCGCCCATTCAAATGCATCAATCAGTTGCGAGGATTCAGAACGGCCTCTGCCTTTTTCTCCCTCCAGGGGCATCGGCCCAATAGCTATCACAATAAATCCATAGGACGAAACTTCTGATAAAAATTTTACATGCTCCCAGGGAGAATTGGCACAGGCTCCGTTACCCCATGCAATCACAGGGAGCTTGTTTTTAGCTCCAAAAGGAGTCAGGTCTTCCGGCCTGAAAACTGTATGGGTCTGTAAGGTGGTTTCTGTAAGCATTATGGCAGAATATGGACCTGTTCCGCCATCCTCAACTATCCTCGATACAGGCTTTTCCTGTGAAACCTGTCCCTGAACCTGACAAGGATTGGTTAAACTCAATCCGGTAAAAAACAAAACAGAGAGAAGCAGTATTTTTTTCATTTTTCTAAGAATATCAGGTACCTAATCAGTATTTAAAGTGAACTAAAGTTTGGAGTGACTAAAGTTATAAAATCAAATGTTATTAAGAGTTTTATTTCGAAATTGATATATAGACTTGCCAAAACCCCCATAATGATAGTCCGGATAGAGGTTCAGGAATGATAGTCGGTATGGCATTAAACAAAAAAGGAAAGCCTTATCAGGTCTCTCCCCCCTTCTGAAGATGAGAACCTGGAACCTTGTACCAACAGTGCCATGTTAACTTTAGTCACTCCAGGCAATCCATACTTTAGTCCCTGATTAATTACAATTATTCCAGACATATCTCTGATCAGGATCAGGTCAGATATTTCAAACCTCTTGTCTACCCTCTACACACATCTACCCTTTAGAACTCCTGTGCTCTTAACGGTTAATTCATTTATTGATATGGGGCAATTAATTATTGTTTTGGGTATATATATTGTTGTTATTCAATAATTATTCCTGGATTTATAAAGGAATCCCTCGCTTCACTTTGGGATGACAGGTTCCTTTTATTAAAGGGAGAAGAATGCAGGGCTTTTTTGTTGTTAAGCACCCCTTATGAGGATCAAAAAATAATCCTCCCAATGGAATACCCGGTATATATGCTGTAATGTATGTAATCATTGACTTTAACCTCAGTAGTTCAAGCCTGATTCCTCCATAATTTTAAAAAAAGTTCATTTTTTTCTTGTTTATTAAAATTTTTGTTTATATTTGTCATACCAAACGGTCGGTTTATGTCGGATACGAGAGAACATATTGTACTGATAGCTTCCCGGCTCTTTCTACAGAAGAGCTATAAGGAGGTAACTATGAAAGAGCTTGTTGATAAAACCGGGATGTCAAAGGGAGCTTTCTATCATTACTTTAAAAGTAAAGAGCAGGTTTTTCTCGAATCGCTTGAATTCTTTGTCAAAGCGCTTGAAAGAAACTATAGTTCATATTCCCAGGATTCCTTAAAGCAGTTTTACAATGATTATCTGAACGAAACTGTGAAGTTATACAGAGAATATTCCCAGAAGTTTGAAGACGAATTCAGCGAAGTCCAGTTTACGATAAACCACTTTGCTCTTATTTTTGATACTTTGAAGTTGTTTCCGGATTTCAGGAAAAGAATAAAAGAGCTATTTAATTATGAACTTGCCCATTGGATAGAAATAATTAAAGTGGCTCGTTCAAAAGGTGAAATAAAACCTTCAATTTCAGATATAAAACTCGGAGAAATGTTCGTCTACCTTAGCGACGGAATAGGCATAAATATGATTATGCGGGGGGCATACGTGGAAGATATGGTTGAACACATAAAAAATCAGTGGGATGCACTTTATGAGCAGATAAAAACATAATTTTTTTTGATTAATAACATACCGGGCAGTCGGTATTTATTTTATATGAGCGTCTGGAATGATAAATATGTTGATTATATTATTGAAAACAGTTTAACGTGAATCTAATCAAATTTATAAAGCTAAGTACATGACAAAAATTAACAACATTTTTTAAAATTATCTATATAGTTGTTAAGAAGCAAGTTGGCGATATAAGTAAGGCCAATTTTAAATGCCTATAATTAACGTAATAAATAATCTATGAATTCATTAGAATCAATAAACACAAAGACCAGGCAGGCTTATAATCTTGCTGCAGATAAATATCACGATCTTTTTCATAATGAGATGAATGAAAAAGAATATGACAGAATGTTACTGGATTTATTTGCTAACATGCTGAAGCCATTCTCGCTTATTTGTGATGCCGGTTGTGGTCCTTCAGGGCATATCGGGAAGAATCTGCAGGAAAAAGGGATTAAAGTTATGGGTGTGGATATATCCGACAGATGCGTAGAATTAGCAAAACTTCATAATCCGGAAACTCAATTCTTCTGCGAAGATATTTCCCAATTAAGTTTTCCTGAACATCACTTTGATGGGATTGTATCATATTACTCAATAATTAATACACCCAAGAAATATGTAAATAGAATATTAACAGAGTTTCATAGGGTCCTTAAACCAGGAGGGTACCTTTTGGTTGCAGTGAAAGAAGGTTTTGACGAAGGTTTTATTAATGAGTTAATTGGCATTGAAGCTGAAATATACTTCTCGTTTTTTAGCGAATACGAAATAAGGAAATTCTATTCAGAAAATGGTTTTGAACTTGTTTTCATTGAAACAAGAAATCCCTACGATTTTGAAAGTAGAAATAACAGAATCTTTGCGATTGGCAGAAAAATAAACAAAATAAAACTTCAACTATGAAAGAAACAATTGAATATCGGGTAGTAGATTGGGCAGCAATAACAAAAACCGAACATAAAGGCGAGCAGGGTGTTGCATACTGGCAATCACTCCAGTTCGGTGACCTGAGAGTCAGAATTGTTGAATATTCCAAAGGGTATATGGCAGATCATTGGTGTCAAAAGGGTCATATAGTGCATTGTCTGGAAGGTGAATTTGTAAACGAGTTGAAAGATGGAACTAAACAATTATTAACTAAGGGTATGACTTACATTGTCTCGGACAACATGAGTTCGCACAGGTCATCTACGGAAACAGGTGTTCGATTATTAATCATTGATGGTGATTTTTTAAAATCGGAGGAGGTTAAATTATGACTATAGTATATAAAGAAGATATACCTGAAATAGGAAAGTACTTTTCACTTTTTGAATCAACAGGATGGAACGAAGAATACAAATTAACCAAGGAAGAGCTTAACAATACTTTAATGAAAAGCTATTATTGTGTATCTGCCTATGATGCTGAAAGATTAATTGGCTTTGGAAGGATAATGTCCGATGGAATTCTACATGCTATGATCTACGAGATGATTGTTTATCAGGACTATCAAGGCAGGGGTATTGGACGAGAGATACTAAATAGACTTTTAAATAAATGTTTTGAGAATAATATCAGGGATATTCAACTATTCTGCGCTAAAGGTAAAAGACAGTTTTATGAAATGTCAGGATTTGCAGCCCGTCCTGACGAAAAACCAGGAATGGAATATGTTAAAAATCAATCATTATAAGTATGAAATTAAATTTCGATCAAGTAGATGTGTTTTCTTCGGTTCCTTTTATGGGAAATCCGGTGGCAGTAATTTATGATGCAGATAATTTATCTGAGTATGAAATGCAACGAATTGCCAATTGGACGAATCTCTCTGAGACAACCTTTGTACAATCATCAATGGTGGGTGATTACAAACTTAGAATATTTACTCCCAGGAGTGAATTAAAATTTGCTGGTCATCCAACGGTAGGAACAGCATTTGCCTTAATTGCATCAGGTAAGTTAGATGTTGAGAAGAAAGAATATATTCAGGATTGTCAAGCAGGCCTTGTGCAAATCAGATATGAGAATGGTGTTGTTTATGCAAGAGTTCCTGCTATCACTTCATTTGATAAAATTATTGATTCAAGTGAAGTTGAGGAAGCAATAGGCGTACCAATAACAAGCAAGCCAATTGCTATTGATTCTGGTCCGATATGGCTTACTTTTTCTGTTGCAAACAAGGATACTTTGAATCAAATAAGTATCGATTTTCAGAAAACGCTTACATTATCAAAAATTGCCGGGATTTCTGGCCTAAATGTGTACTGCATTGATGATAACAAAGAAGTTCACCTCCGCACATTTGCTCCCATTCTTGGAGTTCCTGAGGATCCTGTCTGTGGAAGCGGGAATGCTGCTGTTGCTGCTCATTTGAAAATTTCCGGAAAATCTGAGTTAGTTGGTGAAAAGTATACTGCCTATCAGGGAGCAGCAATGGGGAGGAATGGGATAGTACAGGTAATATATGAAAATGATGATATATACATTGGAGGCAAATCGGTTGTTGTGATAAATGGAAAAATGAAAATTAAATAAAACAACATATAATCATAAATTTTACTTGCTATGAGAATAATAATGGCACTTTTCTTTATACCTCAGAAAGTGAGTTCGAAAGAAGCCGGTAAAGAGTTACCATGGGGGCACACGATGATTGCAAGTGCAAAGAGAACTTTGTTGGGAATCCATCATATGATATCTAATAAGTACTCCCATAATTATCTGAATGAGTTCTGCTATAAGGTAAACAGGAGAAACTACGCTGATCAATTATTTGACAGACTTCTAATTGTCTGTACTACTGCAAATTATCCAAACATTGTTAATCATTACCGATAGCCGTATTTTTTTATTATTTCACATACCGGGCAGTCGGTTTAAATATAAGAGTCATGAAAAGAATAATTATTATTACCAGCATCTCGAGCCTTATTCTGGCATTACTCTGCCTTCGTGCCTCCGCACAGGATACAGCGATATATCTCTCTGTTTCAGAGGCATGCCAGATGGCTATTGATAAGAATGTGGATGTTCAGAATTCCGAATTGGAACAAAGGAAAAGAGGATTCCAGCTTTCAGAAGCTCAAAGCAAACTTTATCCCCATCTGGAGGGCTTCACTTCCTTAAGCAATAATTTCTTAATTCCCAAAATGATTGTTCCAGGGGAGATTTTCGGACAGAGCGGTCTGATTCCTGTTGAAATCGGGACCAGATTCGACTGGATCAGCGGTTTTAAAGCCAGCCAGATCCTGTACAACCAGAGCTACTTCACTTCTCTGAAAATACTAAAACAGATTGAAAACCTGGGCTCAATATCAGTAATACAGCAAAAAGAAGAAATTGTATACCAGGTATCCCAGCTTTATTATCTGTGCAATTGTACCGGAAAGCAACTTGAATATCTTTCAATTAATCTGACAAACATTGACCGGATGGCAGAAATAACTCGCCTCCGGAGTGATAACGGACTAGCACGAAAAGCAGATTATGCCTCCGTTCTTGTAAATAAAGCAAACGTTCAGACTCAGGTTGATAATCTCAGACAACTCCAAAGACAGCAGCTAGGATTAATGAGTTTCCTGGTGGGACTGGGTATGAACAGCAAAATTGTACTTACTGATTCACTCAATTCAGGAAATCTGAAAACTCCTCATGATTCATTATTTCTTAAAAACCGGTCAGCCATTTTGCTGCTTGAAAAACAAATCGAAATAACGAATCTTTCAAAAAAGAGGAAACAGCAGGAGTATCTGCCCTCCCTGACAGCTATTGCACAGTATTATTTTCAGGGTCAGCGTAATGATTTTGATTTTCTGAAAGGGGGTGGAGATAAGTTTTATGAAGTCGGATTTACTGGTTTAGTCCTCAACATTCCGATTTTCAACGGATTTGAAAAGCGCTCCGGCAAGGCACAGTATGAAATTGAACTTAATCAACTTAAAAATACCATGGAAAATACGAGGAAGTATTTATCAAAGGAATATTCTGATGCTCTGGCTCAATATAAAAACAGTATCAATATTATTTGGCGCCAGGAAGAGAATATTAAAACTGCCGAAGAAGGATATGCAATTTGTATGAATGGTTATTCCCAGCAGGTCATCCCTCTCTCCGACCTGATACTTGCAGAAGGTAACCTGATTGAAGCCAGGTTATCATATTTAAATGCTCTGCTCCAGTTCAAAAACGCCGAACTGGATCTCAGAAAAGCAAAGGGCGAATTATTGGAATTCTGAAACAACTTAAATTACATTACCATGAAAAGAAAAAGTATCGCAATCAGCATCACTGTAATCACAATCTTATTGATTGCAGGGACAGCAAGGCTCATCTCAAATAAACGCTATTTCAGTGAGCAGCTACAGATGGTGTCGGAAGTGAAAACAACTGTTCCGGTTATAACCGATACTGTTAAGTCAAAGTTGATATCTGCCGAATTCACGGAAAACGGAACATTCCAGGCTTTCCGTGAGATATCCATGATTTCGGAAACACAGGGTAGAGTTCTAGATGTCGATTCAGAAACAGGAGATTATGTTGAAACCGGGCGGATACTCGGAGCTACTGATAATCAGGATTTAAAATCTCAGCTTGAACTAACCGAATACAGTCTGATAAAGGCTGAAAATGACTTACACCGGTTTGAGGAACTTTCGAAAGGAGATGCTGTTACAATTCAGCAATCAGAATCAGCAAAGCAGAACTACCTCATGGCACGTTCAGCTTATATCAATGCTGAGAGACAATATCAGAATTCGTTTTTCAGAGCTCCATTCAACGGATTTGTCACAAAAAGGTACATCGAAAAAGGCAGCTTTCTTTTTCCTGGGACACCTTTATTTGATATAGTTGAAACAGACAGGGTCAAGTTAGTCCTGAAGCTGACCGGCGAGCAGGTTCCAAAGATATCCAGGGGTATGAATGTAAAGGTAACAGCCGGACCCTTTAAGGGAGTATACTATCATGGGAAAGTTTGTGCCATTGAGACAAGGGCTGACCTCTCAAAACGGTATTCAACAGAAATCGAAGTAGCCAATAACCCGATCAGTACAATCCGGCCTGGCATGTTTGGGACCGGTACCTTCAGTTTTGAATCGGACAAAAAGCAGCTTGTGATACCCCGAAGGGCAATTGCAGGCAGTATACTGGATCCTGAAGTATTTGTTGTAAATGCTGATTCTGTTATTCTGAAAAAAATTGAAGCTGTCTCACTCAATGACAGATATGTTACAGTAATAAAGGGTTTAAAGGAAGGAGATATACTTGTTGTTTCCGGCCAGATAAACCTTGTAAACGGTTCTAAAGTATCAATAGTCCGCTAAATACCAATACAATGAATATCACAAAGATAGCAGTCAGCCGACCCACTCTTATTGTGGTAGTCTTTACAATACTGTTGTTCCTGGGGTTTGCAAGCTATAAGAACCTCAATTATGAGCTTGCACCAAATTTCGCTTCACCTGTATTTACGGTTGTCACCGTTTATCCCGGTGCCTCACCTTCCGAAGTGGAGAACAGTGTGACAAAGAAGCTTGAGGATGCAATAACTTCAGTTGAAGGTCTTGACAACATCCGATCATTTTCACACGAGGGTTTCTCAATAATTGTAATAACCCTGAAACTACGCACAAATATTGATGATGCCATCCTGGACGCACAGAGAAGAATTGACGCAGCTGAATATCAGCTGCCTGAAACGACACTGGACCCGATGGTATCAAAGATTTCAATAAATGATCTGCCGGTGATGAATATCGGTGTCACTGCCTCTATGCCGCCCACAGAATTCTATGATCTTGTTAAATACAACATTCAACCTGAGCTTGCACAGATCAGGGGAGTTGGAGAAATCGACATCATCGGAGGTGATGAACGGGAGATCCGTGTAAACCTCGATGCCGGGAAAATGGAATCTTATAATATTTCTTTACTCCAAGTCCTACAGGCTGTTCAATCGGAGAATATAGATTTCCCGACCGGCAAAGTAAAAAACGATGAATCGCAGATGGTCATAAGGCTTTCGGCCCGGTTTGAAACGATCGCTGACATTGAGAATGTTGTTGTATTAAGGGATATAACTGGCGCAATGATCAGAATTAAAGATATTGCCGAAGTACTCGATACCGAAAAGGAAACGCTTATGATTGCCAGGATAAATGGGTTGAATTCAATAGGGCTTAGCATTAAAAAACAATCCGGTTCAAATACAGTGGAAGTTTGTCATGAGGTGTTAGCTGAACTGTCAAGGCTGGAATCAGCTCATAACAACATTAGCCTGAAGTTTGATGTTCCGTTCAATTCATCGGTCTTCACCGAACAGGCCGTGGACTCAGTGATGCACGACCTTTCATATGCAGTTATACTTGTCGCTCTTGTTATGCTGGTATTCCTGCATGGGTTGCGAAACGCATTTATTGTAATGGTCGCAATCCCGATATCGCTTATTGTTTCTTTTACCGGAATGTATCTGCTGGGATATACACTGAATATCATCACGTTGGTGGCTATGTCGCTTGTTATCGGAATACTGGTCGATGACGCAATTGTTGTGCTTGAGAACATCTACAGGCACATGGAGATGGGGAAAGACAAGATCCAGGCTACACTCGATGGGAGATCGGAGATCGGTTTTACAGCAGTTGCCATAACACTTGTCGATGTAGTGGTATTCCTCCCGATAGGATTGTCGAGCAGTGTGATTTCACCTCTGCTCAGCCCTTTTGCGCTTGTGATTGTTGTTACAACACTGCTCAGTCTGCTGGTTGCTTTTACTGTTGTCCCATTACTTACCTCCCGCCTCGGTAAACTTAAGCACCTGAAAAAGGAAATGCTTTCAGGCCGTTTTTTTCTCTGGTTCGAGTCACGGGTTGATGTGCTTACCAGTGTTATTCACTCTATGCTTATCATGGCATTCAGGCATAAGGTAATCACCTTCATTATTGTCACTATTCTGTTTCTTGGCTCAATTGCCCTGATTCCTGCGGGCTTTATCGGTTCTGAATTCTTTGGGATGGGTGATGCAGGTGAGTTTATGATCCAAATTGAACTTCATAAGGATGCAGTTCTCAAAGAAACCAATCTTAAGGTTCTTGAAGCAGAAAGCATACTTCTTTCCAAACCCGAAATTAAATCAGTCTTTTCAAAGGTGGGATCGGCTAGTTCAGGACTTCTTACCGGCGGAGAAAAAAGCAGTGCATATTTGGCGGAAATAAACGTCAAACTTGTTGATAAGGAATTCCGTGATGCTACAGCGAATGTTTATGCAAACAGGATTAAGGACGAATTGAATGCAAAAATTGCTGGTGCCAGGATCAAAACAGTACTTCTGAATCCCTTCATGGGAGGAACGGATGACAGCCCCATCCAGGTAATTATTAAATCATCTGATCCTGATTCATTGCACAAGTATGCCAGTATGATCAGGAAGCTGGTGATAGAGACACCCGGTACCAATGATGTAAGTTCATCACTTGAACAGGCTGCCAACGAACTGGTGGTTGATATTGACAAAGACAAAATGGCAGAGCTCGGATTATCGCTGGCGACAGTTGGTCCTGTGATGGCGACAGCTTTTAGCGGCAATAGTGATGCAAAATTCGGACAAGGGTCCTACGAATATGATATTAATATTATATATGACAATTTCAACCGGCGCAGCTTTGAAGATGTTTCAAACCTGGTATTTATAAACTCCGATGGTTCTCCGGTCAAACTCGCTCAGTTTGCCTATGTTTACATCGGAACAGGGAATTTAAGTCGTGAAAGGTATGACAGGATATCATCGGTTTCTGTTGAGTCGCAGGTACTTGGCCGCTCATCGGGAGATGTGGGTAATGAGATTAAGAAGAAGATAGCCGGTTTGTTGCTGCCTCCGGGTGTTTCAGTCAGCTATGACAGCGAGATGAAGTACCAGGATGATGCATTCGGCAGTCTTGGTTTCGCCCTGCTTACTGCAATAGTACTTGTTTATCTGATAATGGTGGCTTTATACCAGTCATACCTTTATCCTTTTGTCGTGTTGTTTTCCATACCTCTTGCAGTAATAGGTGCTCTCCTTGCTTTGGCCCTTACCCGGAATACTCTGAGCATGTTCACCCTGCTTGGTATGATTATGCTTGTGGGGCTTGTGGCCAAGAATGCCATACTCGTTGTCGACTTTACAAATCAGCTAAAGAATAAAGGCTATAGTACCGTCAGGGCTTTGCTAATGTCAACCCGTATAAGACTCCGACCGGTACTTATGACAACCTTTTCAATGATAATAGGATTATTGCCAATAGCATTGGCTTCCGGAGCAGCTTCAGAATGGAAGAACGGAATTGCCTGGGTGCTCATTGGAGGATTAACAAGTTCAATGTTATTAACCCTTGTGGTAGTCCCGGTTGTTTTCTCCGTGGCTGAAACCCTTAAAGTAAAAGCTCAGTCTATTATATACTCTGTCAAAAGAGTGCAAATTAAATCATCAAGTTTAAGGCGGGACTGATTCTGGTATTTTAAACGATAACAAGAGAGTACAAAATTTTACTTTCAGATCTGAATATATGTTAATTTGAAAACTCATTTTCCTATTCTTCTTCGGGATTCAGTATTTAAAAAAATCACTCAGGTTAATAATTTCACAGATATTCTATAGCACCTATCTATAAATCTAGTTATGCGTAATAAATTTAACCACTGACTAATAAGTAAAATATGGAGAAAGAAATCTCAATCAATGACACATTGTGCAAAAAATGTAAAGTCTGTGTAGAAGTATGCCCAAATGTTATCTTTCAAACGAATAACAATCATACTTCTGTCAAATCCAAAAGGATTATACTCTGCATTCTTTGTGGACAATGCATGGCTGCTTGTCCCGAAAAAGCAATTCAGGTTAAAGGTCTGGACTATAACAAAGATTTTTTTGATCTTCCTGAAGCTATAAATTCATTTAATTCTTTAATTCAAAGTCGCAGATCTGTCCGTGCTTTTAAAGATATGCCAGTACCAAAAGATCTTCTAGAACAAATTGTTAATGCAATAACTTTTGCACCTCCCTCTTTCCCACCCTTAAAAACAGAAATTACAGTCATCCAAGATAAACAACTTATAAAAGATTCTTTACCACATATGATTAATCTCTATGACAAACTGATGCAAGGATTAAAGAATCCTATTGCTAAACGTATCATTCGTAGAAAAATCGGAGAAGAAAGATACCGTGCGATTCAAAACCATATTGTACCTATGTTCAATATAAAACTCCCATTCATGAAGAATGGTACAGAAGATGCCATTACTCGTAATGCTCAAGCGTTGATATTATTTCATGCTAATAAGCAATCTGATAATTTTACTACTGATATTTATATCGCTCTTGCTTACGCCCTTTTGAAGGCCCATACTTTAGGTATTGGTGCTACTGCTATTGATTTAATTCCTCCTGCAATTGAAAGAACACCCTTACTAAAGCAGATGTTTAAAATACCTAAAGAAAATATAGTCGTTGCATCCATGATTTTAGGTTATCCAAAATTCAAATATAAAAGAGCAATTCAAAGACAGCTAAAAAGTATAACTTGGATTTAATTTTCACTCCGCATAACACGGACAATATGGGTAAGTTGTTTGTCACGGTTTTTGCTTTTATTCCTGCACCTAAGACAAATTTGTATTGCCGTGCCATAATAAGCAAGCTAACACGCGATTGTAACATTTTAATCACTGAATCGTTATAAAATAGAACAAAAAAGTACCCCTATGAAAATTTTAGCGTTTGTTATCTTATTAAATATACCCCAATTTTCGTTTTCACAGAGAGCTCAAACTGATAAACAGTGGATTGAGGATTTGAATTTTATGATTAACCGGATAGATAGCATTCATCCAAATTTTTGTACCATTCTTAATAGAGAGCAAATACAAGCAAAAACTAAGAAATTAAAAGAAAAAATTCCAATACTCTCAGACAATGAGATCATAGTAGAATTATTAAATATTATTACTTCAATTCAGGATGGACATACAAGATTACATGGGAATAATCTTACAAAGAAATGGTTTCCATTAAGAATTGAAAAATTCCCTGATGGATATTATATCACAGCGATTACTAAAGAACATTCAAAATTTATTGGTGCCAAAGTTTTAGCCTTTAATAATCAACCAGCCGATGATGTACTTGAAAAGATAAAAGAGATTACGCCACATGATAATTCATATGGTCAAGATTATTTTGCCCCATTGTACCTTACAATGAGTTCTATTCTTTCTGGACTTCATATAATAAAATCCTCAAATGATGTATTAATTGTACGTGTAAGAATAAAAGGACAGAATGATGACGAGTTAATCCTAAATTCTGCTGAATTTCAAACAGGCGATGATTTAAGTTGGTTTTGGAGAGATTATGCAGTTCCCGCCAAAGAATACGCTAATATACTTAGTGTTGATTCAATTCTGCCAATTTATCTAAGGAGGTATAAGCAGCCATTTTGGTTTGATTTTATTAAAGAGAACAATACTGTTTATTTTGCTTTTAATGAATGTGTAAATGACGATAACAATAATTTCGAGAGTTTCAACAATAAACTATGGAGCTACATTGATTCAGTAAAAGCAAAACATCTGATAATTGATTTAAGAAATAATTTTGGGGGAACAAATTCCCATATCATCCCACTGATACATGAAATCATTAAGCATGATAGTATTAATAAAAAAGGAAATTTGTTTTTAATAACCAGCAAAAAGACTTTTAGCGCTGCATTGGATTGTGCAACATGGATTGAATTTCATTGTAATCCAATATTTGTAGGCGAGCCGACAGGTGCGGCACCTAACCATTATGCTGACCCTGATTTTTCTTATCTGCCAAACAGTAAAATATTATTAATGATATCAAAATATTATTGGCAGGATTCTTGGCCTTGGGATAACAGGAAGTACATAGAACCAACTATAAAAGTTGATTTATCTTCTGTTGATTACTTTAATTATAAAGATCCAACAATTGATGAAATATTTAAGTACATAAAACAAAATCAATAAAAACAGCCTGCTTATAACACGGACAATAAAGGTAAGTTGTTTGTCACGGTTTTTGCTTTTGCTCCTGCACCCAAGACAAATTTGTAATGAGAGTTAAATCCGGACAAGCTCATCTGCACGCAATCAAAATTCTATCATCACTTCAATATTCGCAGGAAACAGATGAGATTTTCCAAAACCTTAAAAAGAAAGCAATATCTTTTAATTTATTGGGTGCCTCTCCATTTCTTGGCGCAACTTATGACAGAATAGTCACAAAAAAAATTGTTTACGAAGTTGGTCTTGGTATACCCAGTGTCGGGGCACGGGTTCAATTATTTATTTTCCTATTGGATGGGATAGTTACCGAAAAAGCGGAAATTGATTTGGTTTCGATCTGGGACCTGCAATATTAATGCAAAAAACAATCTGCCTTGGTGAGCAGCACCAGGGATTTATTATTTTGAGACCGAATAAAGCTTGCTTTCTGAAAGGATGAAAATAATATAGCCTGTAGCAGCGCGTCAGCGCTGCAAGGCATTTTCTTTGGGCTGTTACCCAAAGAGGATCACGAGCGAAGCCCGCCTATGTCTCCGGCGAAGGTGGGCGAAGCGAGCAATCCCCTTCTCCTGTAATCACTCCACCGTGAAAGGATTAGATTCTATTCAGGTTTATGTTGACACGTAAGGTATAACAGTGATCATGATTCAACCAGCTCTCTTTTAAAAAAATTAACTGTTGTTAAAACCTGAGAATGATTTTTATTAAATTGTACCAATCTCTAAAGAGTTGAAAAGTCTTTCACTAAAACCTGTTTATTATGAGAACTATAATCTTCAGCCTGATTCTAATAATCATCTATTGTAATAAGGTTTCTTCGCAAACCATCACTGAATCAGGGATTTCCGACCCGGCTCTGCTTGAAAGTTTCTTCGATGGCATGATGAATGACCATCTTAAATCAAAACATATAGCGGGTGCAGTAGTGGCAGTTGTAAAGGATGGAAATATTGTTTTAAAAAAGGGATATGGCTATTCCGATTATGAGAATAAACGTCCGGTCAGCCCTGATTCTTCCCTTTTCAGGATCGGCTCGATCTCAAAAACCTTCACCTGGATTGCGGTAATGCAGCTTGCTGCCCAGGGTAAACTCAACCTGGATGAAGATGTCAATGTTTACCTCACCGATTTCAAGATTCCTGATGGGAAAGGAGGCCCAATTACACTCAGGAACCTGATGACTCACACACCGGGATTTGAAGACAGGCTGCTGGGAATATTCGGAAGGGATGAAAAATCAATAAGACCATACGGAGAAATCCTGAAAGAACAGCTGCCTGAACGTGTCAGGCCTTCCGGAGTTGAGATGTCTTATTCCAACCACGGAACTGGCATAGCAGCATACATTGTGGAGAATGTATCGGGGCTGAAATGGATTGAGTATGTTGAACAAAATATAATAAAGCCCCTTGGAATGGATCATACCACTTTCAGGCAGCCTCTTCCAGATCATCTGGCGGGGATGGTATCAAAGGGATATAACTATGAAAACGGTTCATTTAAAGAATACGGATTCGAATTCATTCCGCTGGCAGCGGTTGGAGGTGCCAGTTCAACGGCTGATGACATGGCAAGGTACATGATAACCCATCTTCAGCTTGGGAGATTCAATGATATTTCAATTCTTGACTCTGTAAGCTTCTCACGAATTCACGGAACTGAATTCAAGGTTTCTCCTTTTGTCAGCGGGATCGGATTGGGCATTTATGAACTGGTGAACTGGAATGGTATACGCATCATCGGACACGGCGGTGATACATTCTGGTTCCATTCAATTATGGCTCTGATCCCTGAAAAGAATCTTGGTTTCTTTGTATCATTCAATACCCAGACAGCAGATTATGCACAGGTACTTCTATTATTTCTGGACCATTTCTCGCCCTTGAAACCAGCAAAACAGGAAATCAGACTAACCAGCACAAATTCTGAAAAATATACCGGTGAGTACAGGTACAACCGTTACCCCCACAGCGATATGACACGAATTGCATCCATATTGAGCCCAGTAAAGGTGAGCTATGACACAAACGGTTATCTTATCGCCAGGGGGGTTGATTCACAGAAATGGTTTATGGTGAACGACTCTACCTTTGCTAAAGAGAGCGGAGATGAATACTTTGCATTCGGAGAACTGCAAAATGGAAAATATACAAAAATATTCCCCGGCAATCTGGCAGTTATGCCGATGGAAAGGTTACCTTTCATTGATTCGGGGATTCTGCATATCCTGGTGCTGGCTATATGGATGTTGGTCTTTCTTTTTACATTTATTCACTGGCCCTTAACGTATCTTATCAGAAGAAAATATTCCTTAAGTCCTGGTGAACAACAAACCCTTCCTGTTTTTAACAAATGGATCGGCTGGATTACCTCTCTTCTGGTTCTTTTATTTATCATTGGACTGATGTCATCATTAAGCAAACCCTGGGAATTAGCCTATGGAGTACCCCCGCTGCTGAAAATTGCGCTCGCTATTCCTTTGGTCTTATGCATATTAGTGCCGGTATTAATATATTTGGCATTTAAACTGACAACCAGCAAGGGATTCAGACTTTCCGGGAAAATTCATTTTTATGTATTGGCATTTTCATTGTTGCTTTTTCTCTGGCAGCTTAATCACTGGAACATGCTGGGATTTAAGTACTGAATGAAAGTTTAGCCTGTTTTTCGACACAATTCAATTATGAAGGAAAAGAGTTTATTGATTCTGTCACTTCTTCTCCTCACCTGTTTTTCAAATGCACAATTATACCAGTGGAGAGGACCCAACAGGAACGGTATTATACCTGAAAAAGGACTGATGAAAACCTGGCCTGACAAAGGTCCGGAGCTGCTCTGGTCTTTTAAAGATCTTGGTGCAGGACATACAAGTGTCGGACCAGGAAAAGAGAGACTTTTTATAACCGGGCTTGAAGGAAATACAGGATTTCTTTTTGCTTTCGATTATAAGGGTAACCTTCTATGGAAGGTACCCTACGGACCTGAGTGGACTGAGAACTATATTGGCCCGAGGTCAACACCGGTAATAATTGCAGACCGTGTTTATTTTCAGAGCGGCTTAGGAGTTGTTTACTGCATTAATGCAGGAACGGGCAGGACTGAATGGTCTGTGGATCTCCTGAAAGAATATGGGGGGAAGAAGGTAACGTGGGGATTGGTCGAAAATCTGCTGATAGTTGGCGACAAGGTAATCTGCACTCCCGGAGGTCTAAAAAATAATGTTGTTGCACTAAACAGGCTGACCGGAAAACTCATCTGGTCAAGCCCTGGAAATGGAAGGGCCTCTGCGTACTGCTCATCGATTTATGTTAAGCATAATGAAACAGACTTGATAATAACCACCACCGATGGTTCTGTAATAGGGATTGATGCCGATACAGGTCAGGCTTACTGGCACTTCCCGCAGAATCAGGGAAATCATATTCACGCCAATATGCCTCTTTACTCAAATGGCATAATATACTGCGCCACTGAAGAGGCAGATTCTGACAATGGCATGGTTGCCATAAGGCTTTCAGATGATGGAAAGA
>Ga0105102_10000161_pt1 | contig 17229 bp, 19 predicted proteins | sample PPLLaktember2015_FD_87032 | JGI IMG/M metagenome (GOLD analysis project Ga0105102, IMG submission 87032) | Freshwater sediment microbial communities from Prairie Pothole Lake near Jamestown, North Dakota, USA - PPLs Lake P7 Core (6) Depth... | ecosystem: Environmental > Aquatic > Freshwater >...
ACGTGTCGGATATATTTTGCTTATCTATCACGGTGTCTTCTTCCCACATACTCAGAATATCTTCTAACTTCATAATATATACTCCATGTATGCTATATAAACTTTATATCATACCTGAGATAACATGTCAATATAATTCGTTGTTACCTTCGGAATCTTACCGGTCTTTTTATTTTTCTTGGCCTGATCAATGTGGAACCTATTGGCTCTTTGCATATAAGTAATGCCTTCCATATGATCATACTCATGAAGAGCTACACGAGCAGTCAATCCATTAAAGATCTTGGTAATAGTATTGCCATTTGGTTCGGTATATCTCATTTTGATTTTTTGAGGTCTTTTGACCTTTATATATAAGTCTGGGTATGAAAGGCAACCTTCTTCTAGATAAATGGTTTCCTCACTATAATCCACAATCTTCGGATTAAAGCAGACAATAATCTTCTCAGCATTAATAGCAAATGCTCTGTAGGGTAATCCAATCTGATTAGCTGATAATCCCAATCCATCATTATCTAACATAGTTTCAGCTAGATCATGGGCCAGTTGAACTGGATCGGTGGGTGGGTTAGAAAAGTCAAACTCTTCCAATTTATGTTTTAGGAAGGGACTGTTAGATGGGACCAATGTATGAATCATAATAAACTCCTAATAATAATACTCTGACCGTATAAACTCATTATACCATAAACTCAAGCTATGTAAATACTTTTCTACACATTTTCGTAATAAAATCTTTCAAACCTAAATGATGCAGTCGCCGTGGCATATTGTACTTCAGTTAAAGTACTGTCAAACGATAGATCCGATAGAGATACCGGATACATATTCGTAAATCTTATATTCTTTAAAACTTTTTGACTACTGTTGAGAATAAAGACACTGCCGTCAATGAACTTTCTTGTATAAGTTCCCAGACCATCCGGGTAGCCTAGACCTACCATCCAATCAAATATCTCCATATAGTCTTTCATTTCCTCACCGACCATAAAGGTTACGGTGAGTTGTTCATATGAGATGTTGCCTGGTTCTGGAATTACAACAAATGGAGTGGGAATATCTATGGTTCCGAGATTCAATCCAGGAATAGTTACTGTTTGAATTCTCATTTCCAATTCAGGTGTTGTATTCAATTTTAATCTAAAATTAAGTTGTGATAGATTATTTTGTTGCATAATAACTCCATTGACCTTATTGTGTACTATTTATATACTTAAAAAGGTGGGGAAACCTTTCGGAATCCCCACCAAGTTTGTAATGTTATGTTTTATTTATTAGTTTAGATTACCCTAAACTTTACAAATTACATTAGGTTGGATACGATAAGTCTACGATAGTAAACGTTAGAATCCTGAACCAGTCTTCCTGCACCTTCGGTTGGGACCTTTTCGGCGAATGGGTTTGCGACCATTCCGTAACGTGTCTTGAAACCGATTTTTGGTTGGAATGTGTTAGGATCAACTGCACGAACCATTTGTAATGGAACATATGGGCAGTAGAACACACCAGCGTCGAATGCACTTGAACCCTTGTAGCCTACAACCATGTAGTTGTTACCAGCATATGGGTCAATGTAAACACGTAGACGACCGTTAAGAACACCAGCAAAGGTATTGCCTGTGTCATCAACTTGGAGGTTGTTGGAGTTAAGTGCAGGAGCATAGTCAAGCACACCAGCCATTTGAAGAGCAGAAGCAACATCTGAAGAACAGATAATTACGTTACCCTTACCACGTCTGGTATCCTTAGCGATTTGGTTAGCTTCACGCTCTACCTGGAACATAAGACCCTTGAACTTCTCAACTGACCAACGGCCGTTTGAGTCGGTGTCAAGATCAAAGATACCAGCAGTTGTTGTACCTTCAGCGGCACCACGGACACCGGTTACGATGAGTGTGCGAATAACTTCACGGTTGATTTCAGCAAGAATTTCTGCAGACAGAATGTTTGAAAGTTCTGTTTCAGCATCTAGACCGTGAATTGCTTTAAGATCTTGAGCAAGTTCAAGGCTGTATTCAGCTTTGAGTGCACGTGTCTTAGCAGTTACACTGACCTTCTCGATTGAGAATGCCATTTCTGGGAAGATTGAAGTTGAAGTTGAACCTAGACCTTCAGCAAGTGAAGTCTTAACACCACCAGCAAAGTTGTAGTCGCCATTACCTGCGTTATTAGATGCAACCGGACCTGTAGTACCGATATTTGCATCTGCACCGCCAACAGATGTTGCAGCAGCGTAACCAGCATCAGTGAAAGTGGCGTTTGCACCACCACGAGCAGCATGACCTGTATCAGCTTCGTTGTAGAATGCTTCAGCACCAGTTTGGTCGTCATAACGTGCACGCATAGCAAAGATAAGTCCTGTTGGACCTGTCATTGGCTGCACACCGCAAACGTCATAAGCAATGAGGTTAGGCATCGCACGACGTACGAGTGAAATTAGAACTGGATCGAAAGTGTCAATTGCACCGTCACCAGCAGCGGATGATGAATTGCCCATTGCGTTGGTTGGAGCAGCTTCACCAAGGAATGAAAGACCACCATTCATTGCAGCACGGCCTTCGCGCATTGCATTTTCGGTGTTTTCTAGAACCTGGGCAGTAACTGCACGCTTGTGCACATCCTTGATTTCTGGAAGGTCCTGGTGCTCCAGGATTGGCTTCCACTTATTTTGAATTTCTTCAGCTAAATAAGACATTTATTTTCTTCTCCCTTAAACAAAAGCTTTTAATTTTTAAGCTTGTATTTTATTTATTATTTTATTGATTTTGAAATTGCACTCATATATTGCTTCATTTGAGCAGGTACGTGAGCTTCGGAAATTGTTTCTTCGTCCGACCCATCAATTGATTCTGTAATCAAACCAGTTGGTGTTGTTTTAGACTTAGTTGAGAAGTAATTCTCTTTAATAATTTCCAACTTTTTGCGATATACATCTGCGTCAGAGTATTCAATACCTTCGGAAAGTGTACGAAGCTTTTCTACTTGTGTTTCAGCAAGACCTTCGGATACATCATCAAGAATCGAAACAGCAGTTGCTTCATTGATGATTGCTTCTAGTTCAATCTTCTGGTCAAGTGTTTCATTGAGCTTTGCCTTGACTTCGTCAAGTTCAGCTTTCATTTCAGCAACAAGATCAACCTTTTCGTCTGGAACAGTGATGTAATGTTCAGCGAATAGATTTTGTAGACCGGTAATGAAGTTTTCAGCAATTTCTGTACGAAGTGAAGATTCAACAGCAATTTGATTTTCTGCCATCCACTGTTCTACAACGTAGTCGAGATACTGATCGAGTTTGCCTGAAACATCTTCAAAGATTTGTTCTGATGCTTCCTGAAGTTCAGTTTCAAATTTCTCTTCATACTGTTCTTCAAGGCGGGCGATTTCTAGATTAATGCGTGTGTTAACAGCCGCTTCAAAGATTGTTTCAGCCTTTTCTCTGAACTCTTCTGAAAGTTCATCAGCACTGAACATATCGTCAACATCTTCTTTCCATGCACCCTTGCCGATAGCAGCAGATGGTTTCATGTTAACTGTTGCTTTATTTGAAGCAGACTTATCCTCAGCTCCAGGAGCTTTGTTTGGACCAAACTGTGACTGAACGTCATTGAATAGGTTTGATAAATCTTCTTTACCAAGTTGTGCAAGAAGTGATGTAAAGGTAGCAAGTGTTTCTGCCTTTGAGTCACCTGGTGCAGCACCTGGCTTTAGAGAATTAGCGGCGTCTGTTGCTTCTTCGATTGTTTCATCGATTGCTACATCAGTACCGGTATCCTCGAAAGTTTCATTCTCTTTCATTTTTTACTCCTTATAAGGTAATTTATAGTTTATTTATTAATACTCAATTTTTGAAAATTTGGTTAAGTATCTTTCGAATAATTTAAGTTTGCGATGTTCATCTAAACTTTTAGTTTGAACCGACTTTTCAATCTCTTGTTTAGCTTGTTCGGCTAATTCAACTGCTTTCCAACCGAGACGGTCATCGTAAACCCAATCTAATGATTCCATAATACCATTTACCCAAGCGTCAGGAGCTGATGGATCTGCAACAATATCCGCAGCAGTAGCTAAACGGAAATCGTCTTGAACTTCATTGATACCTTCTTTATTAAGTTTTAATGAACCAAGACCACGGGACGAAACACCCAGACGAGCACCAGATTCAATAATACCCTTGGCAATATTACCCATAGGAGTATTTGTAATCATGGCTCTACCAACATAATCAGTTCCTTCTTTTCTAAGAGAAACGATTCTATGTGATACTCTGTCTAGATTAATTTGTGGACCATTTGGATGACCTAATTCACCCATAGCGGTCTTTTGATCTACTGATTCTTTAATGTAACGAGCAACTTCGCGATCCATAACTTCTTCTGGATACATGCGGCCATTACGGTTTTTGATAGAAGACTGAAGAAAGACACCTTCAATATAAAGGTTCTTACCGCCATCTTCCTTGGCTTCTGTTACGTATTGAATATCTTCTGTTAATTCGGTAATAAGTTTCATGTTAGAATACCTTTAATTTTGGAAATAATCACTAGTAAAATCTCCTTCTTTTTGGAGTTCTATCATTAAATACCCATTAGTAGAACCAACCAAATTAGCAACCAATGTAGCACCAGTATCTAATTTTAATGCGTTGCCATTTCCTGCAAAGTCAGTATAACTGGTAGAATCCAGAACTGCTACTGTATTTGCACCTCTTTTAATTTCCCAAAATGAAACGCCGCCTGAAGGAGAACCATACCACACTTGAGTAATATAAGCACCAGTGAGGATTTCATTATCAACGGCAATATCACTTACGGAAGAATTACCAGCAATAACTACAGTTCCATTAGAAGTAAAATGAAGAGTTGTAGATAGATTTTTTCTATTAGCTATAATTCTATGTGGCATTATTCAGTCCCTCTATTCACAATAGCAAAATCTAGAAGTGAATTAATACCTTCAATATCAGATACTGATTCCAACATTCTCATTTGATTTGGTTCATTAAGTGATTCAAACATCGAAAGAAGAATGTGAATATTTTGTTCAGACACATCTTGATCTACAAGACATTCTACTAGGCGCTCTTCTGGAGTAGGTACTTCTGCATCTTCTGGGATATAAGTATCAATGAAGTTATTCAGAATTTCTTCTTTGGTCATTTTATTGACTGCTTTACTGATACCGCTAACTCGTTTAATTGCCTTGTGAACATTCTTTTCACCAGCTTTTTCTTCTTCAGAATCGCGATTCATATCACCGCGAACCATCATGGAACCACCGGAGTAACCTTTACTAAATGCTTGGTTAGATGCTTTCTTTACATATGAGCCAAGAGTGTCCTTTGAAAGTTCGTCCAGTACTTCCTCAGCAATAGCATCCAATGCTTCTTCGTCAAGTTCTTCACCTAATTCTTCTGCGGCATCCATAAGGGATTTAAGAACTTGATCTCTGAGATCTTCATAGACCTTTTCATCTTCGCCAACATCATAACCTTTGCGTTCTTCTTTACGCTTGATGTACTTGGTACTACCTTTAAACACATCGTCATCGTTTCCGTTACGGTCTTTGTGCTTAATAGTTACGTGTTTATCTACGAAATCAGCTTCGTCCTTAGCTTTAGGACGATAAACTTCGAACAACTCTTTAATTGACTTAGGCATCTAACTCGTCTCCATCTAGATCTTCTAGATCCAGATCTTCGAGATCTAGATCTTCCAAATCAATTTCAAAATCTTCATCATCAAAGTCATCGTCTTCCTGATCAGCAGTTTCAAAGTCTACTTCGTCAGTACTGTCTGTATCATCCGAACCATAAACACTTTGTGCTAATTCGTTCTTTTTATTTTCTAAAGCAATAGCAGCTTTTGATCTTAATATATCATCAATAGCTGAAGCAAAATCTGTGGGATTTTTATCAATTGCTAAACCAAGCAAATCAGTTACTTCTGGCATGTGAACTTCCTTTAATATTTAATTTATTTATAAAATAAGTTATTGGGCAACCTGACCTGCGATTGGCACATCTTGTTGCTCATCATCCACTGTAGGTTGTTCTGGCTGTCCCCCATCCGGAGATTCTCCCATACCGGGTTGTGGATTATATTGTTCGTTATCTTTTTCTTCTTCAATCTGTTCATCAAGTTCTTCTATTTCTTCATCAGATTGTTTCAGAACATGACGGCGAATCCACTCATGTGAGTAATACTTGCCTGCATAATCATCAATATCTCTAAGCATTGTAATGCGATCACGGAGTATTTCAGTTTCTTTTAATTCAGCATAGTAGTTATCTTGTGCGAATTTATAACGAATCGAATCTCTGATGTCATCCCACTCTTCAATGGTAATAATACCCTTAAGAATAAGTTGACGTTCTAGAATTTTGGTAAATAATGTCGCAAATTTATTACGAAGACGGTTTGTAAATTTAGAAAATTTAACTTCATCTCTAGTAATTTCACTAGCTCTACCAAAGTTAAACTGCATTTCAGGATCTAGTCTAGAGACCGGAACATTCAATGCTTTATATAGTTTCTTCTGGAAGTAAACTACGTCATCCATTTGACCAAGATTCTGACCACCTGGCAATGTAGTGATTTCGGTACCTCGGCCCTCACGGCGCGGCAACCAAAAGTCTTCCAACATGGTCATAAATTTGCGGTCGTCTCTAATCTCACCTGTAGCAGCATCATAAACAAGCTTATTCTTAAACTTAATCATAATATCACGAAGATATTGCTCTGCTTTTGCTTTAGGTAGATTACCAACATCAATATAAAAGATACGGCGTTCTGGTGCACGACTAATTCTATAAATGACCAATGAGTCTTCCATTGATCTTAACTGGTTTATAGGTTTAATTGCTTTGTGAAGATACGATTGGACTAAATCTCCGTTTGGTGATGTTAGGCCAGATGTACACTGAACAATGGAATCTTTAGCAATTTTAATTCCACCAATTGTATTAGTAGGAATTGAAGAATTACCTGCAGTCTTAGCAAATCCTTTATCATTATAGATAAAGTACTCATTCGAAGTTTGGTTTAATGGGACATTATCCGCAACACCCTTCTTCTTGACCGAGCGAACTTTACGTATTTTTCTTGGGTCAATATATCTTAATTCTCGAATACCATTTTTAGGATTGTTTTCATCAATAATAACGTGGTAATATAAACGACCGTCTACATACCAACGTCTAAAGATTTCATACCCAAGATTGGTAAATTCTAACAGACTTAAAATGTCTGTAAATTCTGATATGAATAGTTTTTTGATTCTGTCTGGTAATTCTATTTCATCAAGAATTAATTCCACAAGTTTTGTTTCTGGTTCTTGTGTAATTACTTCATTGATGATGTCATCAACAGCCATATCAATTTCTGGATGGCTGGCCATTTCACGGTACTTATTAACCAATTCGGCTTCTGTTCTAATAGAGCCGTCTAAGTCTACATAAGTACCGTAAATGCCACCTTCATTTACAACTACTGCGCCGTCATCCGTTGTTTTAGGCGCAAACGAAACGGGTTCTTCAAGTTTTCTTCGGATTTCAAATCCAAATATTTTTGCCATAATGTTATTCCAAATTCAAATTAATTGACTGTACCAGGACCGCCAGAAATTGTATAATAATCATAAGAGAATTCTACCTGGAAGGTTTCGATTCTATTATTGTCTTCCCAACTCAATTCAATCGGTCCAATTTGAATAGGGAAAAGACCAACAAAATTATAACTTCTAATTTTTTCAGTAGGCTTTGCCGACTTCGAGTACTGATGAACTGTAGCATCTTCTTTGTATGTACTTGGTGCTGAACTTGTTGATTGTAAGTTACCAACCAATGAATTGATTCTATTGTGCCAAGTTTCTAGAATATGACGAACTTTAAAATCTTCATCATTAATTACTGTAACCTGCCAGTTATCAAACGTTCTATCACCTGCAACCTTAATTTTACGTCCCCAATAAGAAACTTCAATTGGGCTGATAGTAGACCCAGGCAGTGAAGCTGCCTGAATCATAAAGGGTGATACAGTACCGAGTTCGGTACTAACCTTTGAATTTAATTGGACCTGGAATAAGGTGGGACGTGCCCCACCAAATTTCAGACTTGTTCTAATATCATTGACACTAAACGTCATTTAGTAATCTCCTTTGAATGTATTTATCTACTTTAGCCAACAATCTCAGAGAACTCTATACCAGAACGAACGGCAACAAAGTTCAATTGGATAAAGTTAATAGATCTAGCAGGTTTGATATAAATGTCACCTACGAATCTATTAGAATCAATAACCTGTGGAGTATTATTGGATTCATCACAGACAACTTTGTAGTCATAAATTCCACGACGTCCTTGAACATCACGTAAGAATGGTTCTACAAGATTCACAAATTGTGCTCTAGTAAATTCATCATTGAATTCGAATAGAAGTGATTTGGAAGCAGTCGAGATGGCTTTTTCAAGAGTGATGAACAACCTACGAATATTAATTCTATCAAACGCCGATGGTTTTGCAAGTAGTGTCTTGTCACCAAATAGATTTGTACCTTGACCTTGTTGTGTAATTACTGGATTAACTCCATTTTTATACAACTGGTCGCGTTCGCTCTTATTTGGATTGAAAGCCAACTTAATGACATTACGGATTGCACCTCTGGCTGTTCCAGCTGGTGAGTACCATGGATCTCTTTCAGCATCAGTACGAGCACAAAGACCGGCAATATCTCCATTTAAAGGAACCCAACGATAAACGTCATTATACTTATCATACTGATATTTGTAACCAGAATCAAGTACCGCATATGATGAAGAACGAAGTGAGTTTCTAAATCCGATTATATTATCTGCCGCATTGATGCTTTGATTTACTACATCGCCCTTAGCAGGTGAAACAAATACAACGCAATCTTTTCTTACTTCAGCAATATTATCAATTACATAGTTAGCTAATTGAGTATCCGCAACACCACGATTCTTACCTGTAATCACAAGAGAAATATCAGATTCCTCTGGCGATACAAATAAGTCATATGCTTTAGATAATGCCTGAATTGACATGGTCGATTCATCGGTATTAGAACCGTCTCTAAATGACAATGACATTGGAAGGGCTGGAGTTGATGTTGCAACATTAAGTGCTGTGGCTGAAGCTGCACTAGTGCGATCTTTACCGACCCAAACATAATTAGAACTATTATTGATTATGTTCTTATAATAGTTTGTTGAACCATCAGATAATTTAGAATCAGTTGCACGAGAAAGACCCTGATAGGTTTCTAATACAGCACCCGGAGATCCTGTGAAGTCTCCGGCCTCATCTACGACAACTACATGGATTTCATCTTTTTGTGCAGTAGGATTTGTAAACTGAAGTGCAGTATTACCATTTGCTTCAACATATGTTGAACGATCTGGTGCTCCACTGACCTGAGAGAAATATTCCCAGTAACGTTCAACCGAATCTGTTGTATTATAAATTCCGTCATCAACGGCAATCTTTAATGGTTGGTCAAACTTAAGAGTAAACGCTGCACGACCACCGGTTGTAGCCGCCACTGGAGTGATTGCAGTAATCTTAAGATATTGAGATACGGTACCTGCATCACCAAGCTTTAGATAATCACCAACAATAAAGTTATTGCTAACAGCAGCAACAGCAGGTATTGCTAACGGATTATTATCAGGTAACACTGTGCTATTAGCTAGTGTGATAGTAGCTTCAGTAGAACTGACTGGCATTGTAAGTTCTCCATCAAAGCTTCCTGTAAGCAATGATGTCGATAAAGTCAAATTGACAAGCGCACCTGCCCCGGTTGAAGCGCCACCAGTGTTGCTAGTAACTGAAGATGGTGTTACTGGATTTACTGGGAGTGATGATCCGAAGAAATTACCTGCAGTATTAACAGCTAAACTTATAACATTTCCTAGTGAGTTAGTTGTTACAGCTAATTTTGCTGGAGTTGCCCAACCTGAACTTCCAAAAACTAGAAAATCACCGTTTGAATATCCAGTACCTAATGATTCTACAGCAATCCCAGATGAGTTTGCTAAGGCTCCAGTAGATACAGTAGAAACGTTAGATGAGTATGAAACAACATCATTAAGAGCCAGTGTTGAAGAATACTGATTAGCATTATCGCAGACCGAAACCTTAAGAGAATTTCCAAGAGAACCTACGCAACGAGCATAATATTCTGGAGCTGAAACTCCAGTTAAAGCCGTTGTTCTTGCCTCGTAATCGCTAGCATTCTTTACTGTGTATGTAGAAGAAGGAGTAAATGACGAATTGGTTGTCCCGATTGCAGAATAATCTAGTGTATTATATGCTCTGCTTACGTAAAGTGTTCTGGAATATGCTAAGAAGTTAGCAGCAGAAAACCAAGTTTCCGCATTTTCATTATTCGGTTTACCAAATTTGTTGGCAAGATCATTTTCTGATGTAATCAGAACTCTTTCTTCAACTGGACCCCAACGAAATACACCCGCAATAGCTGCAGAGGTTGTATCCACTGATGGTACAATTGTAGTAAGATCAATTTCTGAAACGCTTACACCAGGGCTTAGTTGAAAACCTCCGCCACCGGTTCCGAAATTTTGTACGGCCATTTATATCTCCCTTGAAGGCAAAATTATTATATGAGTTATATGTTTTATTTATACTTTCGTAGAATTAGAAATTAAACTCTGGTCGGTATGTTTGAGTTAAATCAATAATATCATCGTCTGGATGTCCCTCATCATGGAATCCAAATGGCACTAATTCATCTTCTAATTGTGAATCTGTTTTATCTCTAAGTAAATTTAATGTATTAATATCAGTTAATTCTTTAAAATATTGTTGATCAGACATCCATGCGAATAATACTAAGCACATCACCAAATCATCATTACATCCAGTCTCGGCCTCATAAGAGGTTCCTTTTCTAGAGAATCGAGATAGTTCATGGATTGTGGCGTGATCATTTATGATTAATTGTCTTTGTTCTATTAACAGTTTAAGCATAGAACAACCTATTGATTTTACTGTCTTTGTAGTTCTAATACCACGTTCGGCAGCTCCTTTACTAAATCCGGCAGATATTCTTTTACCTCTAGCTCCGGCATTTTCTGTAAAGATTATATTTTCACATTCATAATCAAAGTATAACGAGTCTGCAACTTGTCCACCGATATCATTTATTTCAACTAGTACTGTGGCCTCGTTGTAGGATTTGGATATAGTATAGATTATAGATGCGAAATCCAATGGTGTTATCATATTATTCTTGAATGTGCAGACCTGTTCATAGGGCATCTCAGTGATATCAATCACTTGGAAAGCTGAATAATCAAGTCCCTTACCACGAGACACGTCAACCACAACACAGTATCGTCTGCCAAGTTGTTTTTCTTTATAAACAGTGAGACCATCCCTAGAAGCAATTGGTTGTATAGCAACAAGAGATTTAAGAACCGCACCAGAAATTAGTGTACCAGATGAACCAAGCCATGCACATTCAAATTCCTGTGCAAACTTTTCATAATCAAAGTCCATGGCCGCAAGTGTTTCTTTACGCCATGCTTCATCACGTCCGGGAACTTGTTGCCAAGGAACCTCAACATACTGATAACCGTTGGTGCCATCTCTTGCTCCCATACAAGTTTTATAGAAGTGATTTAGACCATTCGGAGTAGAAGTAAATAGGACCTTGGTAGTTTCACCAGATGAAATCGTTGGGAAAACTGAAGCAAAGAATTCATCCCAATTCTCTACGAATGCAGCTTCATCAATGTATAGAAGTGAAATAGATTTACCACGGATGGCGGATGAAGATGTCGCCGCTGCAATAACCTTACAACCATTTTCAAGTGTAATCGAACCCTTGTTCCATTCTTCAACTCCCTGTTGTAACCACTCGGGAAGTGCTTCATATGCGTTCTTGATACGTTCAAGAATTTCACGAGCAGCATCACCCTTGTTGGCAAGTAGGGCTACGGTCTTGTGATCATTAAATAGTATGTAATGAAGAATGATTGCGGCTGCAGTAGTAGTTTTACCGGCCTGTCTTGAGGTAACAACAGATACCCGTCGGTTATTTTGAACCTTTTCAATAATTTCTTTTTGATAATCATAGAGTATAATAGGAATGAATCCACGATCGACGTGAACAATCTTAATATACTTTTCGGCAAAGTAAACTGGATCAGCTGCACACTTCAACCATTCCTGGATCTGTTCTTGAGTCCAAGGAATTTTTCTACGAGACTTCTTTAATAATGGATTCCCATTATAACCTTTATCAAAAATCATTTTTTATTTTTCATATCTTCAATCATTTGTTGTAATTCAGCAGTACTGCCAACAAATACATTATTATTAGTGATAGTCTGATGGTCCTCACTTTCACCTGGTTTCTTCATATCAAGTCTTTGTTTCTTAATATGAAGATCAGCCATATTCATACTGATGTCCGAATAGGTTTTCAATAGTGAGTTGAGTGTCTCGTATGCTTTAGGATGTTGAGATTGTTGAGCAATATTCAGCATATCTTGGATTGCTTGTTGTGCAATACTTACCGCATCGTGTAAATTAGAACGAGCATCATCTACATCTTCTTCAATCTTTTGATCCTGAGAAAGAATATCCTCTGGATCCTCATCCTCCACAATAATCATAGGAAGTGGATTAAGTCCTAGAGTTTTTTCTAATTTATTACTCATATCAAACGTTCTCAATAATATCTGTTATAAAACCCCAGTTACTATCCTTACCAATGTTATTCCAATCTTCTAATGGTCCTGGAGTCACTGAAATTGAAATTACATTTGCTGTATATCCGGTGTCCGCACCAGTTAGTCTTGATCCAACTCTAACATCCCCTGCTACGTTATATGTAGTCAATTGAGTTGTATTTGAGGATTTCACATACACGAAATCGCTGGTATCCGTATTTGCAAATACCTTTTCGGTGATAGAAAATGTACCTGTTGCATTAGCCAACCCGTAAGTATATAAGAAACTTGAAGTACTAACAGCATTGCCATTAGCATCTTGACCAGGAGTGATGTTTATACTTACATTTGAATCTGTATTATTTGTATTAGCATCCGCAATAGTAATTCCTATACCTGGAGCATTTAGACTTAAATCTATATTTTTAATAATTCCAGTATTAGCACTATATGTCGGTCCGAAGAACCAAGTTTTCATAGTAAAACTTAGAGTCCAAATAATTGCTCTACGTTCGGTAAAAGTACCTTCGTAAGTATCAACTTGGTCTATAGTATCTAATGTAATAGGCACATCATATTTTAAATTCATATCCGGATTTAGATTTAATGTTGCCTGCCAAGACGGACCAAAGAAAGGTAAAATCTGTTCAACAATATATGTTCCGTCGGTTACGTTTTTAACCATGATTGACATTGTAAACGATATATTGTATGGTATTGGAGAATATTGATATCGAACACCAGACGGATCATTTGGATTCTGAACAGTTATTCTATTTGTTGCTGGCATTCTACGAGTTGAATCGTAATATAAACCAGTCATTTCAAATGTGATACGTGGTAACTGTATAGCAATTCTACGATCTAAGTTTGGGTTGCCCTCAAGACGTGCAAGAAACTTTTCTCTTGGACCATAGTTTAGTGGAACCTTGCTGGACTGTATAAGATTACCCTGTAGGTCGAATCTATTTAATGTAATATTATTAAATAGTGTACCAAAATAGATAACCATCTTGCGAAGGATATTATGTGAAAATGGTTGACCGAACATTATACGTTACCTCCTGAGAATGGATCCGTTTCAGTCCAATCAATAATTCCAGTACCCTCATCTTGGAATTCTTTATTTGTTGCAAATACGTCATCCATAGCCGTTTCATACAACTCGTCATCAAATACATTTGAAACTGAGTATAGTTCTTCGATTTGATCGATTTCACTATTACCCGTATTGAATCTTTCATTAGAGTATTCCCAGACTTCACAGGTTAGATCCCATGTTTGTAGGTCACCCATTTGGAAGAAAACTGCAGTATTATTTACATATTTAATAACAAAGATTCTCTTCATCATAGTTGAATAAACCAGATCACCTTCACGTGGTCTTTGAATATCCGGTCTTGCAGTTGATATTTCATTACCGAATGATCTGCGAGCAACAGTCAATGTTATTTGATCTCTAATTTCAAGATTAAATTTAGATAAGAATGATCCGTCGCCTTCATACGAATCATATGATCTGATATACATATCAAACTCATATGCTTCTTCGTATGTTGATAAAGTATCTTCGCTATAGATTTCATCCTTCTTGATGATTTTTCTAGGTAGATAATATACGGTGTGACCGTAAATTGAAAGACTCTCATTAATAAGATCTTCAATTAGATTCTGTTCAGCATAACTACTGAAGTTATTGAAGAAAACGCTAGGCATTAAATTATCCGATCATATCCGAGACAGGCAAGCTGTAAGTTGCAATCATCTCGGTTTCAAGTCTAGTAATTTCCTGTTGTGCATCTTCAAGGATTCGTTCTCCATTGAATTGAACCCCACCAGGAAGCGACATACCTGTAAACTTTGTGAGGTTGCTTCCCCATTGATACTTTATTTTTGCTGTAGCATAATGCTGTAACCAACGGTCGCCCCAGACCTGTGACCATTCAGCTGGATCAATAACTTCATAAGCTTCAATTACAAGAAATTCACCGTTGTTAATTTTACCCCAGTCCATATCAATATATGCTCTGTTCTTGTGTCTAGAAAATCTAATAGGCTGTTGACCCACAAGCAATTCAGAAATAAGAGATAGATGCTCCATCGTCATATAATATGGAACCATGGAAACCGAAGTCAAAGTATAAAGATCATTCAAAGCAATTTGATAACGAATGTTAAACAGATCGTCTGATCTAACAATTGGATCTGCAATAGGAAATACTCTTACAGCACCCATGATATTCTCGGGTAATGTGATGTATTTGTTTGTTCGATCTTGTTCTGTTACTTGGTGTTTATAATAGACTTTATCAGAACCATCAAAGTGATAATCGGCAAAATACTTTAAACACTCATCAATACGATCATCAAGTTGATCATCATCAACATTGATCTCAATGACTGGCTTGCCCAACTTACGTAGGCAGTATTCTTTAAATTCATCTTTTGTAGTTGGGGTAGCCATGTTGATTCCTATTAAGGTTTAAGTACTTATGAAGGTGGTTGTAATTGTGCTTGAGCTTGTACAACAAGTTTATGTATAATTTGATCCACTACTCTATGTGGTAACTCTTGAAGACCCGACATAATGATATTGAGTTCATTAATATTCACTTCAAGTGTTACAGTAGGAGCTGGTTGTGGATTTTCAGCAACCATCGGTTCTTGTTCAGTATTATTTGACATAGTATAAGTCTCCATTATTAAGTGTTGGTATTCTTTATTTATTAATTGACATTTGGTATCTATTAATCATCATTATTTAAATCAATTACTAAAACAGATAAGGTGTTGTCGTTCAACGATATACCAGTTGTGGATAAATCGTCTAAGATAAAAGGGGTATTATAATATTTATTAAATGATCCAAAATGACTAATCACTGCTTTAGCGGCTGGTGATGCTGGATTGAATGCTGTGATCACGCCGCAGTAATTATTATCTAAAACATACGATTTAGTTTTAGCTTGAAATTCTTCTGAATACCACCACGCTTTTGAACCGTTGATATCACATCCATAAATTGGATGTCTGTGCAACATATATTTTTTATTATTATAAAATCCATCTGTATAACTGGCAACACCAACTAGATAATCATCTACTTCAATCTTAATAAATGGAAATAATTCCAACTTATTTAATAATGCATTTCTTAATTGCTCATCGCCCATTCTTTTGCGCTCTTCAGATATATAGTCGAAGGCTTCATTATATAATCTTTCAAATTCATTTTCTGTAACATCTGTAGCATTACATTTGGTAATTTTAATCATATTAAAATGTCCTATCCAACAGTAAGTATTCTAACGGTACCGGAACTTGTAAAGACTGAAAGGTAATTTCCAAGAAGTGACCATATAGTTTCATTATTTCCTGAATCATAATCGCCGGTTGGAGATACAAAATCTGTTCTATAAAATGTGCTTGAGTTATAATTTATATAACTCCACCAAGTTCCAGTATGGTTACCAGCAACCTTGAAATTCAAATTATCTATAGTAGAACTTTTAAATGGAACAGATCTTGCAGCAAACTCTATAAGTGTCGCAGAACCCCCACCAATTTTATTTATTGTGCTAGAAGATACAGACCCCATTGATGGAAAGATAACATCAGTTGATGAACCAAGTCCTCGTTTACGATAGCTACCATCATCATAATATCCTTCAGTGAGATTACAAGTAAAAGGCACAACAAATCCACTAAATTGACTTAGTTTTAGATCATCACCAGGAGTAGCAGCTCCTATAGAATAAAAAGGAGAAGTAAAGGGAACGATAGGACCGCCCAGTCTATAGTCTTTAAAGCTCGTAGATATACCAAGGTTCTCGGCATTAAATGCACTTCGAACCGAACTAAAACTTGCAGGATTTGAAATAGCAGTTGCCATATTATTTAGCTTCCAGTTTATCTACTTTAGCTGATAATTCTTTAACTGCTTCAATAAGAACCGCAACTAATTTACTATAACTAACCATCTTATAACCAGTATCATTATTGTATTGAACAAATTCCGGATATACGGCTTCTACTTCTTGAGCAAGAACTCCAATTTCTTCTTGGTCGCTAAATCCCATCTCTTGAGCTATATCATTCCACGTATATCTAACACCATTGAGTTTTATAACATTATCAAGCGCATTTGTTATATTACCCGTAACATTTTTAAGATCTGCGTCAGATGAAATCACAAAGTCGCCAGCATATACTGAAGCCGCTGATCCATCGCTAATCGTTGTGCCGGTAGTAGCATAATAGGCTACAGCCCCAGCCGATCCTGAATTAACAATACCAGTTCCGGCAGGGCCTTGTGGACCTGAAGGGCCGGATGGACCTGAAACTCCCTGTGGTCCTTGTGGTCCTGAAGGTCCTGAAGGACCTTGTACCCCTTGCGGACCTTGTGGTCCTTGTGGCCCTGAAGGTCCCGATGGCCCTTGAGGCCCCTGTACTCCTTGTGGACCCTGGGGTCCCGATGGACCCGATGGCCCTTGTGGTCCTTGTGGGCCTGAAGG
>Ga0105102_10000163_pt1 | contig 17115 bp, 15 predicted proteins | sample PPLLaktember2015_FD_87032 | JGI IMG/M metagenome (GOLD analysis project Ga0105102, IMG submission 87032) | Freshwater sediment microbial communities from Prairie Pothole Lake near Jamestown, North Dakota, USA - PPLs Lake P7 Core (6) Depth... | ecosystem: Environmental > Aquatic > Freshwater >...
GAAGTAGATGGCGACATGCGCAGAAAAGCGAAAACGGCCAACTTCGGAATTATTTACGGTATTTCGGCGTTCGGGCTTTCGCAACGGTTAAATATTCCGCGTTCAGAAGCAAAGGAACTGATAGACGGATATTTTCAAAATTTCCCCAAAATCAAACAATTTATGGACAAACAGATTGAACTGGCAAGAAATCAAGGGTTTGTTCAAACAATTAAAGGCCGAAAACGTTATTTATCCGACATCAATTCTGCAAACGCAGTAGTGCGTGGAATGGCAGAGCGAAATGCTATTAACGCGCCAATACAGGGTTCGGCAGCCGATATTATTAAAATTGCAATGATTAATATTTACCGGCAATTTGAAACATTGAAACTGAAATCAAAAATGGTAATTCAGGTACACGATGAGTTGAATTTTGATGTTTTGATCAGCGAACTAGAACAGGTGAAACAAATTGTAAAAGCCGAAATGGAAGGCGCTGTTGATATTGGTGTTCAATTAACAGTAGAAATGAATGCAGCCGGTAATTGGCTCGATGCACATTGATTTATGATTTACGAGATTGAAACAGAAGATGATTACCAGCAAGGGTTAAAGCGGTTTTTGGAGATTTGCGCAAGTCAAAAAGATGAAAACGAGTTGAAGGAAATGGAACTTCTTATGGCTTTAATGGAAAAATATGAGCGCGAAAACTGTTCAACAAATTAATCATTTCCCGAAAATTATTTTTACAGCAGATTGGTATTTTGATAACCCATTTGCTTTTTTAATCAGCTTAAAGTTTTTTCGCTGTTCAGGGAAATTATAGCTGAAATAAATCCAAAACTGCTTCATCTTGTTCAAAACGTTTCCTTCATTATCCATTTTTTCAGTGTAAAGTTCAAAAACACGTTTATGAAAGGAAATGAGTTTTTGCCGTTTTTCCTCTTCCGTATATTGAATTCCCTTTATTTCTGCCGGAAGAAACGGATTCATTAAAATTCCACGACCAAGCATAAAGTTGTTTATCTCAGGGAATTTCTGCTGGCATTGGTTAAGATCTTCTATCGAAAAAATATTGCCGTTGAACACCAGCCTGTGTTTTAGATTCTGTTGGGCAAATTGAAAAGCGGACCAGTGAATTTCTCCATCATAAAGTTGTTTCGCAATCCGGGGGTGAAAAATTACTTCTGTTAAAGGAAACTGGTTCAGTACAGGAATAATCTGTTCAATTTCGTTTGCTGAATGCAATCCTGCGCGCAATTTTACTGACAGAAGGAGGTTTGTTTTTTCGAAAAAGGAGGAAAGAAGTTCGTTTATTTTTTCGGGATGGGGTAAAAGTCCTGCTCCCTTACCGCGATTGGTAACCATAGGATATGGACACCCCAGATTAAGATTGATTTCGTTGTAACCTTTTTCTTTAAGAATTTCGGAAAGAAAAAGCATTTCATCAGCAGAATTGGCCAAAACCTGCGGAATAACTCTGCTTTGTGGATTGTTTTCCAAATCAATTTCCTTTTCGTACTTCTTTAAAATCTGATTATTTTTTACAGAAATGTATGGAATAAAAAAAGCATCAATTCCATCAAAAATTTCATGATATACTTTCCGGAAAATAAAATCGGTAAATCCCTGCAAAGGTGCAAGATAAACGACTGTGTTGTTTTGTTGAATTGTTGCTGGCATCTTCGGGCAAAAATACAAATCAAAAAACAACAATCCGTATTCATTTAATATCTTTGCCAACTTAATACAGAAAATGGAGAATTTTGGAATATACGGAAACCAAACGGCAGATGGATCAAACGAATTGACCGGATTTGATACCGTTTCTTTCGGAAATATTCCGCCTTCATCTTTCATCCGGGATTCTGCATTTGTTCAGTTTGATTCGACGTTGTTAACACCTTCCGATTCCTTGTTTCGTTTCTGGCAGGTCATGCCCGAAGAAAAAATATTTATTGGTGATTCACGATATCTGCCTGATACCAGCTATTTAGAGCATATTTCCTGGAAAGGACTTAATATAATTCCACGCGAAAAAAGCTACCCTGAAGGAGACTGGTTAACAATAGTGCTTTTTGGGGCTTTTATACTGTTAGCAAGTGTTAGCGCCGGATATTCAAAATACATCGGTACATTGTTTCAGTCGCTTATTAATTATTCAACTTCTTTTCGCATGTTTCGCGAAAAGAATTATTCAATTCTCCACGGAGCCTTTCGATTGGAAGTGTTGTTTTATATCATCATTTCAATTTTTGTTTTCCAGGTTATTGTTTTGGCTTCATCAGATGACACACTTTTTACTTTGCCTGTTTATGGTCAAACCCTGGGGATTCTGGTTGTTTATTTTTTAGGTAAAAAACTGGCTTACCGCGCGCTCGGATCGATATTTATCGGCGCTTCCGATACCAGCGAATTTCTGTTTAACATGGATAATTTTAACCGTGGAGCTGGAATTATTCTTTTTCCAATAGTAGCTTTAATAGCCTACTTCCCTTCTGAAGACCCAATGATTGCAGTGTTTTTGGGAGTTTTTACGACATCTGTTTTTTATGTGATGTTATTAAAAAGAGGCATCTCAATTTTATTGAAGAAACAATTTCCAATATTTTATCTCTTTTTATACCTTTGTACCCTTGAATTTTTACCCTTGCTTTTAATTTATAAAATAGCAGTTGAATAAGAAGGGGATAAGTTTCACTAAAAGCATAATATTTTGAAAGTTAAGAGCATTATCGTTTCGCAGCCGGATCCCAACACGGCAAAGTCACCGTATTTTGAGCTGGCTGAAAAGTATGGGTTGAAAATAGACTTTAGACCTTTTATTCAGGTTGAAGGTGTTCCTGCAAAAGAGTTCCGTAATAACCGTATATATATTCTTGAACATACGGCGGTAATATTTACCAGCAGAACGGCCATTGATCATTTTTTCAGGATAAGCCAGGAGTTACGTTTAGTTATACCTGATACAATGAAATATTTTTGTATTTCGGAAGCAACAGCTTTCTATTTGCAGAAATACATAGTATATCGCAAACGTAAAATCTTTTATGCTGATGGAAGATTTTCTGATTTAATTAGTGTGATGAAAAAGCACAAAGACGAAAATTTTCTTGTGCCACTTTCTGATATACATAAGCAGGAAATACCTGAATTGCTGGATGCAGAGGGATATAAATATACCAAGGCAATTCTCTACCGTACCGTTAGCGCCGATTTATCTGACCTAAGTGAAATTAATTACGATATCCTTGTTTTTTTTAGTCCGCAAGGTATTCGGTCACTAAAGCAAAACTTTCCGAATTTTGTGCAAAACGACGTCAAAATTGCCTGTTTTGGACCAACAACAGCAAAAGCTGTACGCGAAGCCGGATTGAGACTCGATATTGAAGCTCCAACCACAGATGCACCTTCAATGACAATGGCCCTGGAACAGTTTATTAAAAAGAATAATAAAGTATAATTATAAAATATATATAATTTTGAAAGGCTGTCCACCAATTGGCGGGTAGCCTTTTTTAATTCAGGATGGATAATTTATCTGAAAATATTGATGGGGTAAAAGTGGATTTTTCATTCAATAAGGCTGAACGTCTTTGCAGTAAAAAAATAATGGATAAACTTTTTACTGAGGGCAAAACCATTTTCGTATTCCCTGTGAAAATTGTTTATCTCGAAACTTCTCTATTTTCTAATTTTCCTGTTCAGGCAGCATTCACAGTTGGAAAACGAAATTTTAAACGGGCAGTACAGCGCAATTTAATTAAGCGCAGAATGCGGGAAGCTTACCGATTAAATAAACATAAAATCTATGTTGATATTGGCGAAAAACAAGTAGCTGTTTTTTTTATCTATACAGGGAAAACCATTTCGGAATACAAGCAAATTGAGTCATCCGTAAAAAAAGGATTAAAAAAGTTGCTTTCCGAATTAGCGGATTAACCATAAAAAAGCCCTAAAGAAATCATCCTTAGGGCTCACAAATTATTGTATTTTCATTTTTTACTCTTCATCCATAATTTCAGTTTGCATTCTAACTGAATCTTCATGAATTAATTGAAAGAGAGTTTTAACAAAAGAATCGTTTAAATCCATTTTTTTACCGATGTTTATCCTGTCTTCCATCAATTGTGCCCAGCGGTTGATTTGTAAAGCAGTCACGTTGTTTTCCTTTTTATATCGTCCTATTTGTTTAACAATTGCCACTCGTGACGATAGTGTTTCCAACAACTCTGCATCAATTGAATCAATTCGGTTACGTAAAACATCCAATCGGTTTTCAAATTCGGGATTGTTAGCGGTTTCGTGTCTGATTACCAAACGGTCGAGGAGTTTGGCCAAATCGGCTGGAGTAAGTTGCTGCGCTGCATCGCTTAGCGCGCAGGAAGGATCGATATGTGATTCGAGCATTAACCCCTCCAGACCCATGTCGAAAGCTTTTTGTGATATTTCGTATAAAAATTCACGTTTGCCGGCAATGTGGCTGGGATCGCAAATAATGGGCAGATTAGGCATTAACCGGCGAAGTTCAATAACGGTTTGCCAGTTGGGGTAGTTTCTGTATTTGGTTTCCCTAAAAGGAGTAAATCCGCGGTGAATGGCCACAATATTTTTGATACCTGCCTGATATACACGCTCAATAGCGCCAATCCACAACTGAACATCCGGATTTACCGGATTTTTTACCATAACAACAGCATCACTTCCTTTAACAACATCAGCAATTTCCTGCACCACAAACGGGCTGGCTGTTGAACGGGCACCAATCCAAAGCACGTCTAACCCGGCTTTCATTGCTTCCTCTGTGTGCTGTGCATTTGCTACTTCGGTACCAACAGGCAATCCGGTTTCCTGTTTCACCAGTTGTAACCATTTTAAACCAATTGAACCAACACCTTCAAAAGAACCGGGGCGGGTACGTGGTTTCCAAACTCCACCTCGATATACAAATACACGTTTATCTTTTGCCAACAATTTTGCCGTGTCCAGTGCCTGTTTTTCCGATTCAAGGCTACATGGGCCTGAAATTAGCAGTGGATTATCCAATTTAGGCAACCATGTTTTTATCGGATTAATTTCAAGTTTCAAAGTCATGATTATTTCGTATAAAGTTTTACAATTCTTTCTTCATTTTTAACCAGATGAGGATTTTCTCCCTCAAGTATTCCCCTGATTTTATTTGCACTTACAATTAAATCGTGAAGTTTATCATCCTGTTTATTGTGTAAACAATCGCGAAATTCCTGCAGGTGTTTTATATAAACATCAAGCGATTCAACAACGTAATTACGATTTTGTTGAAAAATAGGATGCCACATTGTACTTGAACTTTTTGCCAAACGCACGGTTGAATTAAATCCACCACTCGCCAAATCAAAAATAATGTTTCTATTCTCCTTCGATTGAACTGCATTTGCAAGTGCATAAGCAGCGGCATGAGGAAGATGGGAAATATAAGCAGTACTGTGATCCTGTTCATCAGCGGTCATATATGCAATGTCCATTCCCAGCGTTTGAAACATTTTTTCAATCAGCGCCAGATGCTGTGGTCCTGAGTCGGACTGATCACACAATATGGTTATTTTACCCTTGAAAAGTCCTTCAAGCGCTGCAGTTGGGCCCGAGTTTTCAGTTCCTGACATTGGGTGGGCCGGAACAAAATTTTTGCGTTTGGTATGTTTTTTCACCGATTCAATAATCACCCTTTTGGTAGAACTCATATCGGTTACAGTTGTATTGTTGCCAATAATATCCAAAACCTGGGGTAACACAATAATTTCTTTATCAACCGGAATGGCAATTATAACAATATCAGTGTTTTTAACCCCATTTTCAAGTGATTCGATACGATCAACCAACCCGATTTTTAATGCTTGCCTGGCATGATCTTCACTGGCATCGACACCAATAAGTTCGGTGGCAAACTTATTTTTTCGCAAATCAATGGCCAGTGAACCACCAATTAATCCAAGTCCAATAATTGTTATTTTCATCTCATTCTTATATAAAAAAAAGGCCTCGATTTATACGAGACCTTTTGGTAAAATATTTTCAGTTATAACAATACCCTACATCCTGATCCCGTTTTCAGAACCATAATAAAAATAAAAGTAGAAATAGGAATTGTTAAAATTTGATTTCATTTTTAAGTATTATGCCGGCAAATATAGAGATATATTTTTAAAATGACACATTTATTTAAAATTTGGTTCGAAATGTTAAATCAGGAAAAACTAATTTCTGATTATCTTTTTTGAAAATACCTGTTTGCCGTTCTCTTTTAAAATAATCAGATACATGCCGCTGGAAAGGTAGCTTAAATCCGTTTCTATTTTAATTTCACCAAAAACATTCTTATTCTTTATTGAAGCTATTTTTTGCCCGTAAAGGTTGATTATATCAATGGTTAATTCTTCGATATTATTTTTTGCCTGTACTGTTACATTTAAAATATTATTGAAAGGATTGGGATAAACCATTATACTTCCGGGAGATAATACGACCGAAGATGCAGAAACCGGTGTTTGAATCCGAAGGTTGTCAATTGTCCAGCCCCAGCCGTGTGCATATGGATCTGAAAATAACCGAAACTGTATTAAAATTGTATCGTTCGCTTTAAAATTACCGTTTTCGATGAGTTTAATTTCCCGGTTTACATACCATTCCGGAATCCCAACTGTGTTCGAAATCTGATTGACCACATTTTTATTGTAGTTTGTTTTCCATATTGAATTATCACCTGAGTCATAACCGGGAGCAAGTGGAAGCCATGTCTTACCTTTATCTTTGCTTCCTTCAACAATTACATAATCCCAAAAATCATCATCTCCAAATTTAGAAAGTGCTTCACCGGGTTCAACCAAAACAATCTCATCAAAACTCATTGTACCGCTATCCTTTAAAATAATTGGGTATTTAAGCAGTGTTGTAAAATTAAAGTGTGAATTGTTATTATTGGGACTTGGATATGGATGCGGGCTGTGAAGTGATTTATTTTTAAAATTAACTGCGAGATATATGTCAAAATCAGAAATAATAAAATCGGTTGTTGGATTATTAAAATCGGTAAAATATCCGGCAATTGGGTCAAATATTTTTTCCACTTTAAAAGTATAATAATCATCAATTGGGCTTGTGGTTTTGTTTTTAGCTTTCGATGAATCAATGGCTGAAATCTGGTAGGATATCAAGTCCCCATCGTTAAGTAATCTGGTATCGGTATTAAAAATTCCGGAATAAATGTTTGCTGAATCGAGAGTTAATCCAAAAGGTTGCTGAGGAATATTGTTTATTGAATATTCAACATAAACCGTGTCAACACCCAGATTATCATCTACATTGGCTGAAATCTTAATGTTTTCGCCGTTTGAAACAAAGTAGGGAATTGGAACATGATTTATTTCAGGTGGCTGGTTATCTTCCCCTATTCTTACTGAATAAGTTTCCAAAGGTGCCTCGGTTGGCAATAAGAAAGAGCGGTTCATTATGTCCCGTGCCTGAATGTAATAATCAATCTTGCCCGATTCTATTGCAGGATTTAATGTTGCTGAAAAAAATCCGGTCGATATGTTGAGTATCAAAGGCAGGGAATCTTTACTGTTCTTAAATGAATCTGTTGAAAAGAAGACAAAAACTGCATTGGAGTCAATTTCAGTGTCACTTTCAATGGTGAGATTAAAGGTGATTGGTTTTTTCTCCTCAATGTCTTTGGGTTTATCCAGGCTCAGTTTCATATGTTTCCATCCAATATCAGCCAGTATCCCTTTTGTAATTGGACCCGGATCGTGCACTGCTTCTCCTTTTCCAATGGCATGAGTCATTAACGAATTTGCGTTTGTAAATGGGTAGGTGGCATCATTTAAATGATAAATACTTGATCCTTCGTTCCAGGTTGCAGGTGCGTATAACCTGGGTTTAATTCCTGAATTATTTGAAATTGCAGCCTGACTGTTGGTATACAAAAAGTTGGAAGTAAAAGCATTATATAAACCTGCAGAAGGCATATTAAAAATATTTGTATCGGTGAGTTGTTCATTTTTATTGTTAACAACCATGATGTCAAAAGCTGCCGCATCTCCGGCGTTTTCGTTTCCGTAGCCACCCACATTCCCTGTAACAAAAAAGAAACCGGTAAATCCCAATCCATGGCCAATTTCGTGTAATACAACAGTTACAAAGTCGTAAAGCAATTCAGGAGTATTGCCATCGGTTCCAAAATACCACTGAATATCTTTATTGAATTTAGCGATAATATCGGGTGATGAGGAGCCTGTAATTTCTTCTCCCGTGATTTTTTCTACAACTGAAATGGGATAAAAACGATTCTTTCGCGGTGCAAATTCGAAATCGGCATAATAATCAGTAGGCCAGGCACTTCCTAAAACGTTAGTGTTCATTGTTTGCCACCTGGCTTCAACGTAAATTGGAATATCAGATTCGATTATTTGTTCCCAAATAGAAATTGCATATTCAAATGCTGCTTTTGCATTTGCAGGGAATAAGCTGTAAGAAACAATAATATCTGATTTTTTCTCAGATTCCGATTTGAGCAAAAATTCAGCAGGAGGAGGAATAAACGATTTTTCAATATTTTTTGATGCAAAACAAACCGGAGGAGGAACTTGTAATTTTCTCTTTTTCCAGTCGCTTTGTGAATGAACCACACGAATATCGATTAAACTCAAAATAAATAACAGTAATATTAATTTTTTCACCCGTTCTTTTTTTATAGAATAAATGACAAATTTAACAGGATAATTGTTTTGGCGTGAAAAATAATTTCCGATTGGAGAAACTACCATATAATAGTTTCCGAAATAAAAAATGCTGAAATAAATTCAGCATTTTTATACACATTTTCTGTGTTTCCAAAGGAGTTTTATCACCAATCATCGGGTTACAAAAGCTGTTTTTCCTTTCTTAAATACCAATTTGTAAAGTATTACAACTGAGGTTAACAGGCCAACTACTGCTGCTACAAAAGCAATTAATAATAATGTTTTCATAATTTAATTTTTTATAATTCTTTTTGTTATGGTTTTATAGTTTGTATCGGTTAAACTTGCCAGATAAATACCTGGTTTAATGGCCGATAAATCAACTTTTAGTTTTGGATTGTATTGAATATTATGTAACGTTTCGCTGAAAACCGTTTTTCCCATCAAATCGGTTATCATTATATCCACTGATGATTGATTATTGATATTTACACAATCAAAAGTCAAACTGCCTGTAAAGGGATTTGGATAAATATTTACGTTATCATTTGTAAATGCTGCTTCATTATTTGCTGTATTTAAGTTTTCATCAGTTTCAATCGATGAAACTGTCCATCCTATTTCAGATAAAACCTGAAGGGTTTTTGAACCGGGGTTGTGTATAGCTTCTCCTTTATAAGCATATGCATTCATTAATTCATTTGGTACACCAACTGTAAAATCAGTCTTTTTCAAATGATAAATACTCATCCCATTAGCCCAGGTACTTGGAGCATAAATAGATGTATTGGGTTTTTCATTGTTCTCAGTTGAATAGTTAAAAACTAACGAATTGGATGTGAGCTGTTTGGTGAGTTCTGTTGATGGGCTTGGAAATAATACTTTATCTGAAATTCGTTGTTGACTTGTATTAAATACAAAATAATCATATACGCTTGGTGAATTGCATGTATTGCTATACTTGGCTATTCCGTTTTCGTTGGTAAAAAATCCTGAAATTCCCAGTCCATGGCCTATTTCATGTAAAACTGCCGTTACAAAATCGTACTGAGTTTCGGGCGTTTTACCATTTACGCCAAAATACCAGGGTTTTAAATTGTTAAATGAGCAGCTAATATCTGCATCGGTCGGGCTATTATATTCCTTACCAGTAATTTTTTCAACTAAGGCAACCGGATAATAAATATTGGTTTGTGGTGCACCTTTAAAATTCCGATAGAAAAGTGAAGGTTTTCCATGTCCAAGCATATTCTCTGATAAACTCTCCCATTTGGCATGTATATTAATGGTTACAGGCGAATAAATGCTCTGCTCCCAAATCGAAATCGCATATTCAAAAGCTACTTTAGCCTCTTCGGGAAAATTAGTATAAGTAACTATAATGTTACCTGTAGAAACCCCTGATTTCAGATTTTCATTGATACTGGCTGGTGGTGTAAAAACAGTATTTACTTCTTCCAAACCAATATTGACGGGACTTTGAGCCTCCGTGAAATCTTCTGTGAAATTTTTTTGTCCTAATGCACAAACAATGATAAACATGCTTAGAATAGAAATAAACGTCCTTTTCATTTCAATTCGATTTAAAGTATTAAATCAAACCTTAACGTCAAACATTATGAGACAATAATGAATAGTCTTTCCGCCGATAGAACTTTATAAGTTGCTATTTTTCAATAAGTTCTTGAACTGGTTGACTGGGTTTGTAATGTTGTTTCAACCAGTGGGTTTGTAAAAACCTATTTTATTTTTCAATGCAACGTAACTGAGCCCACGGCATCAATTTCAATTTTTTAATATGTACTTTTGAATCTTCTTTTGCAAACTACAAAACTTATCGAATCAAAAGCGTCTGTCTCATGACAGTTTTATTTTATGGGTTTGTAGCTGTAAACATATATATAATATTTTTTTATTCCAAGCTTTTTTTTAGTTTAGTCGAAAAATAATTATTTACAAGAAATTTTTTATGAGATTTTTATCAACAACCTTACTCGCTGTATTAGTAGTATTTATGCTTACTTCGTTTGTTTCAGACAAAGAAATTTACGATGAACTTTACAGGCCACAATTTCATTTTACACCCGAAAAAAACTGGCATAACGATCCAAATGGTCTGGTATTTTACAGGGGGGAATACCACATGTTTTATCAATATAATCCAAAAGGAACCGAATGGGGATATATGCACTGGGGGCACGCAGTCAGTACAGATTTGATTCATTGGGAACATTTGCCAATTGCACTTTATCCTGATGAAAATTCCGAAGACAAGGAATTTTGTACCGCATTTTCGGGTTCAGCCATTGTTGACGAAAACAACATTCTCGGAAAACAATCAGGAGAAGAAAAGGCACTAGTTGCGTTTTATACAAGTAAAGATTGCGGTCAACGCATTGCTTACAGCACAGACAAGGGAAGAACCTGGGAAAAGTTTGGGAGTAATCCAATTATCCCGTTTGACGAAAAAGATGACGCCCGCGATCCAAAAGTGATTTGGCACCAGGAATCTCAAAAATGGGTAATGGTTTTGTATCGGAAAAGTACAGATGATGAAAAATCGAAGGGAATATCGTTTTATACTTCCGAAAATTTAATCGACTGGCAATGGAAAAGTCATATTCCGGGATTTTACGAATGTCCGGACTTAGTGAAATTACAGGTAACAAACCGACCCGGTGAATTTAAATGGATTCTTTTCGACGGAGATGGAAGCTATTTGATTGGTGATTTTGATGGCGAAATTTTTACTCCGGAGTCAGCAAAAATTAAAAGCGATTTTGGTGCAAATTATTATGCCACCCAAACCTGGAGTAATATTCCCGACGAAGATGGACGTACCATACAGATTGCCTGGATGAGAGGAGGTGAATTTCCGGGAATGCCGTTTAATGGGCAAATGTCGTTTCCGTGTGAAATTTCGCTCACAAAATTTAGTTTTGGTTACAAGTTGGTTCGTAAACCAATTAAGGAAATCGAAAAACTGCATGGGAAACATCAAAGTTGGGAGAATAAGATTTTAATTCCCGGAATCAATGATAATAAAACAAAAAGCGTTAAAGGTGATTGTTTTCATATTATTGCCGAACTTGATTTAAAAACTTCAGATAATTTTGGTTTCATTTTAAGGCACAGTAAAAAAATTCCAGGTACCGAAATATTGTATAATGTAAAGCGGGGAACGCTATCGGTTTTAAATACAACAGTGCCGGTGGTGGCGGTTGACAATAAAATTTCGTTTGAAATTTTACTCGACAGGGCGTCGATTGAAGTTTTTGTGAATGGGGGACAAACAGTTATTTCAAATTGTTTTAAACCAGTTGAAGGCGCTGAAGATATGGTTATATATACAAATGGCGGTGAATTAGGGATTGATAAACTGGATATTTATGAAATGAAATCTATCTGGAAAACGAAATAATTTACTTTAAAAGAAAGTTAAAGTCATCTTTCGCTGAAAGTTCTACCGGAGTTTTACCTTTTTTAAAAATGCGGCAATTGCGGTCTCCGATTAAATTCAGATTTCTGTTTTCGAGCTTAAACATTGTGCCTTCGCGGAGTCCGGCAACAAATAAATCAGGATTGATTTCCAAAAATTCTTCAATGCGCTGTTCACGTGTCTCACCCCCGTGACCTGCCGGATTGGCATCCAGATAGTGCGGATTAATCTGAAAAGGTACTAAACCCATACAATCGAATCCAAGAGGATCAATTATGGGCATATCGTTGGTAGTTCTAAGGGTTGGGCAAGCAACATTTGCTCCGGCACTCCAACCAATGAACGGGATATTGTTAAAAACCTTTTCCCTGATCGGGTTCATTAATTTATGATCGTGCATCATTCGCACCAGTTGCCATGTATTTCCACCACCAACTACAATTGCTTCCGCTTTATGAATGGCTTTAACCTGATCCGAAAAAGTATGAATACCAATAATGTGATGACCAATTTCGGAAAAACGTTCTTCCACTTTCTCACAATATACATCGAATGAAAAAGTTACTGCCGCGTAAGGAATAAAAACTGCGGTTAACGGTTTTTCGCCCAGGAATTTTTTAATCTCATGTTTTGGATAATCGAGATAGGGTTCGCCGGGCATTGTTGAATTGCTAATCAGAAGTAATCTCATAGGTTGTTGTTTTTTATTTGAGTTCAAAAAAACAAACATTTATGCAAACAGAAAATGATTTTCGACAGGGTAGAAATTACTCATATAAATCTTCTAAATCACATTCCGCCATTTCAACAAAAAAATCACCGATTTTTGTGGTTACATCATCCAAATATTTCTTCCCCTTTTCGGCAGTGGCTTTTTTCGGATTACCAACTCCGGTATCTTCAGATACTTTGTTCCATTGTCTTGGAATCCATGCGGTTTTATTTAAAACACCTTTCAGTTTCGAAGATTTGGCGTTACCATCACCAGCTTCTTCCAACGGCAAAACCAAATGCGGAAAATAATGCAATATTACGCTGGTTTCCATTTCACCAGCATGGTCGCCATCTTCTTCAAAATATGCTGAAAGATTGAGAATCTTAAACCACTCTACCAAACTAATCAACATCTCCGGGAATTGCGGTTGTATTTCCCGAATCATTGGTTTAAAATCGTTTCCACCATGCCCGTTCATCAATACCAGTTTTCTGATTCCCTGGTGGTAAAGAGCTTCAACAATATCTTTAAAAATAAGCGTTTGTGTTGACGGTTTTGTATGTAAACAAAATGGCAAATCAATTTGCCCCGGATTTTGAACGCCAAGCGGAATGGCAGGAAGGACCATGATTTTAGCTCCTTTTTGCCATGCTTTTTCGGCTGCTTCTTCTGCAATTTTTGCTGTTTCCAGAGAGTCGGTGCCGTATGGTAAATGATAGTTGTGCGGCTCAGTTGCACCCCAGGGCAAAATTGCAACTTCGTAATTCTGGTTCTTTACCTGTTTCCAGTTGGTTTGTTCTAAAATATATGGTTTCATTTTTATTTTACTTACGTTTCACACGCTTTAGGGTAAATGTATTAAAAACTTTCGGGAAATTAAAAACAGTTCACCTGAAGGGATGTTCAAAATTGTTGAAGAATACGTAAAGTTTCGGAATTATATTTAGTTTTACTTTTTCAACGATAATATATTTTGGACTGCTATTAAATAATGATAAAACTTAAGCCTATTTTACTTCTCCCGGTAATTCTTTTCAGCCTGTTATCGGGTTGCGAGAAGTGGAACGAACAAGATATATATAAAAGACCCGACTGGCTTCCGGGAAAATTATATACCGCTGTTTCTGTTCAGGATAACCTTGCCATGTTTACAGAGTGTTTGCGACTTACCGGGCTGGACAAAATCCTTGATGTTTCGGGAAGTTGGACCGTTTTCGCACCTACCGATGAAGCGATGAAACTGTTTCTGGCTGAAAATCAATATGCCAGCATTTCAGACATCCCATTAGATGAACTTGAAAAAATCACTGAATTCCATATTATTCAGAATCCATGGTCTCTTGATCAATTGAAAAGTCTCGGTGCAAATGGATGGAGATCGGGAGAAGATAATAATTCGAACTCATACGCATATAAACGCGAGACAATGTTGAAAAATCCAGTCGGAAAATATTGGATAAAAAGGGTGAACAAGAAGGAAATGATTGTAATGGATTCCACTATTTCAGACGGCTATAAAAAGGTATATGTTCAGTCTAGAAAATATGTACCTGTTTTTTATGATGACTATTTTAAAATAAATGGTATTACTTCTCAGGATTTCAGTTTTTATTTTGACAGAGCTTATGAACAGGGAAATGTGTATTATGCAGGAGCAAAAATACTTAAGTCTGATATTTTAGCCGAAAACGGATTTGTTCATATCATCGACAAGGTTGTTAGCCCCATGTTAAACGCTAATGAACTGCTTGAAAAGGAATTGCCCGGTGAATCCTATAAACTCTTCCTTGAAATGGCCTATTGGTATTATCCGGATTTTGAGCTAAATAAAACTGCCACATTTAATCAACCTGAGGCGAGGCTTGGCGGATTAGTTGATTCCCTGTGGGATTTAAATTACGCTAATCTGGCATTTGATCTTCACAGCGAACGTATCTACAATTTAAATCAAACCCTGGTGAGGCACAATGGTTTGTTTGTTCCAACAGATGAAGCTTTCAGGGAATTTATTGATGGTATTTTAACCAATAAGTCGGGATTTCCTCACTGGCCCGACCATAAATCACTCCCACCCGATATTGTTAGGATCATTATTGCGCAACATTTTAAGTCTTCGCCAATATACCCCTCAACAAATCAATATAAGGAAATTTTTAGGGAAGGAAACAGATATCACCAGCAGGAGGAAAGCATCATCAGAAAAGAGTTTGGCAGCAATTGTACTTTTATAGGACTGAATACGTATATTCCCGACCGGGTGTTTACCAGCGTTACCGGGCCGGTATTCTGCCGCCCCAACTTTTCCATTTTCCGTCGGGCGATGTTGTATTCCGGCGCCATCGATGCCATTGCCAACCATGCGGGTGAATTGTACTTTTTCCCGATTCCCGATTATGCGCTAATGGGCGATTCATCTTTATTAATCAATTGGATTAATAAAGATGAAGACATTTATAATTTTCAGGTATTAAACAAGTTAACGCGACAGGTTGAGAACGTTGGGAGTAATACTCTCAGAAACTGGATTCTAAACCAGGTTGGAATTTCGACTTCAGTGATTGCCGGTAAGGAAACCATACGTACGCTGGGAGGTAATAACATCACCTGGGATCATAACGATAATACAATCCGGGGCCCTTACCCCTGCACAGCAGGTTACAAATCGGACATTGTAAAAATCTGTACACCCGGATCACTTGATGAACCTGCTGATAATGGCAAAACCTGGGGTGTAAATTACTGGTTCAATTTTACGAGATGAAGAAAGACTATAAGCAATATTCTTAAATATAAAGAGCTAACTCATCAATCACTTTTTAGGAAAAGGTTCATAAAACAGCAAATCAGAGATCGAATGAATTGCGCCTGTGTTTGTCATCATATTACAATTCTCCCACACTGGTCTGATGTAGTTAATCAATTTGGATTCTCCGGTATTGGAAACAGTACTATAAGTATCAATGCCCGGATTAATTTTTATATCTACCCCAACTTCAATCACCACTGATTTACCAGTAGTTAGGGTAGTATAATCATCAGTTCCCCAGTTAAAATCATTCAGATAATATTCCCCACCCACGAAATGATAAGCAGCGAACAGATGAAAAGTATTATTGCGGTTCGAAAGTTGCATCCCGGGGGTTGCAATCCGGGCGATCAGGTCTTCCACACTATGGATACCGTTCCTCCGGTAAATACTGTCATGTTCGGCAAGTATGGTATATTTTTGCCACCACAATCTGCTCTTCACTCCTGATAGTCTGACAGCCTCTGCCAGTATTGAATAATCATCCTGTTGCTGAAGCCAGTCATAACCCGATATCTCTGTTTTTTGCAATACTCCGGAAATAACATGGATATAACCATTGGTCATTTTCAGGTTCGATTTTATAATTGGAGCTGAATTATTTACCTTAATGAGCTGTTTATTACCTTCAGTATAAAAACCAGTCACCAGCCTGTCTCCGGTTAGCGTTTTGTCCTGCAGAGATCCGTCAGGAAATTCATCGGTATGTATATTTCTGTTTACAGTATGGTACCGCGTAAGAACTTTAATAAATCCTGTGTCCTTTAATAATTCTTCAAAATTTTCGTATTCCTGATTATTTTGGATGAAAAGGTCAATGGCTTCATCCGTGGGTAAAAAAAGAGTATAATCATTGCCGTAGGGATTGTAGGCATAAAGTGTGTTCAACATCTTTCCTTCGGCCATTAGTTTGTAAAATTTCGAATATTCTTCCTGGTTCTTTTCAAGGTACTGACTGATGGATAGGGAATCGTCGTCAATCCAATTCGATTCATGCGGATCAGATTTACAGGATGATATAAGTATTGATAGTATCATCAACAGAACCAGGAATCTGGTTATTACAGGTTTTCGGGAACCAAAAAGCTGGTTACCCCAACTTTTGATTTTCAAAAATTTGTGCCTATTCTGATTATTTCTCATTCATTCTTTTGTATTGCTGACAGGCCAAAGCTAAACACTTTTATAATTTCTTACTAAAATTTTAGGGTTAAAATCAATAGAAAGCCATCGCACATGTAAAAAATTTCCCTGCAAAAGCTGCTACCCTTTTAGTACATATTTATTCAGTGATTATTTTCACATTATTGAACATGAAAGGATTGTCACTGAGCCTTAAAGTTTTGCCGCTGGCGGTGGTCACATTTTTGAGAATGACTTCCCTGGTTTTGATATATGGAAACTTCTCCACGTATGAATCATCGGTCATATTTGGATTGAAATTCGCAAAAATGGC
>Ga0105102_10000164_pt1 | contig 17114 bp, 19 predicted proteins | sample PPLLaktember2015_FD_87032 | JGI IMG/M metagenome (GOLD analysis project Ga0105102, IMG submission 87032) | Freshwater sediment microbial communities from Prairie Pothole Lake near Jamestown, North Dakota, USA - PPLs Lake P7 Core (6) Depth... | ecosystem: Environmental > Aquatic > Freshwater >...
ATATAATTGACTATTGCCTGGAGTGGTTTCATCGTTTACAAGTGATACATTACTAAAGGAATCTTCTTCAATGGAATGGATAAAGAAATAAGCCTCTCCCGTTCCATAGACCGGATATAAATACCCCGTAACGATAGACATTCCCCGTATTATTCCCCGTATCGCCCCACTACCCGTTACCCTTAACCAACCCTGAACAATAGATGTTCCATAAACCTTTCCTACGGATAATCCATCATATACAATATTAGAATAATGAACTTTTGCTCCATGATAGGCTAAAAGTTCTGTCTTGGTGTAGTAGTTAGAGAGATCACATTCTCCTTTACTAGAAGATCGTAACAGAGTAGTACCAACACCCCTTCGGATATTCGCTATTGTCTTATAAATTACTGTTGCCATATCTTATTAAGCATTCCAAGTTACCGTTTCTGTACTCGAATACGCACTCTCAACATTACTATTATATGCACACACTTCGTAGTAAACAGTCATCCCGTCCTCTCCCGTTCCCTCTTCTTCAATATGATCGGCGTAGAAATCATTCCCTCCAGAATATACTACCGTAGAATACATAGCCCAATAAGCCCCACTACCATCAGGGTAAAGGTACCATGAGGGAGTTCTTCTCAGTCTGTACCCCGTAGCCCCCGTAACGGCATTCCATTGGACGTATATATGCCCTCCTGGGGCTGTTTGAGTTACAGATACCCAAGTAGGAGCATCCAAAGTCATGGTACCACTGCTTCCCGTTCCTCCACTACTATCTTCTCCTGGGTCTGCTATTATGATCTCCTCGTCTGTATATTCCTCAGCCTCTATATCATAAGTACCGTTGTTTAAATCCCAAGTATAATTTAACAGAATAAGCGTTCGGTTGGTTGAAGAATCCATAGGTAGATTATCATCCGTGATAACGGAAAACGGCTTCAGATGACCATCATACAGTATGGTAGCTTTTAAAGTATGGATCGTCCGGTAATTATTCCGATACCTATTTTTGGCGAATATATCCGCTATGGGAATAGCCGTAGGATTATTTTCAGATTCCCAAAGCTGAGTTTTAATTAGTTCCGTAGGATCAGACGTAGAGGGTGTCATCAACCCATTGCTATAATTTATATTGCTTAAATCAAATAAGTCCAAATCAATTTCTTCCGTTCTGATAAAGTTCTCGTTAGCCGTGTAAGTCAATTTATTTGGGGTATCATCTTCAGTTATTTTAATAGATACATCCCCTAGATAACTATCAGTAGAAGTAAAAAAGTAAGAGTCTCCACTATTACTTCCTCCGGTCAAATTTATTTGGTGTACGACAGGGGGTAAAATAAATAGGATAAATCTTTGGGTGGTAGGCTTTCCTAGCATTTGCCATAGACTAGGAAAAATGATATTAGAATCTTCCTCTATAAACTGACTGCTAAAATCTATGGTAGCACTTACATTATAAACTTTCTCTCTGGTGGTGGTGGCTTTTGATAAAGTAACCGTGGTAGTCCATATATAAGGTTCGTTCACTACGGCAGGCATGGTAGTATCTCCGGGCATATCCCTTTCTCCAATGTACCGCCCCGAATATGAACCTCCATCCATTCTTAAAATAAATCGCATAATAACCTCGTCTATTAAAAGCCAGTTTTTAGCCTCTATGGACATAGTATAATTGATGGATAATTCCGTAGGAGAATCAGGGTTAATATTAAATTGAGCATCGAAACAGTAAAATAAACCGTTATGATCGTTAGCCCGTCTATCGTTTGGATCGGGAGTATATTGCCATTTAACCCAAGAAGCCATTCCACGATAGTCGTACCCTGTTTCTATGTTGATAGCGTTCTCGTGTATATACCACGTCCTGGGGGCTAACGTTCCTGGGTTCGGAGTTTCGTCCGATACCGTAGGCATATCTACACTAAAGTCATTAAAGGCTAAAGTATCCTGCTCCTTTTCCTTTAAATTCAAGATCAGCATATTTACCCCCGAACTATATGCTATCTTTTGGGAAGTATCTTTGTATTGAAAATCTCCGTCCTGTTTATTATATGACTGGGCTAGATTAGCCGTAGTCACTCCTGCCGTAGAACTATTTGCTAGGTAAACCCAAGCCCCAGCACGGGTAATATCCTCCTGACGCTCCAATACCCATTTGTTTCCTAGAGAGTATAAGTAAGCCCCTGCAGGTAATAGAGTTTTGTTTAGTATTGTATAAGTATCATCGTAATTAACGGGATCAGTGAAAAAAACGGTATTCTCAAAATAAGTCTGCTCTAAAAAGGTATCTCCCGTTCCCTGATCCATTGTGGTTTCAAATAGGGTTGAGTTTACGTATAACGAAGTATGTAACCCAATTGATTCTATGGCTTCCCATACTACATCAGCATAACTAGTATTTTCCGATATATTTTGCAGACAAGTCAGATAATTTCCCTCTAATCGCCGTAAGTAATCCGTAAATTGCAGAGTGATTTTAGAATTTGGTAGGAACTCCTGTTCATTCAAATCGCAAATAGAAAAACCTTTGAATACCGTAGCCCCTCCATAAACGATAGTACACAAGAAGTTTTTCTCCAAAGAAGTAAGCAAATCCTCCAAGGCGTTAAACGCTTCCGTATTTACGATTATGATTTTGGCTCCCGTTCCGATAATAGGATTGTTATGGTCTTGGTAGTTTACTTCTATCTGAACTTCTACCGACCTCAGATTGGTTACTGACCCTACGTAATCATCCTTGGCTATTTGTACTTGTACAAGTTTGCCATAACGATTATAGAACTCCGATTGGTACTTTAATCCATACGCCATTAGTACAGTGAGTTTTTAATGCCTTGTTTCTTTAGTATGCCTACCAAACGATCTCCCTCTATCTCGAACCTAACCTCCCCCTCTAACACTTGAGGAGACATCTGCAAATTGTCTAGAGGGATAACTGCCTCACGGGAGGATAACATAGCCGGATAAGAGTCATTGGGGTATCCACCAGGGACTATCCCACCTTCAGCTAATCCTAATCCTGGTATCCCGAATTTGACTAGGTTAAATAAACCTCCTCCCTGCGTCATCAGCATCGAAGCAGGGAATAGTCCAGGTATAGACGCCATCAGGGCTTTTAATATTAGCATTTTGGCAACCGCCATCATAACATCCCGTACTATACTTAACATAGCACTTTGGATGATTTCGGACATCTTCTTCATCCGTTCCTCTGCCGTCAGACTTTGATCTACCATAACGTCGAACAACTGTCCCAAAGCCTCCGTAGCACGACTGGCTACTTCCTCTCCCAATCGCATGTACATTAATGCATTGGCTAGTTCCTTATACCGCTCTGACGCCTCTCTATTCTTGGAGGATAAAAATTCCATTTCCTCGCTTATCCTAGACATGGTAGCGGAATACAGGGAAGAGGTAGCGTTAAGACTAAACATCGCTGCCTCCTGATCCTTTAAGGCTTTAATATTTGCTTCGGCTGATTTCTTAAAAGTATAGTATTCTAATTGATACAAATTCTCTAATTCCTTCCGGTACTCTTCTGTCTTGGATGCCGTACTACCTAGTTGTAATCCTAATTCGGTTATAAACTTCTTATGTCCGGATACGGCTTCATTCAAGGCTTCCAATTCATATTCCAAATATCCGGTCACGTCATACATTCTTTGATATTCGGCTACTGCTTTTCTAGTTCCTTCTACTATAACATCTAACCGAGCATCTTGTATTTTTTTAGATAATAGGTCTAATACTTGTTGTAACATAGATCCATGCAATCCTAGCCATTGCATCTCTCCTCCCACTGCATTTAATCCCTTACTAAACTCTTCCCATTGATCTGTCCAATACGCTAATCGGGCTTCGGACGCATCCATCGTATCCCCCAAAAACCCGTATTTTTTTGTAAGTAAATCTATTTGCCTCCCCCAATCTTCATATTTTAAATCCCAAGTCGCCATTTGAAGTCCCAACGCTTGATTTTCAAGGGCTTTCATGGCCTCCTTATCGGCTCCCATCTTACTTTCCCGTATTTGGGACTGACGAACAGCGATCTTGTTTAACCACTCCTCGTTTAACTTTATTTTCTCCGCTACGTCGTCATAAGCCCCTCCCCATAAACGAATCTTCTCCTCGATCTCCTTCATTGCTGCAGGATACTCTAAACGAAGTTCCTGGAGTATTGGATCTTCATATTTAACTCCCTGAATTCTAGATTCTCGTAGTTTATCCAAAGCCTCCATTGCCCACTCATGCTTTTTCTGCTCTGCTTCCATTAAGGCTACCATAGGAGATACTTCAGCTTTTATATCTATTACTTCATAGAAAGCATCCCTAAATGCGTCAAGACTCAAACCTGCTTTAGTAGCCCCTCCTATCAAACTCTTTACATATTTATTCCAAAGTTTAGAGGCTTCCATAAATCGACTAGAAGCCCGATCTGTTATACCTTGAGATTCTCTTTCTATTACTTCATCTGCCGTCTTATAAATATCCAAAAGAAAATCGGTGGTTCCGGCTCCCTGAGTAGCTTTTTGTACTACCTGTGAAAACTTACCCATCTTCTTGGAGAATACTTTAGCAACCTCTTCATATTGTCCCGCAATAGCTTGCTCATATCCTTGAAAAGCCAATTTGGAAGACATTACTTTGGTTACCGCTTTATGAGCTTCCTCAATCTTTTCCAACGAAGATTTTTCAGTTACCAGATTCTGTAAATACTCTCCATACCGTTGATTAAGATCGGCAATAGCTGCTTTTCGTTCTTTCGTTCCTTCCGTTGTTTTCTTCAATCGGTTGAATACGTAATCAAGTGCTATGATTTCCGTACCTTGGGCTTGCACTACATTTTTCGTAGCCTTTTCAAAATCATCTAGCTTATTCTTTACCTTACCCAAAGCTATGGCAATCCCTGTTATAGCTAAAGCAACTACCCCAAAGACCGTTCCCACTGAGGCTAACTTGAAGGCAACCATAGCTTGTTTGGCTTTCCCTATAATAGAAACTAATCCGGTAAAGGCTCGAATCAATCCAGGTAAAATATTTGCTAACAAAAAAGCAAATAGTAAATACACTGGACCCGCTGCAGCCATTACCCCTCCAAAAACTATTATAACTTTCTTTACGACCTCGTTTAAATTATCAAACCATTTTGCTATCCTCTCTACGACTTTCATTAACCATTCAAATGCGGGGAGTAAAACAGAGGATACGGCATTCCCTAAACTGATCATAGCCACCTGTCCTTTAGCAAGGGCTACGTTCCATTTCTGTTGGATACTCTTTCCGGCTTGCTCGAAGGCATAGGCTGCATCCCCATAGGAGTTTTTAACCTCGTCCATTACCATCTTGTTGTACTCCAAATTCTCCCCCGTCAAGGACAAATACCCTATCAAGGCTCGTATGTTTGGAAATACTTTTCCGGCTATGCTCACTCCCCACTTCTCCGTTAATACCCGAACTTCCTGCAAGGCTGCCATCAACCCTTCCTGTTCCAAAACTCCCCGTAAGCGATTTGCTGAACTTCCCATCTTACGAAGCAACTGTTCTGTTTCCGAAGCAGGGTCAATCAATATGTTGAGAATACCTTTTAAATATACTGCTGCATTGGAAGCACTAGCCCCTTTCAAAGTCATGGCAGCCATCGCTCCAGCTACTTGGTCGAAGGACACCCCTAACTCCGAAGCGATAGGGATGACCTGACCAATGGCGGAAGCAAACCCTGGGGCTTCCGCTTTACCTTCACGAATAGCAGCGACCAGAATATCCATAGCATGTGCAGCAGATAATCCGCTATCCCGATAGGCGTTCATGGCGGATGTAATAACATTTGCTACGGTAGCCGTATCTCCCAACCCTGCAGCAGCAGCCATACCTGCTTGCTTCGTTATCTCCAAAGCCTCTGCTGTCTTAAACCCAGCCGAAGTTACAAAGTATAATGCTTCCGCTAACTCCTTGGGGGATTTTCCAACGACGGGAGCCATCGCTAAAATCTCCCCTTTCCAACTTTCCATAGTATCACGGGCAATACCAACCAGACCTACGATCTTATTCATAGCAGCGTCGAAATCCTTGGCTAACTTAAATGCAGCCGTACCTGCCAAAACTAAAGGAACGGTTAGCATCATGGTAGCACGATAGCCGAAACTATAAAAGTTCATCATCTTACGCCCCATCGTCTGCATTCGGGTAGCTAAATCCTGAGCCTTAACCGCCGTCTGTTGAATACCCTTATTCAGACTCATCAACTCAACCTTGGCTGCATATACCCCTTTGGTATCCGCTGTTAGGGTGACGATTAATTGACCGATGTTTTCACTAGCCATTATTTTTGCTTTTTAGTTTTTTTCCTTTCAGCTATCTTATCCAATTTATCCATCCTCTTGTTTTGTTCCCCCGCTATCTGCAAAAGTATTCGTTTCATTTCCTCTGTCGATTGCTTCTTAACGTCTTTGGGAGCAGTGATGTCAAAATCGGGCATAAAGTCTGCGACGGATGTGAGCTTTCCATTCTTGGAATTAGTTCGGATTGCAGTATTTACGATTGTACTACTCATAAAAGCCATTCTAAAATCCTCTCTCCAACTACCAATTGGATCTATCCTATCATACGCTTCCCACTCGCTGATCTGAGTAGAAGTAAGCTCATCCAGTAATTTGTCTGGATGAGCATATCCTAATTCGAGACAGAGTCGGAACTGGAATTGCCGGCTTGGCCGGCATCGGAGTTTTTTGTTAAATACTCTTTATCCGCTTCCGTAAGATTATTAATTCTCTGAGCCTCCGTTACTATCTTGTCCAAAGACGTAGCACTCATGTTCTGACTCAATGTAGCAATATCCCCTGGGAAGAGAAGCATGTTTCCTACTTCGTCACAAAGGGTTGCTACTGCTAGTTTCGCTCTGAAATCCTCCAGAGACTGTTCTATGGTTTCCACCTGCCCTTTAGCGTTCTTAACGGAACGAATAAGGGATTGCTCGAAATGATCCCGTTCCCGACCAGACATCTGCCGGACGAATACAAAATTGTCACTACCCAAATCTACTTTAGAGATTTGTACCTTTTCTTTTTCTAAAAGCTGTTTACGATTAAAAAGTCCCATGTTGATTACCTCCTATTATTTATGTTGATTAATAAAAATAAACCCTTGATTAGGATTTTACTCCATTAGGTTCCTGTACCGGAGTTAGAAGTTACCCGACCACTGATCTTGATAGTTACGTCAACCGTAACCTTATCATCAGTAGGAATCGACAAAGGTAACTCAGTCACCAGTCCCATAAAATCTAACGAAGTCAAAGCAGCGTCGGGCAGAATAATTTCATAACTCTGCAATACGTCGCTATCAAAATCCGCCAGGATGAGAGCAAAGGTGGAAGCAGTGAAGTTCATATTGAGCGTCACCGTACCCCCGTCCCTAAATCCTGCAATAAACTCACGATAGCCTCCGTCCGAATCCAATGAGGTAACGTCGATTTGTTCCCTCGTCATGCCTGGTCCGGTTATGGAAGTTACCTCAGCAAGGGCTACACCAGCTCTCAGAAAGATGGTTCCTACCCCTGCGATAGCATTACTCGCCATTTTTACCTCCTTTTTTTAGTTAAGCAGATTCTCGTCTCTGCAAATTAAAATTAACAATAAACTTACAAAATTCGTTATCGTCCCACGTTAGTAAAGCTGGTCCACTAGAGCAGTAGATAACTGTGTACAATGCATCGTTCCATGTCTCGTTTGCCCGGCCATGAAGCGAAAGCATTATATTATTAATGAGCGTCCACCCCTCCCGATAACCTATACTTCGTACTCTGATCTGAATTATAGGATAATAGTAAGTCGTACCATCCATAGCAAGATCGGGCATGTTTCCTATCTCATCGTAGATGGTTACACAATCATGGGGTATAGTAGGTTCTTTCCCAATAAACAAGTTTTCAGCAAAAGTTAGTCCTAACGAACTTTCCGCTTCCAACATATCCTTAATATCTTCACTAGGTGCATTCATTATCCTTTGGATTTATTTCCTTTTATCTTCACCGCATTTTGAATTTTAGCTAACATTTTCCCCTTATTCCGATCAATAGCTTTCATAAACCATAACGCCCCCTGTCCCTGACTATGTTGGAAATGCGTCGTTTCATGTTGTATCATAGCATAGTACGCTCCATACCCAAACGCTACGGCAGGGAATTTCTTTGTCCCATGGGAAGCAGCCCCCCTAGCATAAGCAATAGCCGTAGCATGCCCCGCTTTTAACTTCTCTACATCGGCTTTATGAACCGTGGTTTCCCCTTTCCGCTTCCTTCTCATAATCTTGAAATGAGGACTTCCCCCTCTTTGCACATTCCCTTTGGACGTTACTACTAACCAACTGGCTCGCATATTACCTATATCTATGGGAATGGAGGGCTGTTCCTTTTCCGTAGCATTATGTACTACCGCAACCGCTTTCACCAATCCTCCCATAGTCACTGGACCTTCCCATTGAGCAATCTTCTTATTCAGATTACTCATCACCTTCTGTATGCCCCGTACTCTAGTTATTCTCATGTCAACCAAGGTGTCAAATGAGCCGTTCTTAAAAACTCTGTCGTAGAGCCTACTGCAGGGATTTTCTCGAACCTCTTTATTATATGTGTCCCTTCCTTTAACTTCGGGTTAGCCCTCTCTGCAAGTGTTAAATCCGACAACGTACCGTGAAATAACACCCCTTCCTCTTCTACATCCTGTGTCACGAATACCCTAGCACGGGATACTTCCCCAAACCCCAAAACTCGACTAGTGGTTATGGCTCCTACTATCTGTTGCCGATCTTCCCAACGACAAGCAATTTCGATAGGTTCTGCGTAGGTTTTTGTTCCAAATCCATCCTCTACTGGACTTCCCCAATAGACGGCGGTTTCTACGCATTTGCTCGCTATATAACTGGCTATACTCATAATTACTTAAAACTTTTAATCGCAAAAATAGTAGCAGAACGCTTCCCTGCATTAGCGATTAGTCCCGTAGTATCTAATCGGAGTAACACTTGTCCGTATGGAGTAGAATTAAATCCTACCTCCGTAGCTGAAGGAGACACGGCATACTCTATCTCAGCATCCCCTATCTTCTCCCGTTTGACCGTCGAACTCGCTGCCATACCACTACTCCCGTAAACGGAAGCAATTAGATGAGCCGTCAGCCATCGCTCCAACTCCTTTTTAAAAGCTGCAGTTGCCGAAGTATCATCGACAAATACGTTAGTTATAAAGGAATGAGCAGACAAAATGAATGGATCCATTTGAGTATCAGTCAAAGTACATCCGTTCATTATTTCTTTTACTTCCGGTGCGGTTACACATGCCATTATAATTTCCTCCTACTTTTATTTAACATTGGATCAATCGTTTCTACTATCCTGGGATTCCACGGTAATCCTACCCAATCTAAAGTTTCGTATATTTGATGATAATCTCCGGTAACCATACGCTCTGGCCAAACCTGTTTGCAGTTTACTCCCGCTTCGATCATTTCCCGAAACTTATTTTCATATTGATGAACCCACCAACGCCATCCTTCCTCCTCCTTAGTTACTCCTACAAGTATTCTATTCTTCTCCTCCTTAAACATTTGCATGTATGCCGTTTTAACGCAAGAGTGAATTATGTCCGGAGTTTTACGCCTTACAATAATCCAATGAGCATCTGGATAAGCATAATGCCATACTGGCCACATTTGGGCTAATAGGGAACTTTTGAACATCCACTTCTTATCCTGCACACATTCACAATCCCAAATAGCCTCCACCCGACGTTTCCAATCTACGGGAATACTGAGCCGTTGCGTATCTACCATAAGTTCCCCATTGTACGCCTTATCCTTTAAATACCTACTGCATAATTCTCGTAACTCTCTGTTCTCCACCATATTGGTTACTACGCCCGTAGAGGCTCCACAAATTTGGAAAATCTTTGCGATCAGACTACTCCCTGATCTTTCTGCTCCCGTTACAAATATCGGCTGGCTCATACGTTCACGTAATAAAGATAATCGTCCCCAATCAATTCTTTCAGCTTGCTCATATCTGGATCGCTTACCATTCGATACCCTAATTGATGCCCTAGTCCAATTCCTCCCCTACCAGAAAGCCCTTTAATACCTATCGCCAAATTACCGTCCTTAAAAAGGTTTATCTTCTCTGGGGGTATGTTACTATGCCGAAATAATCGTATGTCGATAAATTTACCCTTGTTTCTACAAATCTGTTCTAAAACGGGGATCATGGCGGGAGTAACAGCGGTTTGAAATAAACTTGAGTGATGCACATTACGGTTATCTTGCCAAGCCCTTACTTTCGGATTATAATAGATCGTATTCTGCTCTCCCCAAACGTCGTAATCTCCTTTCCTATCCATCATCTTCCGTAGGTAGGAAGGGGAATAATAATCATCATCCTCAATTACAAACAAGGCTTCCATAGGGTAGGACTTAACTACCTTTAGGGCTTCTAGCATATTCCTTTGTTGAGTATTTTTCCCCAAACTCCAAGACGGCTTGGGATACGTCTTTACTATCTCCCACTTATCACGAAAAGTGTAAGGTATCTCATTTGTAGTAACAGGAACCGCATCGTCTACTATTACCCAAACTACCGTACCTTCGTAGTCCTGAGCTTTCATAAACTTGGTGCAAAGCTGGATTTGCTTTGGTCTGGCTCCCGTTGGTGTTATAAGTGCTATCATAAATATCTTTCGCTAAATCTGATTAATCCTTTTGCTTCAATTCCTTTTAAATTCTTTTTATTACTTCCTAGTAAAGTATGTGGTCCACGATAAGTATTTGGGATAAACTCTATCCACTGCTTAAACGCCTCCCCAAAATCCCTCTTACCCTTGATCATCTTACCAAATATATTTTCGGATAACGAATATTCTACATCATGAATTACTATATAATCTGCAGTGTCCTTATATTTATTTATAGCAGCCACTCTCCCCTCCCACGCATGACTGTCTACAAAAACTAATCCCCACTCTGTTAAATCCTTTTCAAAGAAAGCAACCATTTCTTTCTCACTCATTAATAATAAGGTATGCCTCTCTGATTCCAAATCTCCGTATTGAGCAAGCCATTCCTTTGTATCCTCAATAGTAGTAATATTTCCCTTCGCATAAGCATTTATCTGCCTTGTAGAATTATCTCCCGCTCCCAACTCCAATACGGGCTTATCGGTCAATTTAAGCACTTCTAGCAAAATCGGTAAATGAGAGCCGTACAAATTCATCTGTGTAAATCTTTAGTAAACATATGGTCTGCTTTATAAAATCTAACCCTACGCAATTTATGGAATATTAACCTGTTCTTGATCACACTCCTCATTCTGTCTGAAGGCTCCTTAATATTATAATGCCATTGGTGTACCACAAAGGGATTTAACGGAGTATCTATTCTCAATCCCAAGCACTGAATCTGATGAACCAAGCAGTTATCATCATAGGCGATACCCATAGCCAACCTTTCGTCAAATCCATTTAGCTTAACAAGATTCTCTGCCGTAACAGCAGAACAAAAGTGAAATCCAGCAGCACGGAGTACCGGATGAATATACCATCCCAGATCTCCATCGAACGTAACATTACGGTCGTTCTCCCGAATCAGTTGGTGAATATCGTGTTCCTTAAACGTATTCTCTGCGTTAAGACTAAAGCAAGAGAAGGATAGGTAGTTCTTATCAGTCACCTGCGATGCATAGCTAATTACATCCCCCTGGTGGTAGCATTCAGCATTCTGTATTATTATTACATCTGCTTTATTCTCTAATGCCATAGCAAATCCCATGTTGTATAAGGGTACACTATTCATCCACCCCCTCCGCTTTATCTTATGGACGGACACCTTAAATGGATACTTATCCGTATCCTGAGCATCTAATTCACTATTATCGTCCATTACAATTACTTCAAAGTCTTTATGTTGAGATGCTTTTAGCGATTCCAAAGTCTTGGTTAGCTGGTACGGTCTGTTATAATATGTCATTACTATGCTGACCTTCATTTTGGTATCTGTTTTTTATTTTCCCAAGCCTCATTATAAGCCTTGATAAGAGTTTCCTGATCAAAATCGTAATGATACCCCCACTTATGCTTTCTGTTTATTACACTCAAACGTGAACTGAATAACGCAAAGCGTTTTAGGTAATAATCTAGGGATAGCATCTTGTAATGCAAAACGTTGATAAGAGGAGTTTCCAAGATACGTACATCCCCTTTTGGATTCAAGGTATGGGCTCCTACTCCGTAGTTGATATCCTTTATCGCTTTAGGATTAAACATAAGGGCTTTAGCCGGACGACCATAAGGTACTCCATAATCAATTTCCTCATAAATCTGCCCGTCCGTAGTAGGTAAGTGATCTGATATCATTTCCCACCAGACGGGCTTTATTATGGTAAAATCTTTTATCCGCTTATCTCCATGAGCGGTATAAACAAACTCGTCCATATCACAAACAATAACCCAATCCGCTTTAGATTTCTTCCAGCAATTATTTTTTATGTTTCTGTAAATATCATCCCTAATCTTATCGCCGGAGTCATAAGAAAGAACCGTCACCTTTGGATTTTGCCTTGCCAATTCCACAGTTCGGTCGGTAGATTGATTGTCGTAAATGGTTATCCTATCACAAAACGTAGAGTAGTGACGTAGGAAGTAAGGTATTAAAACCTCCTCATTATAACATATGGTAAATACCTCTGTCATCCCCGATATTGTCTTACGCTATTTCTATTTCCTATATGTCGTACAAATCCGCTTGGTAATATGGCACTACGAAACCCTAATTCAAAATATGCCTGTCCAATTCTCTGTTCAGTGTAAACTGCATCCCGCTCCTCCCTTAAAAACGAGGCAAACGGCTTTATCAATTTATAATCTTTCAACCGCCTCAATCCAGGATTAAACGTAAAACCGTGCCACCCAGAAAAATTTATACTCATGTATTGATAATTATTCTTCCGAGTAGAATAGATTTGAGAATCTATTGGATGCTTATTCGTATCGTTATGCCCCCGAAGCCAAACGGTAAATATCTTTTCGTTTGCTTCCAATATGTCTAAAGAGGCTTCTATGAATCCTGGTCTGTAAAATTCCCAATCGTCCTCACAATGAAAGAAATATTCTGTTTCTACATATAAATAACCGATATCAATACTTCTGATGAATCCTAAATTTACAGGATGTAGAATATAATTATAATCAGGGTATGTTCTCTTTATGGCTTCATGCATAGACTTATTACCGGAATCGTCCACTATTATCATTTCCTTTACGGGATAGGTGTTCATCTTTAGAAAAGAACTGATCGTCCGATTCAACAGAGGCATTCTATTGCAAGAAAAGAATATAGCGGTTACTTCCTTCATGTGTTATCAATCAATAATTCCTTTACGGTAAACTTTGGAAACTCCCGTATAGCACTGTTAGGACTGGCATTCAGTATCTCAATTCCTCTCTCCTTTGCATCCCTAGCTATATGAGAAAACCCTTTCAGGTGTTTCTCGAACGGTTGCATAGGGACTTCCCCTCTAGCCCTTCGCTTTTGTTCGGGTACGGTAATAATAGCATTCTTATATAGGTTATGCCAATGTTTCTTACCATCCCCGTTTAAACACATATCAAACCCTAACAAAATAATTCGTTTCGCCCCCGCATTCGCTGCTATACTAATTGCTGCAGAACCACTATTGGCGTTCCAAGAAACCCTCCCAGGATCAGAACTAATACCCCGTGGGTGCTTTCCATCTAACAGCAAGTACCGTACCCAAGGAACATTTTGAACGACGGCGTGACAACTTACCTTTAAACCTGGCCATTTTGCTAACTGCTCCATATTCCCCCGAAAGAAACCAGGATCACCAAAGAATACCATGTCTATCCAATCTCCTATCAAGTACGATACATTTATCCCTATCACATGCTTATCGTGTAGCAAATGCATGTAAGGGGAGTAAACACTTGGTGGGGAAGTACCTTTTACCACTTCCTCCACTACATTATCTGGGATTCCGAACTGCTTGGGTACAGACGAACCCCCACCAAGTATCCATACATCTCCTCCCTCCCAAATTGGAGGAACCGACCATCTCATCCATTCAAGGATTTAAGGTACTCGTCGGCTTGTTCTTCCCGCAGGGCTTTCTCGTTTACCTGCTTATCCTGGGCGTCAAAGATATCAAACCAGTTGCTGTTCTCCCGTTTCTTCTTTACGTAAACGGGCTTTACTGCCTCTATCTTTTCTGGCGGAATACCTTTAATCTTATCCTCAGCCTCCTGATTTGCAGGAACTATGGTATCCCGAAATGCGACAGGGATTTCCTCCACAGTAGCCCAAAATGTATCTCCAGCCCTGACTATCCGACGGTCTGGTAACCGGAAAGTCCCTGCGGTTTTCCTCCACAGTATCTTCCCATCATTTGGTACTTTTGTACGTTCCATAACTTTAAAGTTTAAAAAATGACTTGATTAGTCAATGTTTAATTACAGGGAAATGTGAAGTATCCCACTCCTACCTTCAGGATCAGAACGAATCTGAGGAACCTGTATGGTAAGAACCTTGAACTTGGTAATAAAATTACCTTCTTCACCCCACTGAACGTTCTGCAGTGGAAGACCATTGATAAGTCTTACCACATCCGATGTCATCTGGACCATCAGCACGTTGTTAGCTGCAAGAGTGTCGATAACCTTAATTCCAGCGATACCCTGGATCTGCATGATTCTCTGACGTATGGTCGTATTCGGAGCGGTGTCCGGAGAACTTCCAACGTAGTCTTCATCGATGCAAACCTCATAGGCAGAGGGAATATAGATCATGTACGGACCAAACTTGCGGTCGTTGATCAGAGTCTGTTTCCAGGTAAGTACCTGATCGACTATGCCTTTTCCAGTCTGGCTGGTCCAAGCGGTAGTCAAGCTGAGGGTATTCCTGTTAGGATGATTCACATAACTGTAAATCGTATTACGGCTCCGGCTGTCCTTCTCACCATAACTGTAGGTGATATTGGTAAACAACATGTTTTCCAATTTCTCATTCACTGCTCTTGCGGCACGTTCAGCCATGGTAGCATCCAGAGGATTCCCCATATTACGGCTAACTGCAAGTTCACGGGAGTTGATCTCATAATCAACGTGAATAATCGGTATTGGAATATAGTTGTAGTTCCAATCAGGACGGTTGTTTTGAGCACGGGTTATTGCATCCATGGTCATATCAGCCGTCAGATCACCGGCAACGTCATGCCATTCAAGAACCGTAGTCCCCATGGCATTACCCAGGTTGTAAACAAGACCTTTTGAACGCAGGTCTTCAATACCACCGAGCCTGTAATCAGTAGCCCTTACGACAGCGTCGTCAAGAGCCTTCCACTCATCCCTGCGGAGAGTAGCGTTCACATTCAGAGGAGCAGGAACGACAGCCCAATTGTCTTCAAGTTCCTTGTCTCCACCCTTAAATACGGAAAGATAGGTTTTCCCATCATTCCCGATAAAAGGACGCATCCGGTTTGGGTCCATCCTTCCGTTCGCAGACATATAGTTAGCAAGAGCACCCTGCACTCTACCGTCGGCACCAATTAAATCAACGTTTGCTGGCATTGTATTTTCCTCCTTTCTTTAAAGTATTTTAACTTTGATTCTCTTGTTGAAGCCGAGAGGTGCCGATGAATCAGCAGCCCCACTTGAACCAGTAAGGTCAACTGCCTGCAAAGCGATAGCAACAGCCCCATTACCAGACGAGAACGCCTGTAAATAACCAGCACCGTTACTCTCAAGGAAAGCACCTACGGCTACGTTGGCACCGTCTTCAAGAATAGCATAGACCTCATCACCACGTCCAGGTATCCAGCATTTCACCGGATCACCCGTTACATAAGTGTCATCGATGTCTTTACCCTGAAGGGCATCCTCCACGGCAAACATCGCCAAGCAACCCGCAGTCGGAGCGTCATCGCTATGAGCAGTGACGGTATCCGCAGCGGACATAATCAGAAGCATTCCTGGATATATTGTTCCACCAGCGGTGTACTCCTCAAACACATCCGAGTAATTCTTCAGAATAATTGAATTCTGAGCCATTTTTCAATCCTCCTTTTTTATTTGTTTTTGAAATTGATTCCAGTAGGAGGCAGTGGTTTTTCTCCTACTACTTTACCAAGATTTGCTTGGATAGCCCCCACTCCATTTATGGAATAATCCACAAGGGTTTCCTCTTTCTTTGTACCAGCGATCTTTTTCAACACGCTGTCGTTTAAAGCCTCAAGTTCCTCCAAGGTCCACTCTTTCGAGTTTGCCTGGATTTGCTTAATGGTAGCCTCCCTTGTTTCCTTCTTGAGTTTTTTAGCTTCGTCAAGCAAAGCCTTGTCCTCGTCGGAGAGGGAGTTTACCTCAATAGTGCGTTCCACCTCTTTGATCACTTCCTTTTCGACTACCACAGGCTGTGATATCCGATCTAGAATAGATTCATTCAAGGTTTCCAATACCACCCTGTCTTCTTCGGTATATTTCCCCTGACTGTTTGCAATCAGGTCATCTACCTTTTTCTTAACACAGGGGGTACATTCGACTTTTTCAGCCATTTTGTGATCCTCCTTTTTTAAAACGTTAAACAATTCATTACCTTTAATTGTAAAAGTGAAGGTATCTTCACCGTCTTTATTAACACCAAGGCCACACCCATCAGCCAAAGAACAGGCACCAACTGCGCCGGGCAAGAGAGCAAGGTGATCTGGTCTGTGATTTTTAGCTATGGCATCATAATGTTCTCCATTCCATTCCCCTGATATGTACTCCTCTTCGGAAAACATACCAAGACTTACTTCCAAAGGGTCTCCCCTTTCAATACTCTCCAGAACTTCCTTGGAGAGCTGTTGCAACCGCTCTGCGTCTATCCACGCTTCAGCTGCGAGCTTTTTGTTATCCTTCACGCAGGTATTGTAAATCTTACCTACGGCCTGGGTATCAATTATGTCGGGATTATTTGCCGATACGTATACCCCGTCTATTTCAGGATGATGAATGACAATCGGGATACCATTCCAGGATTCCGGTATCTTCCCTAACTCGTTAATGGACTGATATAACGGTCCTAGGCTCCCATGAT
>Ga0105102_10000165_pt1 | contig 16992 bp, 14 predicted proteins | sample PPLLaktember2015_FD_87032 | JGI IMG/M metagenome (GOLD analysis project Ga0105102, IMG submission 87032) | Freshwater sediment microbial communities from Prairie Pothole Lake near Jamestown, North Dakota, USA - PPLs Lake P7 Core (6) Depth... | ecosystem: Environmental > Aquatic > Freshwater >...
CCGCCGTGAAGGACGGGCGGATCCAGTTCGTCCCCGACCGTTGGACGAAGCTCTACTTCGACTGGCTCGAGAACATCCGCGATTGGTGCATTTCGCGGCAGCTGTGGTGGGGGCATCGGATTCCCGTCTGGTACGGGCCCGACGGGCGCGAGTTCGTGGCGGAGACGGAGGCCGAGGCGGCCGCACGGGCGAAGAAGCACTACGGGCGCTCGGTCGAGCTCCGCCAGGACGAAGACGTTCTGGACACATGGTTCTCGTCGTGGCTGTGGCCGTTCTCGGTCATGGGATGGCCGGAAAAGACAGAGGACCTCGCGACGTTCTTCCCAACGTCATTCCTGTTGACCGGGTTCGACATCCTCTTCTTCTGGGTGTCGCGGATGGTCATGGCGTCGCTCTACTTCATGGACGACGTGCCGTTCCGCACGGTGTACATCACGCCCCTCATCGTCGACGACAAGGGGCAGAAGATGTCGAAGTCGAAGGGGAACAGCGTCGACCCGATCGACCTGATCGGCGAGTACGGCGCCGATGCGTTGCGGCTCGCCATGGCGCGAACGACGGGCAAGGGACGGACGGTTCGCATGCCGTGGGGCGACCTCACCGAAGGGCGCAACTTCCTGAACAAGATCTGGAATATGGCTCGCTTCGTCCTCATGAACCTCGGCGACGAGCGGCCGGAGCTCCCGAAGCGGCTCACCGAGGTCGAGGACCGCTACATTCTGTCGCGCCTGGCTGCAACGATCGCCGTCGCGCGAGCACACCTCGAGACGTACAGCTTCCACCTTGCCGTTGAGGAGATCTACGACTTCGTGTGGCACGACTTCTGCGACTGGTACCTCGAGATCGTCAAGGTGCGCCTCGCCCAGTCCCCCGACGACGGAGTGAAAGGGATCCTCTACCACTCGCTTCGCGAGATCGCGAAGCTCTTGCATCCGTTCGTTCCGTTCGTGACGGAGGAGATCTGGCAGGCCCTCGGCGAGAAGCCGGCTTCCGTATCCATCGCAGCGTTCCCGGAGGCCGGAGACCGAGACGACGAGGCCGAGGCGCTGATGCGGGCGTTCCAGGAGATTGTCGTGGGCGTCCGCTCGATTCGCTCTGAGCTGGACGTTCCGGCGTCCGCCAAGCTGACCGCCCTGGTGAAGACGAAGGACAAGGCCTTGCGGAAGCTCCTGGAGGAGAAGGAGGCCGCGCTCGCGTCGCTCTCGGGGGCGTCGTCGTGGACGGTGGCAGCAGAGATGACGCCGCCCGACGGGTCAGCGCGTCAGGTGCTGGCCAACGCCGAGCTGTTCGTACCGCTTGCCGAGTGGATCGACATCAACGCCGAGAGGGCGAAGCTTCGCGCCGACCTCTCGGCCACCGAGGCTGACCTGGCCAAGGTCGAGGCTACGCTCGCAAACGAGAGGTTCCTCGCTCGTGCCCCGGAGGATGTCGTCGAGAAGGAGCGAGGCAAGCTGGCCGAGTTCAGCCACAAGCGGGACCGACTTCAGGCGAATTTGCGTTCGCTCGGAGGCTGAGTGAACTACTCCGAGGCTCGGGCGCTCCTCGATCGCCTGCCTCGCCTTCTCGTGAAGCCGGGGCTCTCGCGCGTGCGGCGCCTGCTCGAAGTTCTCGGGAATCCCGAACGAGCGTTCCCCGCGGTTCATGTCGCCGGGACGAACGGCAAGGGATCGGTTGTGGCCATGCTTGACAGCATCCTGCGGACGGCCGGGTACCGCGTAGGGCGGTACACGTCTCCCGAGGTCGAGGACTTCCGCGATCGGATCTGCGTGGATGGGGCTTGGATCTCTGAGGCGGACCTCGCCTCGGGGACTGCGCGGCTCGCGGAGGCGCTCTTTGCCGACCCGGACGTGCCGAGCCAGTTCGAGGCCATCACGGCGATCGCCTTCGAGCGTTTCCGGGGCGCCCTGGTTGATGTCGCCGTCGTCGAAGTGGGCCTTGGGGGCCGGTTCGACGCGACGAACGTCGTCTCTCCGGCGCTCTCGATCCTGACGAACGTGACCCTCGATCACACGGCGATCCTGGGCGACACCGCGGAGAAGATCGCGTGGGAGAAGGCGGGGATCGCAAAGCGGGGCGTCCCATTCCTCGTCGGTCCGCTTCCGGAGGGCGTCGCCGGCGTCGTCCGCGCCGAGTGCGCCGCCGTCGGGGCGCCGCTCCATTCGGCCGACGGCGTCTCCGTGACGCGACGTTCTTCCGACCTCGATCGCGCGGAGTACGCGGTGGAGGGCGACGGCCTGCCGACGCGGGTCGAGCTGGGCTTGGTTGGGGGGTACCAGCTCGAGAACCTGCGGCTTCTCCTGAGGGCCGTGCAGCTTCTCCGCACGTCCGGGATCGCGATCCCGGACGATGCAGTTCGGCAGGGGCTGGCCGTGGCGCGGTGGCCGGGGCGGACGGAAGTGGTGCGGCGGCGGCCCGCGGTGGTGCTCGAAGGCGCTCACAACGCGGCCGGCGCAGAGGAGTTGGCGCGCGACGTCGTCCGCTGGGCTCCGGATCGAGACAGCCGCCGGCTCGTCCTCGGAATCCTCGCCGACAAGGACGTCGACGCGATTGTGAACACCCTCGTCCCGCTGTTCGGACACGTCGCCGTGTGTCGTTCCGCTAGCCCACGGGCGCTTGCCGTCAACGATCTTGCAGCGCGCGTCCGAAAGCACGCGACGGAGCCCTCGTGCTATGATTCGGTCGCACGGGCGGTTCGAGACGTCGTGGCCCGAGCGGGGGCGGAGGACGTGGTGGTGGTGACGGGGTCTCTAACGGTTGTCGCGGAGGCGCGTCGGGAGCTCTGCGCCGGATGAGTACGCTGCTCGAGCGTGTCACGTCTGTCGGGGTGCCTCGGCACGTCGCCCTGATCATGGACGGCAACGGCCGGTGGGCGCGGGCGCGGGGCCTCCCTCGGACGGCAGGACACGAGGCCGGCGCGCGCGCCGCGGAGAGGCTGATCCGCTTCGTCGGTCGCAGACTCGGAGTCGCCTACGTCACGCTCTTTGCCTTCTCCGCGGAGAACTGGGGGCGCCCGAAGGCCGAAGTTGACTTCCTCTTGGCCCTTCTCGATCGGTTCATCGCCGAGCACCTCGGGGAGTTCGTAGACTCGGGCATTCGACTTCGCGTCGTCGGGGACGTTTCGTCCCTGCCGGCTGCGATGCAGAGGACGGTTTCGAACGCGATCGAGATCACGGCACGTGGGGTGAACCTCAACGTGACGATCGCCCTCTCCTACGGGGGAAGGCAAGACATCACGCGCGCCTGTCGACGGATCCTGGCCGAGGTCGCGGAGGGGCGGATGGCTCCGGAAGACGTGAGCGCGGAAGCGATCGCCCGGCGACTCGACACGGCGGGGACCCCGGATCCGGATCTCGTGATCCGCACGAGCGGCGAGCGGCGGTTCTCGAACTTCCTCCTCTGGCAGTCCGCCTACGCGGAGCTCTACTTCACGGACGTCTTGTGGCCGGACTTCACTCCCGCCGATCTGGTCATAGCCATCGACGACTATCAGAAGCGCGAGCGGCGGTTCGGAGCCGTGGCGGAGGTGGCGGGATGAACGTGCTCAAGCGCCTGGCGAGCGGGGTCGTCGCCGGCGGCGTCATCTTCGGGGTGCTGTATGTGGGAGCCCGATTCGACATCCGCTGGATCTCGGGATTCGTCATCCTGGCGATCGCCTACCTCGCGGCGATCGAGTACCTGCAGCTCATGCGAAAGCTCGGCGTCCCCCTCGCGGCGCCGGAGTTCCTGATCTGGATTCCCCTTCTTGTCGCGAGCTACGTCGCATTCGGCGGCCGGTATGCCGAGGTCGTTCTCCTCCTCGCCATCGCGTACCAGGTGCTGCGGTACTTGAGCGTTCTTCCTCACCGGACCGGGTTCCTCCAGGCGGTGGCGGGGGTGTTCGGCCTTCTGTACATCCCTTGGCTGTTGCACTACTTCTACCTGATCTACATGGGAGCCGCGGGGTACCCGCCGCATGTTGGCGGCGTCAACGCGGTCATCGTTCTCCTGATGGTGTGGGGTTATGATGCCGGCGCCTACTTCGTCGGAACGGCCTTCGGGAAACACAAGGCGTTTCCCAACGTCAGCCCGAAGAAGACGTGGGAGGGAGTGGCCGGAGGGCTGGTTGTGGCAATCGCGGGAGGCGTCGTCGGCGCTACGCTGTCCCCCGTATGGAGGGAACTCGTCTTCTGGAACGGGTTCCACCACATCCTCATCTCCGGGCTCTTCGTGAGCTGCGCGACGCAGCTGGGCGACGTGTTCGCGTCGAAGTTGAAGCGCGCGGCGGACGTGAAGGACTCGGGCACCTTCCTCCCCGGCCACGGGGGCGCCCTCGACCGTATCGACGGCCTCCTGTTCGCTCTGCCCGTCTTCTATTTCTACTTCCACTACATCCTGCGGTTCCTGTGAACTCGCCCGATGGCGGAGGAGAGGGGAACCTCGAAGCGAAGGACAAAGTGTAGGGCGGCCGCGCTAGGTTCGCTCGGCCGCCCTCTCCGGGTGGTGAAAAAGATGAGGGGGTTCTTTTTCGCTCCGGGTGACTATACCACATGCGGCGCGGAGCGTCAGTAATGTGCATTACTGACGAGCTGTAATGCAGAGACGAAGCATCGTTGGCCTTCACGCGGGACGCAGATCAGTCTCGGAGCAGGTCGCCCACAGAGAGGGACTCAAGGAGGTCGGACAGTTTTGCGTTGATCCGCGCCCACGCCTTCTTCGTTGGGCAGATCGAGACGAGATTGCAGCGGGGCTCCTCCCCGAGGCAAGGAACGAGGTCGATCGGCTCGTCGAGCGCCCCGAGGACGCGGCGAACGGACAGCTGTTCCGGCGCCATGGAGAGGCGGTAGCCGCCGGCCCGGCCTTGCCGGGACTCGACCAGCCCGGCGGTCCTCAGGCGGTGGAGGATCTTCTCGACGAACGGGGACGGAAGGGAGCATCGCTCGGCGACCACGGCCGCGGAGAGCGACTCGTCGGCCGGCAGGCGGGCGAGCTCGAGCATGAGGATCAGACCGTAGCTTGCCTTCTTCGTCAGTTGCATGAGCTAGGCTCTCCGGCCGCGGCGACGTCCCCCTTTGCCTGCTCGCGGTCGAGGAAAGCCTTGTAGCGCTTGTCGAGTGCCGCCACGTCTTTCTCGACCTTCTCGTGCCGGCGCCGCAGGGCATCGGGAATGGGCATCCCGTGCTCGGACAGGTAGTTGTGGATCGCTTCGTTCAGCGCGTCGGCGGCGAGCGCCGAGCAGTGCATCTTCACCGGGGGAAGGCCGCCAAGCTCCTGAGCGACGTCCTGGTTGGTGATCGCAATGGCCTCCAGAAGAGTCTTTCCCTTTGCCAGATCTGACACCATCGACGAGGTGGCGATGGCCGCCGTGCACCCGAACGTCTCCCACGACACGTCGGCGATGACGTCCCGTCCTTGGCTGTCCTTCTCCACTCGGATGTAAAGCCACATGACGTCGCCGCACACGATGTTTCCAACCTTCCCGATAGCCGATGGGTTGGCCAGCTTCCCCATGTTGTGGGGGTGGCGGAAGTGCTCGATCACTCTTTCGGTGTACACGTCACCTCACCTACCTTGAACGGAGACAAGTCGCGCAGATCCTTGACGACGCGGGGGAGGACGTCGAGCAGCCGATCGATGTCGGCGTCCGTTGTCTGCCGGCCGGTGCTGATGCGCAGGCTGCCGTGCGCCATCGACAGCGGCACGCCGATCGCCACGAGGACGTGGCTCGGCTCGAGGTCGGGCGACGAACAGGCCGACCCGGTCGACGCCGCGATCCCTTGCTCGTCGAGGCGCATCACGAGGCTTTCGCCTTCGATTCCCTGGAAACTGAAGTTCGCGATGTGGGGAAGGCTGTCCGTCGGGTGTCCGTTGAGGCGGGTTCCCGGGATGGAGCCAACCCCTTCGATCATGCGGGCGCGGAACCGCCGCATGCGGGCGACAACTTCGTCACGCTCCTGCGCGGCAAGGCGGGTCGCGGCGGCGAACCCAACGATTCCCGGCACGTTCTCCGTCCCGCTTCGGCGCCCGTTCTCGTGACCCCCGCCGTGCAGGGTCGGAGAGATTCGCGTCTTCTTGCGAACGACGAGGAGGCCTACGCCCTTCGGCCCGTGCAGCTTGTGGGCCGACGCCGACAGAAGGTCGACCGACGGCGTCGGAAGGTCGATCTTCCCGAAGGCCTGAACAGCGTCGGTGTGGAAGGCGACCCCCCGCTCGCGGCAGATCGCGCCGATCTCGGCGATCGGTTCGAGCGTCCCGATCTCGTTGCTTCCAGCGATGATGGACACGAGGAAGGTGTCCTTGCGGAGCGCGGCTCGGACCTGATCGGGTTCGACGCGCCCTGAGCCGTCGACGTCGAGGAGGGTCGCGTCGAAGCCGTGGGAGGTGAGCCAGTTGACGGAATGGAGGACGGCGTGGTGCTCGATCTTTGTCGATACCACGTGCCCGCCGCTCCGGCGAGGTGCGTACGCCGATCCGAGGATCGCGAGGTTGTCGGCCTCCGTCGCGCCGGACGTGAACACAATCTCCTCGGGGAGGACGCCAAGGAACTCGGCGATCGTCGCCCGGCTTGCCTCCACGGCTCGGCGAGCCTCACGCCCGAACGCATGGAGGCTGGACGGATTGCCGTAGAGGGAGTCGAAGTACGGCCGCATCGCGTCCAGGACCGCAGGGGCGACGGGCGTTGTCGCGCTGTTGTCCAGATAGACTCGGTCGGACATGATTGATCACCGCCAAAATCCTACCAAAAGAGTCCGACTTACGCAAGAAGAAACCGCCCGCGTCGGGGCGGGCGGTTCCGCTGGGCTCGTGATTTAGATCTGTTCGAACAACTCCGCCCCGGCTCCGCAGTCGGGGCACGTCCATCCGTCGGGGAGCTTCTCGAACGGCGTGCCGGGCTTGACCCCGGTGGTCGGATCGCCGACCGCAGGGTCATAGATATACCCGCAGACCGTGCATTCCCACTTAGCTGTCTTGTCCATCCCTTACCTCCTGGTCTAGAGGACCGGACGCTTCCGCTTCCGGGCTCCCCGCCTCCTGGACGGTCGGCGCGCCGGCTGCGTGGAACCGAAACTCGTCAATTGTACTCAGCCCGAAATGGCGGAGGAAGTCCTCCGTGACGGAGAGGAGGACGGTCCGTCCTTGCTCCTCGCCGCGCACGAGCCCGCGCTCCTCGAGCTCCTTGATGTGCTCGTAGGCCTTGTTCCCACGCACGCGGACGACGTTGGCCTGCGTGATCGGCTGGTTGTAGGCGATGACGGCGAGGGTGCGGAGCGCGGGTTGGGGAATGTCCTGCTGCGGGGCGAGGTGCGCGACGCGTTCGACGTACGCCGACTTGACTCGGAGGAGGGCGCGGCCTTCTTCGGCGTGGAGCTCGATTCCCCTCGCCGGGTCGGCGTAGACGCTCTGCAGGTCCTCGAGGAGGCGGTCGACGTAGGCGAGCGGAACGTCTCCGAGGATCTTGGCCAGGGCACGCCGCGTCAGCGGATGCGTGGCGAGGAACAGGGCCGCCTCGACGACGGCGAGGTCGTTTCCGCGGTTCGCGTCATCCATGTCCGTCTCCTTCGGGCCGCACGAGGGCTAGGCTTCCGCTTCGAGCCGGATCGAGATGTCGCCGAGGAACTCCTTCTGCGTGCAGGAGATCTGACCTTCCGCGGCGAGGTGAAGGACCTCGAAGAATCGGTGGACGCGCTCCTCCTTGTCGCCCTGGTCGAGCAGCTTGAAGAAGCTGAGGACGCGCCGGCCGGAGAGCAGGCTCTTGATCCTCTCGAGCAAGATGTGCAGGCGCTGCGAGAAGTCGGCTCCGCCGAGTTCGAAGGCCTGGAACGGATCGTACTCGTCCTCGATGTCCACGTGGTCGATGAGTCGTTCGGCGCGCCGTCGGCTGACTTTCATGGCTCCCTGGAGAGCGGTGCGAAGGTCGAGGAGCGTGACCTGACGTCGCGGCGCGCGAAGGATCGGGAGGCGGAAGCTGCCCGGGTCGACCGGGTCGCTGCCGACCTCCATCGCTTCGTCCACCGCCTCGTCCAGCTCGGCGACCAGTCCGTCGCGATCCGTCGCCCGCTCCTGCGCGAGGAGAAGGTCCGACTTCATGCGTAGGAGAATCGAGCAGGTGAGGACCATGCGGCCCGGAATCTCGAATTCCAGCTCCCGCAGCGCCTGCAAGTAGTCCCGGTAGCGTCGGGCGAGCTCGGAGACGTCGATGTCCCACGGGTCCATGTCGGCGGTCAGGCGGTGAAGCACACCTTCCCAACTCTGCCCGACGAGTTCCTCGACGGGGATCGCAGCAATCCGCAGTCCTTCCACGACAGCGTTCTCCTTCAGTTCAGCTTGAGACTCAGCACTTCCGACGCACCATGCTTGATTGTCACGCCGTACGCCCGATCCGCATGACGAACTGTTTCCTCGTTGTGAGAGACAACGATCACCTGGATGCGCTTCGCATACTGCTGCAGCATCCGCGCGAGGCGGCTCGCGTTCATCAGGTCGAGTGCCGCATCAATCTCGTCGAGGATGAAGAACGGGGCGTTCTGATGCTCCTGGATCGCGAAGATGAACGCCGTGGCGACAAGGGTTTGCTCGCCTCCCGACAGCGCATCCAGGACGTGCGGCTCCTTGTCGGGCGGCCTCGCCTTGATCAGTAGCCCGGACGAGATGTCGCCGGGAACCTCGAGTTCGAGCGTGCCGGTACCGCCCTCGAAGAGCTCGCGGAACAGGCGATCGAACTGCGCTCCGACCGCCGTCAGGGTCTCGAGGAAACGCTCCTTCTTCCGCTCCTCGATCTCGCCGATCAGCCGCTCGATGTCGCGCTTCTCTTGCTCGAGGGCGTCGACCCGCGCGTGGAACTGGTTGAACTCCGCTTCGTAGGCCGCGTACTCGTCGATTGCCCGCATGTTGATCGGCTCGAGGTGCTTCAGCTGGCGCCGATTCTGCTCAACGCGGCGCTCGAGCTCGCGAAGAGGGGCGTCGACGTAGTACTCCGCCGGCCTTTTCTCCTCCTCGCCGAGGGTCTCGAGCTCGGCCTGGGCCTCGGCCTCCTGGCGCCCGTACCGGGTCATGGCACGGCGCAGGTTCTCCAAGCCCTGGTAGGTCTCGCGGCGCTTCTCGCGCAGGTCGCGGAGCTTGTCGCTGCGGTTGGAGGCCTCGCCCTTGGTTCGCGATTTCGTCTCCTGGGCGGCGGCGGCCTCCTGTTCCTTCGCCTCGAGCTTGGACGCGAGATTCGCCAGTTCTTCCTCGAGCTTCTCGGCGTCCTTGCGGAGCTTGACGATGTGCTGCCTTCGCTCGGCGACGTCGAACCCGCCGTCCTTCGGTCTTGCTGCGGGCTCGGACTTCGCGCCGGGCGTCGGCCTCCAGCCCCCGGAGAGCGCTCCGCCCTTGCTCTGCATGTCGCCGTCCAGCGTCACGACGCGGACGCCGTCGATCGCCTTGACGGACTCGAGGTTCTCCGCGACGACGGTGTCGGAGAGGACGTACTCGAAGGCGCGGCGGTACTTCTCGTCGAACGTAACGAGGTTGATCGCGTAGTCGATGACTCCAGGGAGCTTGAGCGCCTCCGCAGAGGCGAGGCTCTTCCGCATCGTGACCAGGCGCCGGAGGGGGAGGATGCGGGCCCGTCCGAGTCGCTTCTCCTTCAAGTAGTTGATGCAGTCGATGGCCGTCTCACGGGAGTCGACGACGAGGTCGCCCAGACTCCCGCCGGCGGCCGTCTCGAATGCGACCTCGAAGCCCGCCTTGGGGGAGGCGAGGGACGCGACGGTCCCGTACACGCCGCCGTACTTGCGTTCGATGAGCGCGTCCACGGCGGGGTTGGCGCGGGCCGACACGGTCCCGTCCGCGGCCTTGGAGGGGGACGCGGCGCGCATCCGAGAGATTTCGTCGATCATCTCCTGGATGTTGTGGATCTGCTGACGTTTGAAGTTCAGCTCGCCCTGCTTGTGGAGCATCTCGGACCGCACGCGCTCCACGTCCTTGATCAGCGCGATCTGCGTGTCGCCCGTGAGGTCTTCGCGCATCCCTTCCAGTTCCCATTCCTTGTTCTCGATCTCCGCGTCGAGCTGCGCGACCTCCTTCTCAAGCTGTGCGATGCGCTCGTCCATTCCTTGGCGTTCCGTCACCGCCTGCTTGAGCTTGTCGGCGATGCGCTGCCGCTCGAGGTGGCGGATCGAGTGGTCGAGGCGCTCCTGTTCCTGCAACAGGTTTTGGTACTCGAGGGCCGCGTCTCGTTCCTTCTGGAGCGCGACGAGGCGTCGCCGGCGCTCGGCGAGGATGACTCGGTGGGTGTTGAGCTTTGTCTTCACGTCCTTCAGCTCGAGGATGGCCTTGTTCCGCTTCTCGTCGTAGGAGGCAATGCCGCTCACTTCGTCGAGAATCTCGCGGCGGCGGAGAGGCGTGCGGCGCACGATCTCGGTCACGCGCCCCTGCGCGATCAGCTGCTGGCCGTCGGGATCGATGCGGGCGGCTTCGAGCGCCTCGTCGATCGTCGTCCGCGGGCAGCTCTTGCCCATGAGCGTGTAGGTTGAGGACTTGCGCGTGATGCGGCGTCCAAGGGCGATCTCGGCGACCTTGGCGCCCGCGTCGATGAAGCGGTTGAAGACACCGTCCTCGTTGTCGAGGAAGAGGGTAACCTCGGCCGAATCCGCCGCGTCGAATCGCTCTCCTCCGTTGAAGATCAGGTGCTCGAGGCGGTCGGCACGGAGCTGGGACGACCGCCGTCCCATGACGAAGCTGATGGCGTCGAAGAGGTTCGACTTCCCCGAGCCGTTCTCGCCGACGATCGCCGTCATCCCTTCAAAGAAGGGAAGCTCGGTTCTCTTGCGGAACGACTTGAACCCTGCCAGCTCCACCCGGTTGATCTTCGTCATGTCACGTTTTCGAAAGGGTACTGGGGATTCGCTCCGGGAACAGGCTCAGTTGGATGATGGCTCCGCGGGCCGGAGGGCGCGCGGGCACCTCGAAGCCGACGAGCAACTGGTCGATCTTGAACCGGTTGTAGTCGTTCGGCTCGGAGATCCCTTCCTCCCATCGAATGATCGACGGGGTCGAGACTCCGAGGCGCTGGGCGGTCGCCCGCTTGCTCAGCCCATTCTCGAGTCGAAAGACCTGAAGCCGCTTCCCAAGTTCGTCCACCCTGGAGGCCCCCCTCCGACCACCGTACCAATATAACTTTTGTTACACCCGGCTGCAAAAAGATCGAGAGGGGCAGTCCATGCCCCTCTCGGAGAACCGTATCCCCTCACCTGTATCCTGCTAGTTCGTTCCGACGAACCCCCAGATCAGAGCCCCGACGCCCGCAAGCAACGCGACGATGGAGATGAAGTACAGCGTGCTGATGTCGCTGGCGGTCTTGGTGTTCTGCTCCTCCAGAGCCTGGATCCGAGCATCGTACTCGGCGAGCAGCTGCTCGTTCGCCTTCATGATGCCCTCTTTCGTGGTGGCCATCTCCGCGGAGAGGCTGGCGATCGCCTGGTCGAACCCTTCGAGCTTGGCTCGGTTGTTGTCGACCTTGATCGCGAGGGCGGCCATGGAGCGTTCCATCTCGAGGACTTTCCTCTTGAACGTGCCGACGTCCTCATCCTCGAGGGCCTGAACGCGCATCGCCAACTCGGCGTACTGAGACTCGAGCATCGTGATGTCCGAGCTGAACGTCTGTTCCATGGTCTGGAGATCCCCATAGAACATGTTCCGCAGGCCGTCGATGTTGCCGTAGACGTCAGCCTTGAAGCCGTCCAGAGCACCGTAGAGGTCGGACTTCAGACTCTCGAAGTCGCCGTAGATCCCCGTGCGCAAAGCTTCGAGCTGTGCGAGGATGTCGGCCTTGAACGCCGCGAACTCGTCAACATGCGCGCCGAACGCGATCGCAAGGGCATCGGCATCCGCACGCAGAGCGGCGAGATCGGCGCCTTGGGTGTCCAGACGGGCCTTCATCTCGTCACAGAAGGCAGCGAGTTCGGACAACCCGGCCTCAAGGGCGACGATCCGAGCACTCTGCTCCTGAGCGCGTGCCCCGAGGGCATCGACGTCCGAGCGGAGGCCGACGAGCTTCCCTTCCGCGGCCTTCAGCTCAAGGGAGACCGCCGAGAGGATGTCCTTCAGGTCCCTGACCCTGGCCGAAAGGTCGCCGAGCCCGGACATGTTCCCCTTGACCTCGGTGATCAGCTCCGCCATCACGTTCTGGACGCTGCCGAAGGCGGCTTCCATGGCCGTGAGTTCCTGTTCCAGTAGTGCCGGGACCGCCGTGGTGGTAGCTTCCTGCGCGTAACCGACGAACAGGAGAGCGAAAAGCGTCAGGGCGGTCATCGTTGCGACAGAAAGCGCTCTCTTCATCTTCTTCCTCCTTCGTGCGTCAGAAGATTCCGACTGAGCGTAGCGGGGATCGCAGTTCCTGAAGGGGACTGGCGCGCTCGGCATGTCGGCGGTTTGTCAGCCGGGAGCGGGACACCTGTCCGGGCGGGAGTCCGCAGCCAAAGCCCGCACCGAGTGTGCGAGGCAGCGCCGGGTCGACATCCCACGTGCCTGACCGCGCCGACCATCGCTCCAATTGCCGAAGGCGGCGGAAGACCTTCGATCCTGCCGCGACGCCGTATCCTAGATGCAGGCCGAGCCAAGGAGAAGGGTGTATAGTACGGGAGTCGCTAGGGCAAGCGAGGAGTGGGAGCAGGTATGAAGCGAGCGTCCATCGGTGTGGGGCTGGTCGTGCTTCTTGGAGCCGGCTGGTCGATCGGTCTGGCGGGCCAGGAGGCGATGTCTGGTCCGTGGTTGGACTTGGGATCCGAGGTCATGGCCGGGCTCCCGGGCGTGTCGAAGTACGATTGGGCGGACGCGGTGGAGCTGTTGCGGGACGTTTCTTTGGAGCTGCTGCCCGATGGCTCGGTGGTTTCCCATGCCCGGCAGCGGTGGCTGATCCTGACCGCGGAGGGCGTGAGCGACCTAAGAGCCTTTGACATCCCGTACTCCGGGGACAGCGTCACCATCGAGAGCGCCGCGGGCCGGACGATCCGGCCGGATGGGACGGAAGCCCAGGCGACCGCCATTACGGACTTTCAGCCGCCGACAGGGAACGTGCCCGTGTCGTCCGACCGTCGGATTCGGAGGATCGGGTTTCCCGCGGTCTCCGTGGGCTCAGTGGTCGAGTGCGACGTGAGGACTCGGATGTCGGCGGCGTGCTCTCCAAGCGGCCTCTCGGGGCAGCTCGCGTTGCGCGGGAAGTACCCAATCCTGCAGCAGGCGTACACGCTCACGGCCCCTGCCGATCATGCGCCCAGCTGGACGGTGCTGGGTGACAACCCCGTCGTGGCGGAACGCAGCGATGACGGCAGGAGCGTCCGTCTCACCCTGGGCGAGGTCCGCGCAGGGTGGACGGAGGAGCAGATGCCCTGCACGGAAGAGGCCTGGCCGTCGATCCGGTACTCGTTCCTGCGATCGTGGGCCGAGCTTGCCGATCGGCTTAGGGTCCTGCTTGCCGACGACACGCCGAGTGATCCCACGGTGCTCGCCATGGCCGACAGCCTCGTCGCCGGACTGCGGACGCGAGAAGAGGTCATCGACCGTCTGTACGCGTTCGTGCGCGACGAGTTCGCTTACTACGCTCTCCTGTTCGGAGACGGAGGTATGGACGCCGCCTCGTCGGCCGAAACGCTGCAGAAGAGGCGCGGCGACTGCAAGGGCCTGGCCGTCCTCCTGGTCACGATGCTTCGCCACGCGGGGGTCGAGGCATACCCGGCCCTCACCTCGCTCGCGTGCTCTCTCGAGGGCTCATTCGGCGGGTTCCCTTGGCTGCCCACGGCCATGAACCACGCCGTCGTGGCAGTCCAGGAAGAGGATGGAGGCTGGCGGATCCTGGACCCGACATGCACGTTCTGCGCGCCGGGTTTCAGCGGCCATGCAGGGCATACGGTCTGGGTCCAGAACGGCGAGGAGGGAACCCCGGGGACGGCGGTCGCCCTGCCCGAGACGCAGCCCGCGGAGAACCGTGTTCATTCGATCATCGATGCGGTGCTGGATGAGAATGGAGAACTGGAGGTCGACTGCGTGATGACGGCGACCGGCGCCCTCGCTGCAACCTACACGCTCCTCCTGCAGCGCGTGGATCCGGCGTACTGGGCGATGCTCTTTTCCGAGATGCTGTGCACCGGCCTGCCGCCTGAGTTGACTCCGGTCGTCTCGGCGGACGACGTCGAAGTCGTCTCGATGTGGGACCCCGTCGAGGTACGCGTCCACTACTCCGCCCGCGACGGCTCGAGCCGCATGGGGAGCAGGGGCTTCGTCCTTCCGTGTCCGCCGGACGTGCTCTGGGGGCCGTACTCGGCCGTCTTCCCACAGCAGACCATGGTGGCTTCGCGCCACTACCCGTTCGGCGTGGGTACGACCCAATGGTGGGAGTACGACCTGACGTTGCGCCTCCCGGAGGGCTGGCTCCCGAATCCGTGGGAGTCGCGTCCCGCGGGGACGTCGGCCGGCGTTTGGCAGTCCTACATCCCGCCGGGCGTCGACCAGACCCGCGGTGCTGCGACGTACCGGTCGACGTACGCGTTCTCCGAGGGGGTGCTCGCCGTCCACCGAGAGCTGATCATTGCCCAAGCCTGGTTTGCTCCGGAGGACTACCGAGCCCTGGACGATCTGGTGTACACGGCTCGCCAGGACATGCAACTTGGCTTCCGGTTCGGCGCTCCGGGGAAGCCATGACGGCGAGCCCGCACAATGCGGAAAGCAGGGGGGAGCGCGAGAAGGGGAGAGCGACGTGACGAGGGCTGTTTCGAGTCTTGCGGTGGCGGCGCTCCTAGCAGGCGCGATCTGGATTGGTGCCGCCGGGCAGCAGACGGGATCTGCCGGATGGACCGAGTCGGGCGCGGAGGTCACGGCGAACCTCCCCGCCGTGGGGAAGTACTCGAACGAGGATGCCGTCGAGCTTCTTCGTGAGCAGTCTGAGGAACTCCTGCCGGACGGTGCAGTCGTCTCCCGTGTCCACCACCGCTGGTGGGTGCGCACGCTGAAGGGAGTGGGAGCCCTGAAGGTCGCGAACATCCCCTATTCCGCTGGTTGTGAGACGATCGAGAGCGTCACGGCGAGAACGATCCGCCCTGATGGGACGGAGATTCAAGCGACTGCGATTTCCGACTTCAAGCAGCCGACGGGGAACATTCCGTTCTCGACCGACGACCGAACGCGGAGGATTGGCTTCCCGTCGGTCTCTGCCGGATGCGTCGTGGAATACGAGGTGACCTCTCGCACATCAGTGGATGGCCCGCTCCCGCTGCTCTTGGGGATGTTCTTGCTCCGAGACGACTACGTGATCGTGCGGCAGGTCTACTCCCTGACGGTCCCGGCGGGCGGGGTCCTGAACTGGGAAGTCCTCGGCGGCGATGACGTGGTGGCGAACTCCAGTGGGGATCAACGGAGCATTCGACTCGCTCTGGGTGAAGTTCCGGCGGGACTAGTCGAACCTGGAATGCCGTGCACGGATGATGTCTGGCCGCAGATCCGCTACTCGTCCCTCGCATCGTGGGCGGAGCTCGCCGATCGGATGAGAAGGCTGATGGGCGATGACACCCCGGAGGATTCGGCGGTCATCGCGATGGCGGACGGCCTGATCGCAGGAGTGCAGAGCGACGGCGAGATCGTTGACCGCATCTACGCGTTTGTGCGGGACGAAATCACGTACTACGCCATCTCGCTGGGGTGTGGCGGGTTTGACGCCGCTTCGTCGGCCGACACGCTTCGGAAGCGGCGCGGGGACTGCAAGGCGATGACGGCGCTCCTCGTGACGATGCTTCGTCATGCGGGCGTGGAGGCGTACCCGGCTTTGGTTTCGACGACATGTGCGCTCGACGACGCGTACGGCGGCATTCCGTGGTATCCGGAGAGCATCAGCCACGTAGTCACCGCCTGGCGATCGTCAGGAAGAGCAGGGTGGCGTGTCCTTGATCCAACCCACAAGGGCGACACGCCATACTCCAAACCGTGGGCCGGCCACACAATCTGGATCCTGGATGGCGAGCCGGGTGCGCCGGGAACAGCGTACGCCGTTCCCGAATGGACGGCGGCCGCGAACCGGATTCGTTCGGTCCTCGATGCCACGCTGGCGGATGACGGCGCGCTCCAAACAAGTGCCGTGCTGACGGCAACTGGATACCCGGCCTCCCGATACGCTAGCGCGCTGCAGTTCTACGACCCCGCCTACTGGAAACCTCTCTTCTTCAATGAGCTTTCGCACATGCTGCCGCATGACTCAAACCCAACGCTTGTGATCTCGGGTAGCATCCAAGTTGTCTCAATGTGGGACCCCGTGGAAATTCGCATTCCGTACGCTGTCTCCGACTACTTCAGCTACGCGACGGAGGAGGGTCAGCTGCTTCCCTGCTCTCCAGAGTTCTTCTTCAATCCGACGACGTCACTTGGCGCCGGGGCCGCCTGGGGCTTGGAGCGCTTGCTTCCCAGTACTCTCGAGACAAGAACGTACCCGTTCCTCGCCACTGCGTGCGTCTGGGAGTACGACATGACGCTCCATCTTCCGCCGGGCTGGTCGGTCGATCTGGCGGCTGCCGGGCTCAATTGGTCAGGCGTGCGATACGAACTGGAGAGCTCCTGTATGGACGCCACGTATCGAGCGGCCTATGCCTTTGCAGACGGCGTGCTTAGGGTGCGCCGCGAACTCACCGTTGCCTCGATGCGAGTGGAGCCCGAGAACTGCAGCTCCTTCGCAGCGGTTATGGCGATGGCGACGCAAGACGCCGTGCGGCGTTTCCGCTTCGTCCCGCCGACTCCATAGTGGCGACGCCGGCTCCTAGAATCCTCGGGCGACCGCCGCGCCAATGCGTTCGACGGCCTCGCGGAGGTTGTCGAGCGAGTTCGCGTAGGAGAGGCGGAGATAGCCCTCGCCGTGGCGGCCGAAAGCCGTGCCCGCCAGCGTTGCGACGCCGGCCTCCTCCAGCAGGAGGTCGGCGATCTCCTTCGCCGGTCGTCCCAGTGCGGAGATGTTCGGAAACGCGTAGAACGCCCCATGCGGCACTCGGCAGGAGAGTCCCG
>Ga0105102_10000169_pt1 | contig 16877 bp, 17 predicted proteins | sample PPLLaktember2015_FD_87032 | JGI IMG/M metagenome (GOLD analysis project Ga0105102, IMG submission 87032) | Freshwater sediment microbial communities from Prairie Pothole Lake near Jamestown, North Dakota, USA - PPLs Lake P7 Core (6) Depth... | ecosystem: Environmental > Aquatic > Freshwater >...
AAACTTCCTATATCTCTACCCTAAGAAATATCCGTAATCTACAAGAGCAACAGCAAGACGCTGAAAGAAATAGACTAAGAACGATTGAGGATATTAAACGGACTCAGGAAAACCTTAATCGCACTTTAGCTGATTTAATCCGACAAACTAATAAAGAATTAGGCTTTATTCCCCAATCAATCAAGGATATTGTCACAAATCTTAATACACTTCCAGAACCAATTAAATTAATCAATTCTGAGTTAGTGGCTATTCCCCCAAATATTAAGACTTCTGGAGAAGACTTAGTAAAAAGTATAGAGGAAACTGCTGAGGCAATTAGAAAAGCTAAGGAAGGTTTGATACTACCAGCACCTGGTAATTTCGCCCCTGCTCCTGTGTGGAATGGGGGAGGGTTTTTACCGCCACCACCATCGTTAAAAGGACGCAATAATTTTCGACAAACTTTTAATGGCTCGGAATTTAAAAATATCCCGCGCAATATCTTTGTTTATCCTGTTCCAAACGGGCAAATCACAGGCGATCAGGGCGATCAACATCGCGGAGTTGATGTTTTTGCGCCCGTAGGAACGCCAGTTTTAAATATTCGATCAGGAAGGATTGTTAGTGCTGGACCAGGCGGAACAATTAATAAAGAAGATTCTAATCCAAGTTTACCTGGATATCAAAATCAACATTCGATCAAAATCCAATTTGATATTCCAATTGTCGTAGATGGGAAAACTTTGACACACGCTTACTATACTCATTTAACTGATCTTGCGCAAAATTTTCAGGTAGGGCAACAAGTAGAAGAAGGAGTAGTTTTAGGCGGCGTAGGCATGGCTGGAGGTGCTCCTCATCTCCACTTAGGACTCTCAGAAACTGCAAATTTTCGAGGGCGATCAGCTTTATCAAATCGCGACACTTTACGAGTGTTTGATGCGATTGCAAATCAACAAAAAAATACTGTAAGTTCAGGATTTCCTAAAGTTCCTTTTGCTTCTTTGATTGAAGGTGCGGCTAGACAAGTTGGCATTGATCCGCTTCTTTTTGCCGCTTTAATTAAAAAAGAATCAAGTTTCCATCACATGGATCCCAATTATCCTACTCAGATCCATACGAGTTCAGCGGGTGCAATGGGACTTAGCCAATTAATGCCTGACACTGCCAAAGAGTTAGGAGTAAATCCCCTTAATCCTACTGAAAATCTAATTGGCGGCGCAACTTATCTTGCTAGAATGCTTAAGCGATTTAACGGCAATATTGAGTTAGCCTTATCGGCTTACAAAGCGGGCCCGGGTAATATCAGAAATGGTCAGGTAATGGCTGCTGGTACTGTTGAAGATGTCAAGATAGTAATGCAATATTACCGGGAATTTCTTCGGCAATTTAGAAGAAATCAAGGCGGTCCAGAATTTAGTAGTCCCCCGCCTATAGCCCAATTACCGACTCTACCTAATCAAAATCAAGATAATTTCTGGGATGCCGATTTACCACCAGTTCTTAAAGACAATCCGATTAACTTCCAGAGTCCTAATTTACCTCCCGTTCCCAATCTTCCTACGGGTAATCTTGGCGCAGCGGCTGATCAAATTCGCAACGCTGAAACAGCTAACCAAAACGCTGATGAGTTTTTAAGACGGCTAGAAGAGCAACAAAATCTAAACAATACTCTTGACAGAGCAATGAAATTTAGACAGCAGCAAGAGGAAGATGCTCGCAACTTAAATAGAACTATTCGTGACGCATCTGAAAGCGTTACCGATTTAACAATAAATTCTAAAGGCTATTTAACGGTTCAAGAGGAAATTAATAAGTCTGCCACAGAAGTCTCTCGACAGTATCGTTCTCAAATTGAATCACTACAAGACCAGCGACGGACTTTACTTTTAAATGCCGACGCTCAAAAAAAATACAGCGACGTAATAAAAGAACTCTTAAGAGAATTTCAAAAAAAAGGTATAGCTCTTCCCCCTGAATTTGTCAAAGAAATGACAGATAGTATTAATGTTTTAGCTAAACGCGCTGAATCAGCTAAAGAACAGGTAACAATTCTCGATCAAGCAATTGAACAATTAGGCAGAAATCAGGGAATAGCTACCTTAGAAGCATCATTTAGAAAAACCAGAGATACAGTCAGGAGTATCCGTGATCGGTTAAATGATTTAACTATCCAAAGAACGCAACTAGAATTTCAGTCTCGACCGACTTTATTTGATGATTCCGCTATCCTTGCCGAACGTATTAGCCTACAAAAAGAAAAAGAGGAATTAGAGGATTATTTAGAACCTTACAAAGACTTACCACAATACGCTGAATATGTGGCTAATATCCGCTCGGAATGGGAAAAACTTGCAGAATTAAGATTAGAGCGAGCGGAGTTAGACGCTTCCCCAAATCGTGGCGCAGCTGAAAGCTTTTTCTCTGATATTAGAGAAGGAAAAGGAATAGGATCAGCTTTTAGTAGTCTTGGATTAAATATCATGACAAAATTTGTCGAGGGTATTACTAAGCCTGCTATCGATGTCCTAGCTTCTGCTATCGATGGATTTATAAAGCCGATTACTCAGGCATTTGAATCAGTATTTAATGCAATCATCGGGCCAGTAGGCAATTTCTTTACTAACGCCCTAAACAGTATCTTCAAACCAGTAGGTAACATCTTTTCCTCTATTTTTGGGGGCGGTGGCGGAGGTGGCTTATTTAATAGCTTACTTAGTGGAATAACAGGGATTTTTAGTGGAGGACTCGGTTCCATTGGATCACTTGGTAGTATAGGAGCCTCTAGCTTTGCTTCTGCCCCAGCTTCTGCTTTTTCTCTAGGTACAGGATTCAGCCTATTTAGTGATGGTGGGAAAGTTGGAGATGCTAATGTTCCGATAGAGAAAAATATCATTTCAGCTTTTCAGCGTGAACGAGCAATGTCGGGAGGCCGAAAACCTCGATTAATCGTAGCCAATGAAGACGAATTAGTTCTCAACCCTAAAGAAACAGAAGCATATCTAGAGTACAGAAACAACGCTCCTATTAAGAACTATGCTAATGGAGGATTTGTCGGGGGTAAGCCTAATTACTCCACAACTTCAAATACTAATAGCTCTAATCAGTCTTTGGTAATTAATAACACCAATAATGTGACTGTAGAATCACGGAATGATATGGGTTATAGTTTAAATCAATTGAAAGAACGGGAAAATGCACAAAATGAACGAACTAAAAAACGATTCTTTGGGTAATCAAATCGTTGCTGAATCTCTTGAATGGCTCGGTACTCCTTGGTTTCATGGTCAATCGCTTAAAGGAATTGGAACCGATTGTGTAGGATTTATCGCTGGCGTAGGGATTGAAGTCGGATTCTTGCCTCATGATTTCATTATTGAAAACTACGAACGGATTCCCCGGAACAATTTCTTAGTGAGATTTATTGAGGGTATCTTGACAAGAGTAGAAGGTAGTCCAGATAAAGGAGATATTTTAGTCTTCCGTAAATCAGGTATAAATGGTCATGTAGGCATCTATTTAGGAGATGGGGAGTATATTCATGCTGACTCAATAAATGGCGTGATTAAGACCTATATCTATGAATACCCGCCTGTACTAATTTATCGAGTACCTGTTTCGGGAGTGGTAAAATCATAGAAAATTACGATAACCCCGATGAGAAAGATTGTTTTAAGCTTATTGTTTTTAGGAATGATGCCTACCGTGGCACTGTCTCTCGATAATCAGACTCAAGAGATACTTGAGAAAAGAACTTGTCAGTATCTCAAGTCTGGACTGACACTGGGAGAAACTATGGGAGCGATTAGATATGCCGTTGAACAGAACAGTAGTTCGAGGTCACAGTACGAACCAATTAATATTTGGCGTGATTATTTTATCAACGAAAGAACAAGGAAAATCTTTGTCAACGCTAAAAAAAGATGCCCAGAGTTTTTTCCTCGTAACTAAGAACCCATACCGTGGGAAGTTGGATTGTTGATAGATTGTAAATAACCCTATCTACAACCAAAACCGTTACCCTGTAAAGGTTCTAGACTTTGTAGATGTCGTTGATACTGTATAGAGGAAAAAAAGAAAATAGGGTAAAAAGGAAAGACAGCCTCAACAGTAAGAGCGTAAAAAAATAATATTGGGGAATAGCGTTAACAGTATCAACAAAGTCTAGAAGCTATATATATCAAGGGTTCTATTGTTAATAACAATATCTACAATCTATTAACAATCTAACAATGACTGCCAGCATAGGACACTAAAAAAGAAAGAGGATTATTTTAATCCTCTTTCCCTGATTATTTCTTCCTACTGACTAGAATCGTCAAGCAACTATGTGAAATGGTACAATTGTAGTAATGCCCCCGTTAGTACCGGGGGACTAACCACATTAACTGAATAGGAGTCCAATATGGCTATTGATATTGTACCGTTTTCTCAATCAATTGCTCAGTCTCTAGTGGACAGTGGGGAGTTATTCCCCGTAGATTTTGAGTTAGCTTGGCAATGGTTGGGATACTCAAGTAAACAAGCTTGCCGAAAAAAGTTAACTCGCAATTTTGATACAGGAACAGACTACTTAATTGAATCTGTCACTGTTTCACATGAAGGGAAGACAACTGCATCAAGAACCGAAATCATTAAACTTTCAGTTGAATGCTTTAATAAATTAAAAGCATCTAAACAGGATAAACGCTTTGGTGAGGAGAAACGAATACAAAAAACATTGCAAGAAAATTGGGGCGGAGATGTGGAAGTTATAACCCCTGTGGGGCGGATTGACCTTTTAACGCCTACCGCAGTTGTTGAGATAAAAGATGTTCGGCAGTGGAAGTCTGCACTGGGTCAGATACTTGTTTATCACAATTACTATCCTAGCCATGAAATGATTTTAGTTTTCTTTGGTGCGTCTCATTCTAGCTTCAAGGAAATTGTTGAACACCACTGCTCAAAATTCAATATAAAAACAATATGGCATAACAAATAATCACCCGGATGAGTGTCGCTCACAGCAATGGTTTGACGGCTTCTCGTACCGAACAAATCTTTCTGACTATCGATTGTTTTAAGTCACTGGGCATGATGGCTGGGACGGAACAGGGAAAAGTGATCCGAAAATATTTTCTTGAATGCGAACGCATCGTTAAAGAAGTAATCCCCGCTCAAAGTGGACGTATTCGAGAATTAGAACTTGAGTTAGAACTGACAAAAGCCAAAACCTATTATATGGATCGGCGTGACGCAATTCGATTAATACATGGTGCTGAGGTTTTAGCCTTGTTAGATGGCCGTCCAGATATTGTGATCGAGAAGGTTGAAAAAGTCACCGAGACAATTATCTGTAAAAACGGACGAAACGTGAGTTTTGAGGGTCGTTCTACTGCTGAGTTAGGGAAAGAACTAGGATTCAAGTCTGGAAGAGAGTTAGAGCGTTGGTTGGAGAAGAATGGACGCTCTCATTTAGTGTGTCAGGGGTTGCGAGTTAATCAAGCATCCTATGTCCCCACCGAAAACCTCAAGGAAGTTAAGCAGCTTTTTTCTAAGGCTAGAAACCGTCAGCTATTAATCGGAGAATAAAGTTAAAAGTGCCAGTCTGTGAACTGGCACTTTTAATGTTAGCTATTCCGACAACACTCTTGAGTATTAGTTATCTGGCAAACTTCTAATCAATTCCCGGACTACCTCGGTTATTGACCGCTTTTGGGCTTTACAGTAGTTTTTTAGCTTTTTCTCTTCGGGGATCGAGATACGGGCATTGAGAGGATAATAATCTATATCCTTATTTTCATTTGACATTTCTAGTAGGTTTATGGTAGATTTAAGTTAGTCAAATATAGTTTAGCACCTTTTTCTGCTATAAGTTATGTTTAATTCCCGATCTAATTATGTTAAATTTACCGCTTGGACTAACTTAGATAGTTGCAATATATCGCAAGAAAGATTACTTACAAAAGAGATTTTGATCGCAATTACTTCTGAATTAGCCAAAAAATCTGGTAAATTTAACGATACTAGCTATTGTTCTGTTTTAGTTGCCCCAGAGATTTTTGAAAAATTTATCATCACTGAAACAGGATTAAATTATAAGTCTCAGATTGTTGATGTGCCAAGATTATTATACTGTTGGGAAGCTATAGGTTTTCCCCTTTATATTGATACTACCGCCTTTAACTTTTATAAGGGTTGGGCTATAGGTTCTGATGTGGGAACTGGTATCCCAAAAAATCTTTAGACTTTTTACTTGACATTTCTAGTAGGGTTGTGGTAGATTTAAATAAGAATAAAGGAAGGTCGATCCATGAGAGCCAAAAAAAGTAAAGTTAAGCGTAAAGTAGATGAGTATCAAATTCAAAAAACGCCTAGTTCTAAAGACGGGCATATAAGGTTTAGTATTGTCAAAAAGACTCCTAAGACAAAGGAAGAAAAGCCTCCTAGGAAAGTCTTAGAATTTAAAATACATCCTACTAAAGAACAAATCACAGAGATTGATCGTTCTTTAGCGGCGTGTAAGTTACTCTGGAATCTTTCGATCGCACTTAAGGAAGAATCAAAACAAAGATATTATCGCACAAAACATAAATTTGATGAGTTTAGCCCTGAAATATGGGAGTTAAGTTATTTTGGGCATTACGACGAAAAAGAGTTTGAAACCCTTAAAGATGAAGAGAAAGAACTTTTAATCGGTAATCCTTGCTGTAAAATCGCCTATTTTAAAAAGACAAGTAACGGAAAAGAGTACACTCCCTTAGATGCTATTCCTATCCGTCGTTTTATGAATGCTGAAAATATTGATAAGGATGCTGTTAACTATCTTAATAGACAGAAACTTGCTTTTTATTTCCGAGAAGATACAGCAAAATTTATCGGTGAAATTGAAACAGGGTTTAAAAAAGGCTTTTTTAAAAGTGTGATTGAACCCGCTTACGATGCCGCTAAAAAAGGTATTCGTGGGGTTCCTAAGTTTAAAGGAAGACGGGATAAGGTAGAGACTCTTGTTAACGGTCAACCTGAAACTATAAAGATTAAATCTAATGGAGTTATTGTTTCTTCAAAGATAGGATTACTGAAAGTACGGGGACTTGATCGATTGCAAGGGAAAGCTCCCCGAATGGCTAAAATTACTCGTAAAGCGACGGGATATTATTTACAGCTAACTATCGAAATCGAAACTGACGACACGATCTACAAAGAATCTGATAAGTGTGTCGGGTTAGATATGGGTGCTGTAGCAATATTTACCGATGACTTAGGGAGACAATCAGAAGCTAAACGCTACGCAAAAATTCAGAAAAAGCGACTTAACCGATTGCAACGTCAAGCTTCTAGACAAAAAGATAACTCTAATAATCAGCGTAAAACTTACGCTAAACTTGCCCGTGTTCATGAGAAAATAGCCCGTCAAAGAAAAGGGAGAAATGCCCAATTAGCCCATAAAATAACCAGCGAATATCAATCAGTTATTTTAGAAGATTTAAAACTAAAAAACATGACAGCCGCCGCAAAACCTAAAGAAAAGGAAGACGGCAATGGCTATAAACAGAATGGCAAAAAAAGAAAGTCTGGATTAAATAAAGTATTGCTTGATAATGCTATCGGTCAACTTCGCACGTTCATCGAGAATAAAGCCAAAGAACGTGGCAGAAAAGTGATCCGAGTTAATCCTAAACATACTTCACAAACTTGCTTCAATTGTGGTAATATTAATAAAGCTAACCGCGTTAGTCAATCAAAGTTTAAATGCACTAGCTGTGGTTACGAAGCCCACGCCGATCAGAATGCCGCCGCAAATATTCTGATTCGTGGACTGCAAGATGAGTTTTTAAGAGCTATTGGCTCTTTATACAAGTTTCCCGTCTCTATGATTGGAAAATACCCTGGTTTAGCAGGGGAATTTACGCCTGATCTTGATGCAAATCAAGAGTCTATCGGGGACGCGCCGATAGAGAATGCCGAACACTCGATTAGTAAGCAGATGAAGCAGGAAGGGAATCGCATACCTACTCAGTCCGAGAATGGCTCGCAATCCCTTATTTTTCTTTCCGCCCCACCTCAGCCGTGCGAGGATAGCCACGGCATAAATAACCCGAAAGCCTTACCCAATAAGGCATCTAAGCGAAAGCCTAAAAAATCACGGGGCGCAATCCCCGAAAACCCCGACCAGCTTACGATCTGGGATTTACTAGCCTGATTTTTTGGAATGAGCAGAACCTTGAAAACTGAATTTTAGCGAATGGGGCGCAATCCTTACCCAAAACCCTTTTATATCAAGGGCTAAAGGAAGATGGGAAGCAATTAAGCTTAAGCCTTATTAGGGGTTGAAACCTTTAAAGCAATGACAAACAAAGAAATCCTTGTCTGAAGCAATTAAGCTTAAGCCTTATTAGGGGTTGAAACATACGATTTGACGGAACCAGAGGAATGCGATCGCGAAGCAATTAAGCTTAAGCCTTATTAGGGGTTGAAACGTGATAATTCTGCACTAACGCACCGAAAACCACATCCGAAGCAATTAAGCTTAAGCCTTATTAGGGGTTGAAACTATTAGTTGCCATGTTTTTATCTCTATCTCTTGAAGCAATTAAGCTTAAGCCTTATTAGGGGTTGAAACTAACAATTACCCAGTTAAAAGATATTTATACAGGAGAAGCAATTAAGCTTAAGCCTTATTAGGGGTTGAAACTATGAGGTTATCCATGCACTAGATATGGCTGCTTCTGAGAAGCAATTAAGCTTAAGCCTTATTAGGGGTTGAAACGATAACGCTAAATTCTCAGATTCTCCCAGTAATTGAAGCAATTAAGCTTAAGCCTTACTAAGGATTGAAACAAAACAAAACTCCAAAACCATGCTACAAATTATCTCAGGATATAAATTAGAGGGATTATCGATTGCATCCATCGGGATGTGTCAATCTCTAGAAGCAATCGATGCTCTAGTATCTGACTTCGTAAATAGAAGCGACTACCCAGTAATCTCTAATGTTTTGGATTTTTTCAGTTACTGGCAATTAGAGGGAACAAAACTATGCCAACTTCTAAAACACTGGCAACTTAGCAATACATTAATTAGATTAGTATTTTGGGTAATTGAAAAAACCTGCTTAGTGGACTATTTCTTTTTTACCAATTACTAAAAGGATGCAGTAAAGAAGCTAGAATACACACAACTTCAATAGAACTCGTTGATTTTCTGCTAGAATACTGGCCAAGCAATCAAATTACTGTGATTAAAAAATCAAAAGTATTTAATAAAGACTTTGCCCAAAAAATCAGAAATCAAGGGCTAGATATATTAAGATAAACCTACACCTAAAAGAAGGCACTATGATCATGGAAAAATACACTTCGGCTAAAATAGAACAAGATGGGAGTGCTAAAACTTTCATCTATGAACCAACTGACACAGAACCCACTAAAAAAGAACTTAAGGATAAATTAATAGAAATCTTAATGATACTTAAAACACTGACATCAGAAAAAGTAAATTTAATTTATTTTCTTATCAAAGTTATAGACAAATAACTTTAATTGTAGTAAAGTAACATAGAACACCTAAAAAGATTAAACCCGAAAAAAACAATGAATCAAACACAACTAGATAAAAAGATTAGTCAATTTTTAAGGAAAAAATTAACCAAAGCGGAACTAAAAGAAATGGAAATAAAACCACGTTCTTTAATCTTAAATTTGTTTTTAATTTCTGTGTGGGGATTTATGTTAATCACCAAAGGGTTGTTTTACACTTTGTCTTTTGGTTTTTATATTTATGTTTGTAACAAACTTTATAAACCTATCGACAGCTATTTACCTATTATTTGGACTATCCTTAGAGAAGATGTTCCTTTTGGATGGTATAATTTTTTTGAGAATTTTCGTCTTTGGCGAAAATTAATAGCTGAAAAAAATATAAAATTGATAAATTTTTGGAAAGATTCCTTTTGGTGTGATCTTAATTTTTACAGAGAATAAATCTAATATAGTTAATTTGTAACAAATTATTAAACTTTCCTAATATCTTGATAGCAAACAATATGCCCTTTATGGTTCCATTTAATTCTTGTCATTCTTGCTCTATTTAAGACAGTGAGTCAGTAAAATCTGTTGAAAACTATCCTCAACAGCATCAAGGACTTTTCAGTGATATTAATAAAAACCGTCAAACTCAAAAAGGATTAGAAGGTTACTTAGAAACCTTTCTAAATATTTGGAATCGAGAATTAGAGCCTGATGGTGAATTTAGTTGGCAGATTATTCGTTTTCAGTTTAAAGAAACAAAAAGTTTTATGTTAGCCGTTATTTTCTCTACACAAGAGTACGGAGAAAAACTTCAACCCGTTTCTGAATTAGAACAAAAGCAAAAATTAGAAGCTATTAATCAACTAATAAAACAGAAAAATGATTTAGTTTGTTCGGTTTCTGATACAGAAATTATCATTATCAAGCGCAATGAACAAAGACTCTGGACTTGTAGCATGGCGCGTAAAGACGCAGGAGAAGCAATGCTTCAACTTCTTAATTTGCAAGAATCTCAAAAGAATCAAGAAAATCAAAAACCAATATGATTGACAAGCATTAAGAATTATAGTAAGATAAATTTAAACAAGGATTGGTGGCCGAGTAGTCGAAGGCGGCAGACTGTAAATCTGTAGAGTAATTCCACGCTAGTGCAAATCTAGCCCAATCCACTTAGAATAGAGAAAATACTATCTTTTAAAAAGCCGTGGCTAATTTTCTCATTCCCGTAGCGACAGGGATCGGGGCTAACCTATTATTATCTCTATTTGCTCCTAAACCTCCTACTCGACAAAAAGGAAAAATTGAGGATACTGGGTTTCCCGATGCTGAATACGGTAAAAGCCTATCCTATCCTTTTGGAAAGGTGAGGAAAAAAGGGCTAACTATGATGTGGGGGCTTCCTCTCAAGGAAGTCATCACGACCAAAAGACAAGGCGGAAAAGGTGGTGGTGGTGGGCAAACTACCAAAGTTTACACTTATTTTCTGACAGCTGCTTATCCAATTGCTAGAAAAATTGGCTCTGTTGGGCGAGTTTGGATGAACAGCGTCCTCGTTTACAATTCCGAAACTAATGACGAAAAAAGCCTAAAGTTTATTGAGCATACAACTATTTATACTGGCAATCAAACTACACCATCGTCAGTAATTCAATCAAAAGAATCTAATCCAGTACCTGCTTTTACTGGAATGTCTTTTTTAATTTTCGATAATTATCCGATTGCTAACTATGACGGCACTGGATTTCCTACTATTGATATTGAGGTGATTGGAGAAAGTGGGGACAATCCAAAAATAAAAGATATTTTGAAAACTATTTGTAAATTAGCTAGTAGAACAGACGATCAAATTGATGTGACTGACATTCCTGATGATTACCGAATTCAAGGATTTGATTTATTGTTTGATGGGACATCTTTTGCTGATCAGTTAGAAGAACTTATGAGAGCTTTTTTTATTGTAGCAAGGGAGCCAAAAGATAAAATCATTTTTAAAAGACAAGAACAATTATCTGATCCTATTTTTATCCCTAAAAGCTCTTTTGGATCTAAAAAATTTGGAGAAAATCCTATTGACATTAATGAGAAAAAACTGACTCATTTTAGAGAAACTCCTAGTGCCGTTACAGTATCTGGACTAAATGTTTTAAAAAATCATGAAACTATTACCGTAGTAGCTAAAGACCCATCAGATACTCACACAAACGAGCTTAGTTTTCAAACTAAGTTAATAGATGTAGATACGCTTTTCATGAATATTGCTTCAAAAATTCTTTTTTTAGGGAAAACGCAATCAAAAACTTTTTCAAAAATGTTTTTATTGCCAGCATGGGAAAATTTGAAAGTTGGGGATGTAATTTTTACTAATGATAATAACAATTATCATCAGGAATTGATGCAAATCACCAAAAAAGTAAGAGGCGTAAATTATTTAATTGAAATTGAAGCTACTCGATTTCAAGGAGTAGGATATTTACCAGATATTCCTATAGATAACGAATTTCCGCCAGACAATAACACTCCTCGTCCCTACGGACGCGCTAACGCTATTCCTATTGAAGTCCCAATAGTTAATAGCCGAGATACAGACATAGGAATTTATGTGGCAATTGAAGGTAACTCTAGTTTTAACAGAGGAGCCTTATTTTATTCCGATGACAACGGCTTAAGTTATGATTTTGCTGCTGACAATATCTTCAACAGCACAACTGGTACTGTATTAAGCTTCTCCCCAAATTTTAACAACGCTTCTCCTAGTTTTATTGACGATTCAAACTGGATACGAGTAAGCATGAATTCAGGGGAATTAGAGCCAGTCACTCTTGAAACATTTCTATCGGGCAAACAATTAGGTTGGTTCTCTACCGGAGAAATTATAGCGTTTAAAAATGCTACTATTGTGTCCAACAATCCCTTGACATTTGATATTTCATATACAATTCGTGGAGTCAAGGGAACTGAACCGGCTATTTCTAGGCATATAATAGGGGAAAAATTTGTGCTACTAACTAATTATTTAGTTCGATTCCCTTTAAATCTTTCTGATATTAATCGAGAATATTTATTAAAAGTAGTTCCTGATGGACTACTTGAAACTGATATAGAGGAAGAAGTCTCTCACGCAATTACTTTAGAAGGATTAAAGCCTTTCCCTTGTGCTGTAAGAGGGGAAAAAGATAACAACGATTTAATTATTACTTGGTATCGACGGACGCGGTTAAATGGTCGTTGGATCGACTATATGGATATTGCTTACGCAGCAGGAGAATTGGACAGCTATGTAGTCAGAATTTACGACGGGGACACAGTAAAACGAGAATGGTCAGTATCGTCAGCCCGAAGCGTCGTTTACACAGAATCGCAACAGATAGCCGATTGGGGATCAATCCAATCGGCTTACACAGTACGGGTTTTTCAAAATTCAAGCTATCCAGTGCCTTTTAAAGAATCACTAGCAACGATCGTCTAAGCAGATAGCAGTATTTAATTTAAATATGCTAAGTATATCTTCTGTTCTTTTGTAATTCGATTGTTAATAACCTTATTAACAATCGAAACCTTTACCTTGACTAGGTTTCAAGGTTTGTTGATACCGTTGATGCTTTATAGGAGGAGAAAAAGATAAAGAAGATATAATAAATTGAAATCGGATATTTAAGAGGTAGAACGATGTTTAGAAGAGTACAACAATTTTTAGACTCTGGCGATAGTGATAAAGCTAGAGAAGAAATTGATAGAGCTTTCGGCAATCTGAAAAAGGTAGATAGTCAAGTTAGAGAGTTTGCCGCTCTGTTGGCACTGGGATCGATCGAAGCTTCAGAAATCGGCTTAGGGGTATTGGGACGCAAGCTTCTACAGAATGACAGCGAGATTAATAATGAGGTTATTTGGTTATTTATTGCGTCAATTTTATCTCGCAATAGTATTCCCGCTGATAGTCCATCTAGAATCAGCCTACTTGTTCTTACCGCTTCTGTCAATAGTTGGGAATTGCCAATTTTTGCGCTCCTTGCCCCTGCCCTCGACGCTTTTTTTAAAGTTAGTCTTGCGGACGGAACCCCTTTGATTGCCGAACAAACTCTCGATTTTTTGACCACTTGGGGAAGAATTTATGCTAAAGCACCTCATGTCAAAACGCAGCTTCAAGAACTTCAATCTCTTAGTAATAATCTATTAGAGCAAGTAGATGACTTAGAGTTAAAAACTGAATGGTCAGAGGGAATTAATATATTTTTTAAAGAAGCCAGTACAACCAAATATTCAGATAGTAATGTTTTTTATGCTGGTGAAGACTTAATTAAAAAAATTTATAATACTCAAAGTTTACAGCGCGATACAGAAGATAAGAATTTGGCAGAGACAAAAGACAAGTTACTCCGATTAGTCACTACAGAAAACAATATGATTAAAATTAATGAATATACCAAAATCGTCATCAACTCCTCTCTAAAAAACTAGATGATAACCACCCCAGAATTTGCGCTAAAGCGGCTGAATCTTTGGCTAAGATTGGCACAGAAACAGCTATTCCGGGGTTGCTCAAGGCTTTATCCGATGCGGAAGATAGCGTTCGTTTCAGTGCCACCGATGCAATCGGTAAAATTGGTTCTCGCTATGCCTTAACCTAAAATGGCAATCAGTCCTGACAATTTACCGTGTGATTGGCTCAATGCCGACAGCAGAAATTGATCAAGCATTAAAACACACTCTAGGCTTGTAGCGATCGCTATTTCCCCTTATCCTAAATTTTCGATAAACGAACTAGACAGTAAGAGTGTAAAAAAAATAATATTGGGGGATAGTGATAACAGTATTAACAAAGCCTGAAACCTATATATATCAATAGTTTCATTGTAGATACCCTTATCTACAATCTATTTACAATAATAACTTAGTTCTTTTGTACTACTATCTTTTTGTAATTTTTTTGTAAGGTTTTTTCTTAAAAATGCTTGACAATTCTAGCAATTTACTATAAGATTGTATTAATCAAATTTTAGAGGAGAGATGCTTATCACCCATATCTCGGTAGATTACACTCAGAAAGTCAACCTTGGTAATTTTGAGTCTGTGAGTGTGAGTATAAATATTCATGGAAAACCAGAAGACGGCGAAGATACTGACGCTTGCTATGAATTTCTTTTAAATCAAGCACAGCAAGTGGTTATGTCGAAACTTCTGGAAGTAACAGAGGCTCACAGCGTCGGTTGCCCCAGTGTTACTAAATATTTTGCTGGTAAAGAAATAGATGAGTTTCCATCATCTATTTATTCTGAATTACAGAGTAACCTTCCGTTTTAGGAGTAAAAACAATGCCTATAAAATCTTTGACAACAAGACAAGCCCGGTTCCTTAGACTGGGTATAATTCGCAAAGGGGGAGAAAAAAAAGCCAACCCTAAAAAACCTGGCACTCTAATAAGCGGAGATGATTTAGAATATTTTCGCATTGATTCTGATATTCAAGGAATCAACGAAAAATTTACCGCTATTTACGGGAAAGAACCAAAGCAATTAGATTGCTTATTACCTTTTCCTTATACAGATCAAGTATTTCCTTGTTGGATGGAAGATTGGGGAGCTACGGGATTAGTTTCTCGTTGTGACGAAGAAAAGCAACATATCTACCAACAAGCTGGCAAAATGATTGCCACTAATCCTATCCCGTGCAAACGTCAACAAAACCCTGATGACGGAAGCTATTCAGGGTGTAAATGCAAGCAAGTCGGTCGATTACAAGTTGTCTTGCCTAAATTAGGTGAGCTAGGATACTTTGAAGTCGAAACCCATTCAAAGTGGGATATTATCGGACTAACAGAGCAACTACTAGCTATTGAAACATCGGCTGGTAGTTTGATTGGTATCCCTTTTCTGTTAGAACGCGGGTCAAGAGAGCTATCTTATCCCCAAGCAGACGGAAAAAGGGGACGAAAGACTTTTAGTCTTTTATCGATCCGTGTTCACCCTAATAGTGCTTCTCAAGTATTGCAAATAATCGAAACAAAAGCTTTTCAGCAATTTACGGGAAATGTAGAACCTATCAAAACTCTAACTCCTGCATCAACGGGAAACGTAAAAATGTTCAACCCTTCGCAATCACTACCAGAAGAGCGCAAGCAGGCTGGAATTACTTGGGCTGTAAATCAAGGATTACCTCAAACAGAAGCTTTGCAAATCGCCCAACAAGCAACCTCTGAAAAAGAGTTGGCCGACCTCCTGAAAAAGGCTATAGACGCAAGGCAAAAGCCAGTAATAGAAGTTCGCAGTGAAAATGTTGATCTTGGTGAACTTCTCAGTGAAGATTTTTAGTAGTTAGTTGTCAGTTATCAGCAACCTAAAAACCTAAAAAGCTAAAAAATCTAAAAATGGAAATTAAGGAGTATTAAATGAATCGGAATCTCTTAAGTCGCGATTGGTGGGATGAACTGACTTCCCAGCAAATACAAGAAATCTTAATTGAAAGCAGCAAAAACCAATGGAAAGTTTTAAGTACAGGGCAAGTCGAAAGTATTTGCTTACAGGGATTGGTAGCTAACCCAGTTTTTAGTGTAGGTATTGATCAAGTACAGCAATTAAGGGCAGATTTTGAGATTACTTGCGATTCTGGCAAGACTAAGAAAGTAATCAAAATTAACTTAACATTTGTAGATTTCAATTCTACGAACTTGCTATTTGAAACATTAACAAGTTTATCAGAATCAAATAATCCGTATATATGGATTAAAGGTAAGGCGATTAATTTTCCAGAAATTACGATTCTTGTTAAAGAATGGGGAAACCGCTATGAAGACCTAAAAATGTCTTAAACGTAAAAACTAGCACAATTGGGGAGTAAAACAGTGAACATCAACCCGCATTTCAAAGAGCGGCTGTGTAAGCTTATGATTAGAAATAAATATCTCGAATTATCTCTTGACTCAAAAAATTGGATTGATGATTTATTAAAAAAATCTCAAACTAGCCAAATAACTAACGAGATATTAATCTGGTGGTGGGAAGGGGATATACAAAAAGGATACGTCTATCTGTACTTATTCGATGATAAATGGAATCTCTCTTTTATTGATCGGTTTAAATTTTGGGTTATAACTATTCTTATGCCTATATGTACAGGAGTTACTATTCCTTCTCCTCTTAAAAAAGATTTTGATCTTTTCAGAGAAGCTTTCACTAGCGTCGATTTTTCTAGCAGAAAAAAGCTGGTATAAAGAAATAACCGACAATACAACTAAGGAGTAAAAAAATGAAAAGACTGACCTATCGAGTGCTAATCAACTTAAGCTACGCTGAGTTGCCAAACGAAGCCAAGCAATATGTTGATCGCTTAGTTAAACAAAAAAAACCCTTTGCATCGAAAATTCTGGAAGGGGTTTATGAAAACGTAATCAAA
>Ga0105102_10000170_pt1 | contig 16872 bp, 8 predicted proteins | sample PPLLaktember2015_FD_87032 | JGI IMG/M metagenome (GOLD analysis project Ga0105102, IMG submission 87032) | Freshwater sediment microbial communities from Prairie Pothole Lake near Jamestown, North Dakota, USA - PPLs Lake P7 Core (6) Depth... | ecosystem: Environmental > Aquatic > Freshwater >...
ACCTGTTTGTATCTTTAAAAAACAGCATTCTGAAAAAACTGATTCAAATTAATAAACACCATTCAGTTGAAATGAATGATGAGAAGAGGGCAGAATTCAGTGCGGAATTTAGTTTCCAGGATCATATCATCTCATTGGAAACTTCTGAAGCAACCCGGCAAACGCTGCATAAAGCCATCCAAGACCTTTCCAGTGGGCAAAAAGAGATTATTTTCCTGAAATTTGAACAAGGATTAGGGTATAATGATATTTCCAAAGTGTTGGATATCACCGTTGAATCGGCACGTAAACAACTTTACCGGGCTTTGGTTTCCCTTCGGAATATTCTTGATAAGAAAACCATTTTTAATTTTTTTTATATTTTGACAAAAAACAGTAGAAAAATTGTCCATGTTTAAACCTTTCCGTGATCTTAGTTATAGATATCCGGTTTGTAAATGGATCAATTTTTACACTATTTCGAAGATCAGCATTTTGTGGATTGGGCTTTATGTCCGACACCGGAACTGAACAGTTTCTGGGATACTTATCTGAATGAACATCCCGATGAAAAAAAAGAAATTGAATATGCACGGGTGCTGCTCTCCCAACTGAAGCAAAAAAAGGAAAACGAGGAGTGTGACGAAATTGCCTCCCTTTACGCCAGGATCACGCAACAGATTGACCGGCGCAGAACAAAAAAATCCCTTCTCCGGGAATTTATTTTCCCTTTGCTGAAATATGCCGCAGTAGCCTTTATCTTCCTGTCTCTTGGTGTTTTACTGGTAAATCAGCGGAATAATTCCCGGGTTCTTGCTCAATACCAGGCATTAAAAGTAGAAAACAATGAGACCGAGGCCCGGCTGATTTTATCGGATGGAGGAAAGATCCTGCTTCACGAAAATGAATCCACGGTTGAATACGATCAGAAAGGGAAAATAATCATCAACCATAAGGATACCATCAGACAGAAATCCTCTTCCCTGCAAAATGAGATGAATCAGCTGGTAATTCCCTTCGGGAAAAACTCTTCCATACGGTTACCTGATGGCACACGCGTTTTTCTTAATGCAGGGTCAATATTGGTGTACCCTGCTCACTTCAGGGATAAAACGAGGGAGGTTTTCCTGACTGGAGAGGCGTATTTTGAAGTGGCACATAATCCGAAAATTCCCTTTGTGGTTAAAACCAATGATATCAGTATTGTAGCAATGGGAACCTCGTTTAATATATCAGCTTATCCCACGGACAGATCAGTGGAAACTGTTTTAGTGGAAGGATCGGTTGTAGTGAAAGAAAACAATACGAATATTTTCAGGAAGGATATTGAAATGAAACCCGGAGAACTGGCCGGTTTTGACAGGGAAAGCCAGGAAACCTCAGTGGTTGTGGTGAACGTAAGCAGTTATGTGGCCTGGCATAAAGGATATCTGCAATTCGAAAGTACTGAACTCAACCGGATTGTTTTAAAACTTGAACGTTATTACAATATAAAAATATACCTCGATAATCCGACATTGGGCGTTCGACGGATCACCGGCAAACTGATGCTGAGGGACGAAAAAGAAAAAGTATTGGGGGTGCTGGCCTCCACATCGGGAATATCCTTACTCAAGATCAATGAAACTACGTATAATTTAAAATAAAAACCGGCAAGAATCCTACCTCTTACCGGTTTATAGAATGATTTTAATTGTGAATTAAAAACTTGGTAAATTTATGAAAAAAAAGCGAATGGATGACCCTTTCGTCAGGAAGGGCCTGAAACAAATTTTGAGAAAAATGAAACTGACGATGCTTTTTACTTTTTTTTTGGTTTTGACTAGCTGGGGAACTACCCTTTCCCAAACAGTAAAACTGAGTTTCGAATTGAGGGATGTGCCTGTACAACAACTGATTAAGGAGATTGAGGATCAGACAGAATTTTACTTTCTTTACCAGGATGATGTATTCGGAAATGATCAGACGGTGACCATTCTGGCTAAAGAGACATCGGTTGAATCCATCCTTCAGCAGATGGCGGAACAAGCATCTGTTCAATTCCGGATTATCGACAGGCAGATTGTTCTGCTTCCTCCGGGGGTGACCGACTTACCCGAAGAAGTAGTAAACCTCATAGAACAACAACCACAGCGAAGGGATGTTTCAGGAGTGATTACGGATAATAAAAACCTGCCGTTACCTGGGGTAGCTATTATTGTTAAAGGCACGACTATCGGGACGGTCACCGATTCCCAGGGTAAATTCAGGCTCAGTATTCCGTCGGATGCCCAAACACTGTCGGTTACTTTTGTGGGAATGAAACCACAGGAGTTGACTATTGCGGGCAAATCAGTTTTTAGCATAACCATGGAAGAAACGACCTTCGGAGTAGATGAAGTTGTTGTGACGGCATTGGGGATTGAAAAAAGCAAAAAGAGTCTGGCTTATTCGACCCAATCTGTCGACATGGATGGACTAACCACCATTAAGGATGTGAGCCTTGGGAATACACTATCAGGTAAAATTGCCGGGGTTTCTGTTACTGCTTCAACCGGTACCAGCGGAGTTTCGGGCGACCCGCGTATCATCATTCGTGGTGACCGTTCAATCAATGGGAATAACCAGCCGTTGATTGTTATTGACGGTATCCCATCTTCCAGCACAGGCGGTGGTCTGTCAGGTATCAACCCCGATGATGTCCAAAGCATGAATATACTGAAAGGGCCTTCCGCATCGGCATTGTATGGTTCAAGCGCCAACAATGGTGTAATTGTAATTACCACCAGGAAAGGCACTTCAGGACAGGCAAAGGTGGAGGTAAACTCTGTTACCACTTTCGACCTGCCATACCTCTACCCGGAATTCCAAAATGAATATGGGCAGGGAATGAATGGGTTGTTTTTACCCAATTCGGATGTGTACAGCTGGGGCCCGAAAATGCAAGGCCAAACAGTTACCGACTGGACAGGAAAAGAAACAACTCTTGATCCTCAACCAAATAATGTGAAAGACTTTTTTCAAACAGGAACTAATTTCACCAACAGCGTTTCATACAGTGCGGGCAACGAGAAATCAACTTCCTATTTCTCCTACAGCAATACCACAGCACAAGGAATGTTGGCGGATAACAAAATGCAAAGACATAACTTAAACATGCGTTTAACATCCGAGATCCTCAAAAATCTTAATGTGGACTTTAAAATCACCTGGTTCCGTCAGTTGGTGAAAGACAAACCGACAACAGGTGACGATCTTTTCAGCCCCATGCATCAGTTGATCAGGATGCCACGCAGTATAAGGAATGCCGATATTTCGGATTATTCATACTATACTGCTGCCGGTGATTATAAACAACGTACCTGGATCCCTGCATCTACCAATGTGATTAACCCTTATTGGTCAATGTATGGATACGAAAACCCGAGTACCTCCAACAACGTGAGCTCCATGCTATCCCTGAAGTATAATTTTGCCAGTTGGTTATATCTTCAGTTGCGTGGTGTAATGTCTGCCAGCACTGGTGACTGGGAGAAAATGCACTATTGGGATACACAATACATCAACTCCGGGAAAGGAGGTTACGAAACCTATTTTGGCAGATCTCAGTTGATGAACGGTGATTTACTTTTAGTTTTCGATAAGGAAATTAACAAAGATTTTCGTGTAAATGTCAACCTTGGTGCTGAAATCAGGGACTCCCAGGGCCGGAGCATGACATCAAAAACCGGCGAATTGAGCGCTGAAAATAAATTTGCGCTTAGTTACGGTGTAACCTTAACAACGACCGATGCTGAATCAAGGGTTCAAAAACAGGCAGTTTACGGAATGGCGCAGATTGCCTTCAAAAATTACCTGTATTTGGATGTGACTGCACGTAACGACTGGAGTTCAACCCTACCCGCACCTTACGCTTATTTTTATCCTTCATATGGCTTAACCGGCATCATATCGGATATGGTGAAATTACCCGATGAAATTTCATTTGTAAAAGTTCGTGGTTCTTATGCTGAAGTAGGAAACGATGCCGGGTTTGCACAGATATTCCAGACCTATAGCAGGGCGGCAAACGGACCGGCAGGCATGGTGTATCCAAGTGGTACCAAGGTGCCGGTAAATCTTATTCCTGAAAAAACCAAATCATGGGAAGCCGGGACTGAACTTCGTTTCTTTGAAAACCGCCTGGCTGTTGATTTTACCTATTATCATTCAAATACGTATAACCAATTAATCACCATTACTTCTCCTTCTACTTCAGGTTTTGGCAGCGGCCGTATCAACTGTGGAAATATTGAGAACAAAGGGGTCGAAATAATGGTCTCTGGGACACCTGTAAAAACACATGATATCACCTGGGATGTTGACCTCAATTTTGCCAGCAATAAGAACAAAGTAATTGAATTATCAAAAACTTTGAGCAGGTACCAGATCAGTTCTCCAAACTTATCAATAGGAGAAACCTGGGCTATTGTTGGGCAACCATATGGCGATATTTATACCAAAGGTTTTGTTCGTAACGAGGCAGGTGATGTGATAGTTGATTCTAAAGGGATGCCTAAAGTTGATTCTAAAGCCAATCTTTACCTTGGCAATTTTAATTACGACTGGAGAGGTGGTCTTACCAATAACATCAAGTACAAAAACTGGAACCTATCGTTCCTGATTGATTTGAATTATGGTGGTGTCAGACAGTCGGCTACTGAAGCGATGATGATGGCTTGCGGTACGAGTATGGAATCTTTGGAAGGACGCGAAACCGGCATAATCTTCGATGGTGTGCAGGAAACTGTTGCGGGTGATGGCACAAAAACATACACGGAAAATACAATAAACATCTCTGCACAATCTTATGCAATGCTTGTTGGCGGACGTATCAGTTTTGGCGCTGGTGAGCCCTATAACCGCACAGCAACCAACTCCCGTTTACGTGAGCTGGCTATTGGCTATACCATTCCGATAAAAAGCAGTTTGATTAAGTCTTTAAGGGTTTCTGCCACAGGACGTAACTTGTTCTATATTTATAACGGTTGTGGTTGGTTTGATCCAGATTTAACTTATGACGTGGATAGAAACGGACAAGGTGCAGAAAGTGCATTTTTGCCCGGCTCCCGGACACTTGGGTTTAATATCAAAATGACGTTGTAATGTTCAACTCTCAAAAAATTATGAAAATGAAAAAATATAATATACACCGTATATTCAGGAAAGCAGTTTTTACAATGGTTGCTGTTTTTGCATTGAACGCTTGTACTGACGATTTCTCTGAATACAATACAGACAAAACCAAGATGATGGCCGTTGGGCCTAAAGAATTGGCCGGATTATTTTCCAGGGCTCTGTACGAAGGTTGCACCTGGCTAACTACCGATAATATGAGTCGTATGTCGAGCACGGCAGCCCTGCATTTCTGTGGTTACACCGCTTGTGGAATCTCCAACCAGGAAGTTCTGATTATGAATCCCGGATGGCAAAATACCGGGTTTAATAAAATGTATGCAAGTGTCATTCCTCCATTGAATAGTATAATGGACGTGTCGAAGAACGGGGTGAATACGGCTGCATATAATGTTGCCTTAATTTGGAAGGTTTGGATATTAAACCGTTTAACCGACATTTGGGGACCTGTTCCTTATACTGAAGCAGGGAATGGACAAGAAATTGTTCCTTATGAGAGCCAAAAGGATATTTATTATAAAATGTTCCTGGACTTAACCAATGCAGTAAATGCTTTAAATGCTGAATTAAAGGCTAATGCTTCCCTGAATGTATTTGGTGCAGGTGACTTGATTTATGGTGGCGATGTTTCAAAATGGGTAAAGTTTGCCAATACCCTCCGCTTACGTTTTGCCATCCGTATCTCAAATGTTGATGCTGCCAAAGCACAAAAAGAAGCTGAAGCAGCCGTCGCCGGATTATTAATGGAAACAAATGCGGATGATGCCCTGTTGACCACCAGTGTACTCACAAGCGGTGGTAATGGAATGTGCCGCATGGAATCATTCTACCAGGATATCATGAGCGCCAGCATGGAAAGTGTTCTTAAAGGATATAACGATCCGCGTATGGTAGAATACTTCTCTCCGGTAGAATACAACAGCGTCATCGATGCAGCTGGTTATCCTGCAGTACTGAAGACGCAGGTTGGTGGTTATCATGGAATGGCCAACGGATACGAACCTTTACAGGTTAATTATTTTAAATCGTATTCCAAATATGGCCCCAGGTTTAAAGATGGAAAACAATTGATAACGCCAATCAATATTATCAATTCGGCAGAAACATTTTTCCTGAAAGCCGAAGCTGCCTGGCGTGGCTGGAACATGGGTGGTTCAGCCCAATCGTTCTATGAAAAAGGAATCGAGATTTCTATTAAACAATGGAGAGGAACTTCATTTTCTGCTTCAACAATTACCAGTTATATCAATGGTACCACAACACCTGTTGCACCGGAGAATTATCCATATAATGATCCGCCGATGACCAATATTCCTGTAAAATTCTCCAGCGATAAAACTGCTCAGTTTGAACAAATCATGACTCAAAAATGGCTTGCTTTATTCCCTGTCAGTTTTGAGGCCTGGGCTGAATACAGGAGAACCCGTTTGCCAAAAATTTATCCTAAAAAATATTCGGCAAATGCGCTGGTTAATCCGGCTATTGGACAAATCGTGACCCGGTTCCCTTATCCGACTGATGAAAAGAACACGCAACCGGCACAAATTGTAAAAGCCATTGAATTGCTGGGTGGTGTTGACCTTGAAACAACACCGCTCTGGTGGGATACTAATAAAAACGGTAATTAGTCAATTAAATACCGATAAATCAGTCAACCCATTGACTGATAACCAATAATTAAAACCTGACAGGTTTCAAAACCTGTCAGGTTTATTAAACTTGTACAACAATGAACCGAAACCTTTTTGTATCCGGGGTATTCATAGCTTTGTGCTTATTTTCAAACGGACAATCCGTATTCTCTTCCTATTTTGTCGTACAACCCTATCTGCAACAGGTAACCGACGATTCCTTCCGGGTACTGTGGGAAACTTCTTCACCAGGCATAGGGGCAGTGCAGCTTGGCGTGGCCGAATTCAATGTACTGAAGCCAAACCTCAATCAACGATTTCAGGAAGAAACTTCAGGCACTTTCCACCGGGTTATGGTAAACGGATTAAAAGTAGATGAACATTACTTCTTCCAGGCTATTACCATAGGCCAAAACGGCGATACCCTGAAAGGTCCGGTTACACCCATTCATATACCTGATTATCAAAAAATGCCGCTATCGTTCACAGTGGTTGGCGATACCCAGGGACATCCGCTGATTTGGGGCAAAATAGCCAGACTGATGCAAAGCGAACGTCCTTCGTTTGTGGTTCATGTCGGAGATATGGTGCAATATGGTCCCCATAAAGACGACTGGACCGACGAGTTTTTTAAACCGGCGGCTGAACTTTTCAGGTTTTATCCGCTCTATCCTGCCATCGGTAACCACGAAATGAACCACGACTGGTTTTACCGGTATTTCGACCTCCCATCTCCTGAATGGTTTTATACCCTGAAAAAGGGAAATGTGTTATTTGTTTTTGTGAACACCTGCAAAGACATTCTTCCGGGTTCGGAGCAATACAAAAAACTGGAAAGCATATTGGCTTTGTCCGGCGAAACATGGAAAATAATGGTACATCATCATCCGGTTTATACTTCTTCTGAAAATTCATATGGTAATACCTGGTTCCAGAGGCAGGCACACGGTGATCCGAATGAAATGCATCTGAAAATACTTTATGAAACTTACAGGGTCAGTCTGGTTCTAAACGGGCATATCCATATGTATGAACGAACCTGGCCAATATACAGGGATCAGGTGGATCAGGAAAATGGCGTGACCTATGTTACCCTTGGCGGAGGAGGAGGCGGTCTCGATAAAGCGGGGATTAATAAGACATGGTATGCTGCCAGAACCCGCAGTTGCCACCATTTTCTGAACGTCAGTATTGCAGGCAACACGCTTTATGCCAGCGCTATCGACACCGCAGGAATTACTTTCGATAATTGGACCATCCACAAAAAAAAATCCGGTCACCCCAACGCTCCTTATTTTGGGAACAATAAACAATATTTTATTGGTTCGACAACTGCTCTTATCAGAAATGAAAATCAGCAAGGCTCCATTTACTATTCAAGGGATGGGAAAAATTTCAGGAAGGGAAAAGGAAACGAACAAAAGATCCCGGTTAATCATACTTCAGAAATTTCGGCATACATTGAAACCACTGGTCAAAAAAGTCGGATCGCAACTAAATTTTTTAAAAAGCTGGAGATTTTACCTTCAGTAAAAAACTCCGCTGCAGGAGTTAAAGCCACCTATTATGAAGGGAACTGGATTGCTTTGCCTGACTTTGACAAAATCGAACCTTTGAAAACCTTTGATCTTGACTCAGTAAGCCTGAAGGACATACAGCCCCGTGTACAGGATCATTTTGCAGTCCGTTTCACCGGGAGTTTTGCCGTTCCGGAAACCGATGTCTATCGCTTTGTCCTCGAATCGTTTGATGGGAGTAAACTATTTATCGACGAACAGGAAGTGATTAGTAATGACGGGATTCATTACGAAATCAGCAAAGAGAATTTTGTCGCATTGGAGAAAGGCATGCATACCTTCGAAATTCAATATTTCGATTTTCTCAGAAGAGAAACGTTGAATATTTGGACTGGAACAGCGCCAGAAAAAATGAAATGGCTCAATGAATTAATTATTCGAAAATAAAAAACAATGATTTGTTTACAAAAACACTTCCGGATTTTGGTCTCAATTGGAGTGATGCTGCAATTGATTTCCTGTACAACCCGGGAGAAGCGCCCTGTCGATTATGTCGATCCGTTCATCTGCACACAAGGCGATCATGGTCACTGGCTGCCTGCCGCGCTTGTCCCCTTTGGCCTGGTTGAACTTTGTCCCGACACCTGGCCGGGAAGTCTCACCGCCGATGGCGATTTTGCCCATTCGGGTTACGACTACTCCGACAGCCAGATCCGCGGTTTCAGCCACATCCACCGTGGAAGTTCAGGGGGTGGAAGTATTCACGACCGGGCCGGTTTCATTTCACTGGTCCCTTTTACAAACGTATTATCCGATACTTTTTTTGTGAATCCGGTTCTCGATTTTGATAAAAAAGCGGAAACTGCATCAGCCGGATATTACAAAACGCACCTTACACAGCAAAATATTCTGGCTGAACTGACCGCTACTGTCCGCACCGGTTTTCACCGTTATACTTTTCCAAAAGGGGTGACGGTGAGCCTGTTTCTGAACAGTGGGAAAAGGGGAAATTCCATATCCTGCTCGCTGGTTTCTCCCACCCGGGTGGAAGGTGCGGTAGGCAACCGGTATTTTGTGGCCGAATTCGATGCTCCGGTGCTGGAAACATCGGTCTGGAACGGAGAGCAGCTTGAATCCGGCAATGCCACCGGAGCGCAGTCGGGCGGAGGTCTCGTTTGCAGTTTTGGCAAACTGAAAAACATAACGCTTCAGGTTAAAATGGGCCTTTCACTCACCGGTATCGAGGCTGCCGGAAAAAATCTCGAAGCCGAATGTTCCGGCTGGGACTTTGCTTCTGTAAGGAGGGAGGCAGATAAAGCATGGAACGATGTGCTTTCAAAAATAAAAGTTTCGGGGCATAAGGAAGAGTACAAAACCATTTTTTATACCGCGCTGTACCATACTTGTTTTTTACCCCAGATTTTAAACGATGTGGATGGGAAATATCCTGGTCTTGACAAAAATATACATAAGGCCGAAGGGTACAATTTTTACAGCAACTACGCTTTCTGGGATTCGTTCCGCACCAAATACCCGCTGTACAGTTTATGGATTCCCGGTGTTTACCGTGACATCACCAAATCTTTGCGCGACATTTACGAGCAGGCCGGAAGTTGGGATCCGTTCCCCGACAATGATCATCCGCCTCATGGTTTTTGTTATACTGTCAGGGGCAAGGATGGCTATCAGCCATTTTCGACCTGTCGCCACGAGCACATGCTGATGGTGGTGGCTGATGCTTACATGAAAGGATTGTTCGACTTCCCGCTGGAAGCGGTGTATCCATACATGAAACATGAGGCCATGATTCAGATGCCCGAAAAGTACGACACCATTGGGTTTATCCCGGCCCGGCCCGACCAGACCGGCGAATATTCGTGGGATAACCGGATGATGGCGCAAATGGCCAAAGAACTTGGTAAAGAAGAAGACTATAATTACTTTATGAATCGTTCGGAATACTGGCGGAATACCTGGGATCCGTCGATTAAGTATTTCCGGGCCAGGGCAGCCGATGGCACCTGGCTCGATTTCCCTGAAGACCCGACCGTAAACCGCGAAAAATATACCTACGAGGGGAGCAAATGGCATTGGAGATGGAATATCATACACGATATCCCGTCACTGATCGGTTTTTTCGGCGGGAAAGAGGCATTTCTGAAGGAACTGGAATATTTCTTTGACAATGATCTCTATACAGCGGGAAACCAAATTGACCTGCATGCTCCTTATCTTTTTAATATGGCCGGTGCGCCGTGGTTAACCCAAAAATGGGTGAGAAAGATCCTCACGGAACCCATCGTCCAGAAATACGGTACGCACAATTTCTTCCCTGAACCCATTTTTGACCGGGTGTATAAAACCACACCCGACGGTTATCTCGAAGAAATGGACTGCGACTATGGTTGCATGGCCGCATGGTACGCGATAAGTGCCATGGGACTTTACCAGATCTGTCCGGGAAATCCGGTTTACCAATTGACAGCACCTATCTTTGATCAAGTTTCCATCCGGCTTGATCCCAAAATCTATTCAGGAAAAACTTTTACTATTAAAGCGGAGAAACTGAGCAAGGAAAATTTGTACATTCAGGCAGCCATGCTGAACGGAAAACCATTGACCAAGTCATGGATTTCGCATGATGAAATTGTAAAAGGTGGAGAGCTTGTATACGAAATGGGCCCTGAGCCCAATAAACAATGGGGCATTAATCAATGAATGTGAAGAAAGTACATTTTTGATTGTAAGCCTGAGCGTATTAATAATTTAAGCACGGTCAAATTTATGAAAACTCTATTTTTTTTTACCTGTTTATTTATCCTTTCTTCTACTTTATTTTCATTGAAATCGGTCGCTCAGACAGATACATTGTCGATTTTGCATATTACCGACCTGCACCTGATTTTCAATCAGGAGCTTCAGCAGCAGAATTTGGCTCAAAGCCGTGCCCATTACGGACAGGGAGCGGAACGGTTAAAACAATTTCTTAAAACAACGCCAAAAAAAACAAACAGTAGTATGGTGATCGCAACCGGAGATTTGGTTGATTCTTATGAAACGGAAGCAATGAATGGGGATATGCTGAGTTTTCCGGCTGACCAATTTCTCCGGGTACTGGGGAAATCCAAAGTGCCGGTTCTTATGACACTCGGAAACCACGATATTACCAGTTACGCTTGGGCGGACAGTACCCGTATGTCGAATCAAAATAATGCCGGAGCGTCCCGCGCCAAATGGATTAAAAACATCCCCTGTTTTAAAGACGGAACTTATTACAGCCAAATCTTTCAGGTTGGCAAAACAACGTATCGCCTGATTTTTCTGGACAATGGCTTTTCCAGTTTCCTCCAGGGAGAAGGTGTTTCAATCCCATACATTGACAAACCCCAGGTAGGCTGGCTGCTGACCCAGTTGAAACAGTCAAACGTCGACATTGAAATTATTCTGATGCACCTGCCGTTAAGGGCATCGACCGCTCATGCTGAGGTTCCCAACGAGTTGTATTCCCTGTTGAACAGCAATCCCTCGACAAAGCTCATTCTTGCCGGGCACAACCACAAAAATGCTGTTCTGAATTTTGCCACCAAAGAAGGCCAGAATATAGTGCAGGTACAAACCGGCGCATTTGCTCAAAATGTGGAGAACTGGCGGCTAATCCGTCTGACTGAAAAAAACATCCTGGTTTCATCACCGGGTAAAACCGAAAATGAGCTAATAATTTCTGTTAAATAGCCGCAATGAGCACGGAAAGTAAATTCAATACAGTGTAAATGGTTGTTCTATCCGCATAATGATAATTTTACAATGAAGAGCTTACTGTTAATAATAACATTCGTGTTAGTCTCCCCGCGAAGTTTTTCAAATACTTTCCGGAGAGATACCCGTTCAGGTTTTGTTGCCAGTCATTCCCCTGTTGGCGAAAAAGTTACCAGACTCAGCAATAAATCGGTGAAGCTTATTTTGGGCCATACTTCTGAAGGAGCTCCCCGCTTGTTGTCGTGCAGGAAAGCAGGTTCAGGAAAGGAGCTTTTTTGTGATACCGGACCTGATACCAATCTTGACTGCTGGATTCCCGGTTCATTGAAAGTCAACCCAGTCGTAGTTGGTAAGTGGCGGCGAAATGACAATCAGAATTTTTTGCGCGCTGAATCAACGTGTGAGCAATCGGGAGGAATCATCTTTACCTGGATTGCAGAACTTGACCGGGAGAGTTCGCTCATCAGATTGAGTGTAAAGCTTACAAACAATGGAAAACAACCGGTAACCGCAGACTGGTTCCCCGCCTGGAGTGCGGCCTGGTTGGTAAATGGAAAAGCCGACACCTTGCAATATTGGGAAGCCCTGTCGTTCCTAACACAAAAAGTTGCGCTTCAGGAAAATGGGGTGAAAACTCTAAGCAGCCGGCTTCACAGCTCTGATGCCATTGAGAATGGAAATAATCCCTATTGGATAGTTTCGACTGATAAAACCCGGTTGTATTTTGCACTCGATTGGTGTGGCGGATGGAAAGCTGAAATTAGCGGGATCAAGGGAGGTGTAAAATACAGGTTGTTTTTGCCCGGAAATGAAACACAGCTCACACTTGCTCCCGGGGAAAGCATCACAGGTCCGGCACTGATGGTTACCCCTGTTTTGTCAATCGATGAAGTGGCAGCACGCGCTGAATGGATGAAAATCAGGGAATCGCTGGCTGCAAGAAAATATGGCGGCCCGACCCCCTCATTCCCATTCGTATGGAATCACTGGTATGCGGTCAGGTTTAATATCGATGAGAAATTTCTTTCAAGGCAGATTGAAGCAATGACTCCATATGGCTTTGATTACTTTATTGTGGATGCCGGTTGGTATAAAGCCTGTGGTGACTGGACTCCCCAACCCGGCAAATTTCCGTCCGGCGCTTTTGGCCAATTGATGAAAGAGGTGCAGACCAGGGGTGCAAAAACCGGAATATGGACCTGCCCTCAGTTTGTAAGTCCTGATATTCCCACTCCTCCCAACCTGGTTATCGAGGATAAACCAGGATTTCACCGGTCGTTTATCAACGGAAAGCTGATTGATTATGTGCGGTCTGATTTTGGGAAGTACCTTGTTCAGCATATTGGCGAACTAAGCAAAGAATACAATATAGGCTGGTGGAAATATGACCAGGATTTTTTTACGGCTGAAACCCGGCACGGAGTGATGAAAAACGTAGTAGCGTTGCAGGAAGCCCTGGCAACCGTTCGCAAGGCCTATCCCGATTTGTATATCGAAAGTTGCCAGAGTGGGGGCCGGATGTTAAACGAATTTACTGTACTCTCCTCTCAAACACAATGGATCAGGGACGGTGGACAAACTGGGTTAGGGCATGCACGCAGCAATTTCACCGCTGCACTGCAGGCCATGGAATTTCTTCCGCCCTGGGCTGTAAACCGGTGGATAAACCGTCCCAACGAAAATGACCAGAATGACGACGAATTTACCCGAATGTACTGTCGAAGCGCAATGGCCGGAATATGGGGTTTGGTGGCCGATTTGCAGCTTATCGGAGACCGGCAACGCGATGTAATCGTGAAAGAAGTTGAAAGATACCGCAGGCTTAATCATTTGAAAATCGACTGTCTTTATGATATAGTTGCTCCCAAAGAAGGCGCTTCTGCTGCCGGAATCGTTTTTTACAACACAGAAAAGACCAGAGCAGGTCTGCTGTTTCTGAGATGGGATGAAGATGACGATTTCAGGCTGCCTGTTGCGATGAACCACATTAAACCCGGGGAAAACTATCGCATTGAATTTGTGGATTCCGGTGAAACACAATTTATTCCGGGTTATAAACTGATAGAGAACGGACTGACACTGCCTTTTGACAAAACAGTCTTGTCGGTGATGGTTTTTGTCAATGCCACTGAATAACTATGCATTATCAATGAACCGATATCCGGATGAATTGAAAATCAAATAAGCCTCGTGAAATGATGCCTAAAATTTCCCGCAGATCATTTATGGCTACCGTGCTGTCTGGGTTTGGGGCGCTGGCTGTAAGCAATCCGCTTTTTCAGTGTACAAGGATAGAAAATGCACCTTCCGGAAGCTCAGGAAAGAAACAGCTCTTTGCCACCACCGATTACAGTGACAATATTCTGATTAATCTTCGGGGAAGCCGTTATGGAACTCCTGTTGATCGTTCTGATGAATACTTCAGGAACAACCTCTGTTTCATGGATATAAATCAGTTGGATGAATTGCACAAATTTCTTGCTTCGCTGGGAGTTACCCGCCACCAATGGATCGTGGATAAGATGTGGAATTTGTATGAAGGATATCCGCAAGGATTCGATCTGCTGGAAGAAGCAGTGAAATCAGCACATAAATACGGGCTTGAATTTTATGGAGAAATCAAGCCCTGGGAAGGTGGCGCTTTTGGGATGAGTTTGCCAGGCACAATGCCTTGTCCCCAGACATCCGGAGCGTATCAGGATTTGCGCGGGGTTTTTCCGAATATGCGCCGCTTCGAAGCAGTTAACCCAACGCTGAGCCTTAAAAGAAAGCCCGGTACGTATGATTGTGCTGAGCCTGTTTCGGCCATACGGCTCATTAAAATGGATGACCGGCCAACCCGTGTAAAAGCCGGACACCTTTCGATATATTCCAGTGCAACCAATAACCGGTTTGAATTGTATAAGGGGCCGGTTTCTTTTCGTGTATCCATCGAACGGCGGTTCCGCTTTCCGTATTGGAAACATTGCCTGGTACTTCATCTCGAAAACCTGAAAATTCCGGAAGGGCATACCTATTTCCTGGTTCGCTGTTCACTGGCCGACGAAAAGGGTGATTTCAGCAATGAGAAAGGAAATATAATGGAACTGGCCGATGCCGCTGGAAACATTATGCCCTGTACGTTAAGTACCGGGCAAGTCCGGCTCAATGACCATGACAACTTTTACCATTCGAAGTTGAACCGGAAAGTTTTGCCCTATTTACAAGCTCCCGAAGTGCTGGCTGAAATAGACGACCGCCGGAAAATGGAAGAACATTACCGCGATTATTACGCGTTTGGCGATTATGCCCTGTCTGATCAGATAACCCTTGACAAAGATGGTTATGTGGCGGCAGCCTGTGGGAAACCGGAATACATTGCCGGTCAGCTTCATCCCATCTATCCTGAGGTCCGGGCATACTGGCTGAATATGGTGCGTTTTTGTCTTGACCGGGGAGTTGATGGCATTAATATTCGCACAGCTAATCATACGCTTTCTCCCGAACCCTGGGAATATGGATTTAACGAGCCTGTTTTGAAGCTTGCCCAGGGAAAAACTGACTTCGTAACTGTTAGCAAAATAAATGGCGATGCCTACACGCAATTCCTTCTTGAAGCGAAAAAGTTGGTAAGAAGCAGGGGGAAATCGCTTACCATTCATCTGGAAACCGAGTTAATTATCCCTGATGACCGGGGAAAACTGAGCTCCCTTCCCTGGAATTTTGAATGGCAATGGGAAACATGGGTAACAGAAATTGCGGATGAGCTCGAAATTAGGGGAACTTATGGGTTCCGACCCTGGAATTATACAAAAGCCCTTGATAGGTTTGGTTCTGCGGCAAAGGCAGCCAATAAACCATTGTTCCTTCAAGGGGATTTTCATGGCATGAGTTTCGACGGACCCTTTGACTGCACCGAAGAAGAAATCAAGACAGTAAACAGCCGGGACGATTTGCACGGCTATGTTTTTTATGAAACAGCTAATATTACCAGGATCAATGATGCCGGGAAACTGGAAGGATGCCAGGAAGTAAAAAACATATTGGATAGATTAAAATTAAACGGCATCAAATAAACTGACTGTAACCATGATATAAGTAATGGCGAAAATTGTCGGTATCAATTTTTAACATTTAACAGATGAAGTATTTGGAAGTAATATTTTTCCTGCTCATGGTGCAAGGTGTTTTTTCACAAAATGTCCTGAAAGAAGATGACCCGCCCAGGAAATACTGGCCTGATGAATGTAAGAAAGTAGAATTTGTCTCAACTGCTGATCAGGCAGTACAACATGCTTATTTTTTCCGGGCAAAATCAAACTATCCACGCCCTCTTGTGGTGAGGTTGCACGCCTGGAGCAGCGACTACACTAAGGTGGATGGAGTAGCGCAGCTTTGTATTGACATGGATTATAATTATATCTTTCCTGATTTCAGGGGTCCAAACAATCGTCCGGAAGCCTGTGGCAGCTCCCTGGTTGTCCGCGATATTGAAGATGCAATCGATTATGCCATTTCTCATGCCGATGTTGATACAGCTGATATTCATATTATCGGGGGCAGCGGCGGCGGTCATGCCACCTTGCTTTGCTACATGAAAATCAAGCGGCAGATAAAAACCTTTACAGCCTGGGCTTCCATTACCAATCTGGTGGATTATTATTACCAATGTGCAGGTCGCAGGGAGAAATACGGGAAATATATGGATGATTTGAAACATGCGACTTCCGGCCTTCCCGAAAATGGGTTTATACCTTATTTCAACCAGGTTGAAGCCGTTAAACGTTCACCTGTTCTCATCGATACTCCGGTTGCTCTTCGTGAAAACAGCAAACTTTATATTTATGCAGGTATTC